>Ga0209082_1000693_pt1 | contig 10425 bp, 9 predicted proteins | sample ColdCreekSource_FD_184127 | JGI IMG/M metagenome (GOLD analysis project Ga0209082, IMG submission 184127) | Groundwater microbial communities from Cold Creek, Nevada to study Microbial Dark Matter (Phase II) - Cold Creek Source (SPAdes) (version 3) | ecosystem: Environmental > Aquatic > Deep...
ATAGTTTTTATGTGAGATGAAATTTCTTAGGGAGGGATTATGGATGCTACAGCATCTGGTTTGTTAACGCAGTTGCAGGGGGGCTTGAACCAGACAGAAGTCAGCAGGCCTATTCAGGCCTCTCTGCGGTCGACAAGTTCATCGCCCCTACAAAAACCTGTAAAGCCGGAGGAAATTCAGCCAGCTGCTTCTGCTAGGGTATCCTCTGTGGAGGTGACCCAAAATGCCGCACGGCGGGTTGCCTTGGACGTGTCGGTTGAAATTGACCCACGCACAAACCTTCCAGTTTATCGTATTTTCAGCCAAGAGACGGGTCAAATGATTGCTCAATTCCCCAATTCTGCCGGCCTTTATTTTGCAGCGCGGTTTGATCAGATATTGGGCGAAAGATTCAATCAGATTGTGTGACTCCCCTTCTGATATTTGACGTTCCTCCTAATGGCTGAAATGTCGGACGCTGGTGAACAGCATCGCCATTTTGTGCTCGTTGGCCGATTGGATCACCTCCGTATCCCGAATGGATCCACCCGGTTGTACCACCGCACGAACCCCTGACTGGGCCGCAATGTCTACGCCGTCTCGAAACGGAAAGAACGCATCCGAGGCCATCACACAACCGGCAAGCGGTTGATTCGCTTTCGTGATGGCAAGCTTTACAGAATCTATCCGACTCATCTGGCCTGCGCCGATCCCAACCGTTCTGTCTGAACTTGCAAGGACAATCGCATTCGATTTCAGATGTTTACAGACCTTCCATGCAAAACACATTGCGTCCAACTCTTCAGAGTCGGGGACGCGTTCACTGACCTGTTTCCATGATTTTGGATCTTCATCAAGAACATCTACGTCCTGAATCAATATCCCTCCCATGACACTTCTGATTTGCTGACCTGGAACAGGGGGTGGAGAGGTTGTCCTTTGTAAAATACGCAAGTCCCTTTTCTTTGAAAGAAGTTCCATCGCGTCAGGGGAAATTTCTGGGGCGATCACGACTTCCACAAACATGCCGAAAATCTCAGAGGCCGTATGGACATCCAACGGCCGGTTAAAGGCAATCACGCCGCCAAAGGCAGATGTCGAGTCTGATGCTCTTGCCTTACAAAAGGCATTGGCCAACGTGTCCCCAGTCGCCACCCCACACGGGTTGTTATGTTTCACAATCACAGCGGCCGGCCTCTGAAATTCCCGTATCAGTTGAACCGCCGAGTCGGCATCTACATAATTATTGTAGGACATCTCCTTGCCGGACATTGAATGGGTCAGACGAATTTCCGTGGTGACGCCTTGCCATGACGTCTCGTACAACGTTGCCTCTTGGTGCGGGTTTTCACCATAGCGTAAGTTCTTCACCTTTTTAAGATGAAGAGAGAAACGCTCTGGGAATTTTTCCATTTTTTCTGCCTCTCCTGTAAGGTAGGCTAAAATGGCTTGATCGTACGCACTGGTATAGGCGAAGACCTTTTGGGCCAAGTGATATCGCATTGCTTCGCTGGTGCCTCCCTTATTCTTTTTCATCTCCTCCACGATGTCGAGGTAGTCAGCGACATCCACGATGGCCGCGACATCACGATAGTTTTTGGCCGCAGCGCGAAGCAGTGTATGGCCGCCGACATCTATATCTTCAATCGCTTCTTCCCGTGTTACATTTTGCTTTGCAATGGTTTCTTTGAATGGATAGAGATTAACCACCACCAGATCAATCGGCTCTATACCGGCTTGTGCCATTTCGGCCTGATGGAGCGGAAGATCGCGTCGCCCCAATATGCCGCCATGAATTTTGGGGTGAAGTGTCTTCACCCGTCCTCCCAACATTTCTGGAAATTGGGTATAGTCGGATACCTCCATCACCGCCACACCCTCCCTTCTGAGAAGGTCGTACGTCCCGCCGGTGGCCAAAAGTACGACACCCATCTGCACAAGATGTTTGGCAAATGGGATAATCCCCTCTTTATCCGACACGCTCAGGAGTGCTCTGTTTATTTTTCGCATCTGTTTCATTAAGAAATGTACCAATTTTGTAGATGCACATTACCTTAAAGTATTTTTTACTTTTCGTCTAATTTCTATTTTAATCGGGGTGCCGGGGAGGAAAAAGGCCGCCCTCAGTTGATTCTCTATGTAACTGAGATAGTGGTCTGGAAATTGGGCCGAGCCTACAAAAATAACAAAAACCGGAGGACCCGTTCCAGCCTGCGTGATGTAGTAGAGACGCACCGGTCTGCCGTGATACAACGGGGGAGGGTGTGTCGTGATCATCTTCTCGAAAAATTGATTGAGGACCCCTGTGGTAACACGAGTATAATACCGTTCATAAAGGGCATCAATCTTTTTGAAAATTTTATTAAAGGGGACACGCCCTTTGGCACTGATCCATTCTATCTCCGGCGCATTCAAAAACGAAAACTTAAAAGTAATTCGTTCACAGAGACGTTCCTTCCAACCTTCTTCCTCTTTCAGGAGGTCTATTTTATTCACCAGAAGGATCAGCCCTCTCCCCTTTTTTAAAATGAGTCCGGCAATTTTACTGTCTTGTTCTGTGACCCCCTCTACGGCATTCAGAATCAGGAGGGCAACATCGGCCCGATCCAACGCCTCATCCATTCGAAGCAGGCTATATTGTTCTACCCCCGAGACGACCTTTCCACGCTTTCGGATTCCCGCCGTGTCAATGAAACAGTAGGGCTTCCCGTTATACATCGCATCGGTATCAATCGTATCGCGAGTGGTGCCTGGAATATCGGTGGTCACCAAACGTTCTTCTCGGAGCAATGCATTGATGAGCGTAGACTTTCCTGCATTGGGTCTTCCCAATACGACCACCCGTGGAACAGGGGTTGCAGCCTTCGGCACAAGCGGGACAAAATGAGGATAGAGTGCTTCCAACAAATCGGTCAGCCCAACATTGTTTTCTGAGGAGATGGGATAAAGCGATGCCACCCCTAAACGGTAATATTCGTTGATGGCGTCGCTCCCCTTCCCATCCATCTTGTTCACAACACAAAAAACCGGCTTGCCGGTTTTTTGTAGAAAGCGATAAACCCCTTGGTCATCTGGAAGAAGCCCTTCTTTGACACTCATGATAAAGAGAATCTGATCTGCCTGTTTGATTGCGGCCTCCGTCTGTCGTTGAACCGCTTCCTCCATCTCCCCCTTGGGGAATAAAAGCACACCCCCCGTGTCAATGAGACGATATTGGCGATCGCGATACGTACAAACCGCCTCATTCCGATCCCTCGTAATGCCCGGGCGATCTTGGACAATCGCCTTTCTATACCCAACCCACTTATTAAACAGGGTTGACTTTCCAACGTTGGGTCGGCCAACGATTGCAACCACCGGAAGACCCTCCTCCGCAGTGATTGGTTTATTTAATTTCCCCATCTCTGATCCTTTTTCTCTAATTCTTTCGCTTTTTTCACAATCTCTCGCCACCCCTCTGCAAGCGATTCATCCAACACCTTGAAGTTGTGTGTTGCAACAAACGTCATTCCATGATACAAGTTGATCTTGAACTTGCCACGTCCGTAGCACCTTGCCAAATAGGTGAGCAACTGCGTTTCCGTCATCAATTCCTTCAACTCCGCCGTCGTTCTTGTTTCCAGATCATTAAAGACAACAATCATCCCCACTTTTTCCTCCACCAAGATTTTAATAGAGGAATCGAAGAAAATTTTCTGATACTGCTCTTTCATGACACTCACTTCGGGCGCCCCGGTAGATGCCGTCCGACGGATTTTTCGAACGTATTCCTTAAACATATCCCAAAGCCACCCTTCAAAAAGGGTGGTCGAGACTTGTTCACACAGAAGAGAGGGGATTTGTCCTTGCTCACTTGTGTTGTAATTCATTTTCCCTTTTCAAAACCGTGCGGTTATCTTCACAAAGAAACGCCGCCCGATCTCGTCTCCAAGTCGGTGTTCTTTGTGAATGTCGTTAAAAAGGTTCAGGACGGAAAGACTCAGCTGTACCGTTTCACCCATGACAAGACGCCTAAGATGCAGGTCGCTTATTACGAGGGAGGGCAATGGTTCTAAACCTGAGTCACTGCTTATTTTGGACGCATAACGAACCAGCATCTCTGTGGTCACACCCCTCCTGAACCGACCCCGTGCACCGACATTGATCTTATGTCTCGGGACCTCAAGTGGGCGACTCAATTGAGAATCTTGAACCTGTTGGTAGGTATCATTTGAAAAAACAGAAAATGAAGGATGAATCAGCACCTCTCCTCCAACTTCTACGCCATATATCGTTGCGTTTCCAGTATTATTTCTGGACGCCAGATCAAGCACATCAATCCAATCCGAGAGACGATTGTAGAAGAAGTGGGCATCTGTTTTTAATAAGCCACGAAACCGTGCGGAATAACCTGCCTCATAAGAAACAATCCGTTCCGACACCAGATTCGTATTTCCAGCAAAGCTATCAAATAATTCGAGTGGAGTCGGGGGGAAATAGGCCGTCGCAACAGAGAGTCGAACGGTCTGCTGCGTGGTGGGTAATCGGTAAAGAAGGGTCACACGTGGACTGATCTCTGGGTGGGTAAGAGAAGAAACGTCGTATCGAAATCCAGATATGAGCGTGAAGTGCTCTGATCGGTTCCATTCGTCTTGCAGATAAAATCCCACAAGGGTTCGATGACGCTCCCCGCCAATCAATACCCCCTGAATTTGATTAAACCGGAGATTTCCCCCTCCGACAATCAAGTGGGTCTGCCCCCTAAAAAATTCGCGCTGTCCTTCCAAATTATATTGGTCTGAAACGAATCCAAGTTCCCTCAGTAATGCGCCGGAGACCGGATCGGGTGTGTCCAGTTGTAGATTGGCCTCAATCCCGAAGTGATTCCAGTGCCCCCGTAAAAAGGAATGCGGGTTTTGATAGTTCCACATCAGGTAGGTCGTATCCATCGTGCTATCCGCTTGTCCATTTTCGCCCTGCGGTCCCTCGTAATGGGGTAAATGACTGCTGCCAGCCGAAAAGGTCAGCCGAGACTCTGGAGCGAGGGTGTATTGAATCACCGCATCTCCACGAGAGGCTTGCATTGCCGTTTGGTCATGATCGCTGAATGTGTCCTCTTGCCGATAACCGATTCCAATTCGATACCCGATGGCCCCTTCATTTCCAGTGTGAACGACATCCCCCCCCAAAACACCCGGTTGTCCCCCGATCATAGAAAGCGATGTCCCTTCCCGCAGTGGGAGGGTGATGATGTTGATCACCCCGTCAAATGCGTTGGGGCCCCATGTCGCTGAACCTGGGCCTCGGACCACTTCAATCTGTTTGATCTCCTCCATTAAAACAGGAATTGCAGGCCAAATGACGGTATTCTGTCCATCTTCCTGAACAGGGCGATTATCCACTAAAACAAGTAACTTGTTGGCCAAGAGCTGATTGTTCCCCCGAATACTGACGTTAAATTCTGCACTTCCTGTCTGCATCACCTCTACCCCTGGCACGCGACGGAGGAGCTCTGGGATAGAGGTTGCCCCAGAGAGGCGGATATCTTCTTCGGTGATGACGGTCACTGTGCTAGGAGAACGTTCAATCGGTTGGGCATATTGGGAAGGAGTAGAGACAAGGGTTTCCTCCGCAAACAAAGCGAAGACTTCCTCTTCTGCGCCTTGTACCGGGGAGAGGGCAATACAAAAAATGAAAACAAAGGATAGAAATGTTAACATTGGGACACTTATAAAAGCCGTCTGCGCCGCCGTCAAAACTTCAACACACGCAAGACATCGGTAAGGTTTGCCTCGACCGGGATTGGATCGGGCAATCCCAAGCAGGCGGTGTCTGGGTCTTTCAATCCATGTCCCGTCAGGGTACAAACAACCCGATCCCCCTTCCGAAAGAAATTCCGTTTGTTCAATTTAATTACCCCCGCAACCCCCGCCGCCGAAGCCGGTTCACAGAAAATCCCCTCTACCCCCGCCACCTGTCGGTAGGCATCCAAAATCTCTGCGTCACTGACAAAGTCAATGAGACCGTCCGATGCTTTCACCGTATTGAGCGCCAGCGCCCAATTGGCCGGGTTGCCAATTTGAATTGCGGTGGCCAGGGTCTTTGGGTTCTCCACAACGTGGCCATGAACCAACGGGGCCGCCCCCTCCGCTTGAAACCCAATCATCTTGGGCAGTGTCTCACATCGCCCAATTTGATGATATTCCCGATACCCCCGCCAATAGGCCGAAATGTTCCCTGCGTTTCCCACCGGCAGAAAATGATAATCGGGAGCAAACCCCAAGCCATCCACCACCTCGTAAGCCGCGGTCTTCTGCCCTTCCAATCGGTAGGGATTGATGGAATTGACCAGTGTGACCGGATAGTTTTGTGAGATTTGCTTAACGAGCAGAAGTGCCTCGTCAAAATTTCCTTTTACCTCAATCACAACCGCCCGATGAATCATCGCCTGCGCCAACTTGCCGCGTGCGATCTTTCCTTGCGGGATCAGGACGTATGTCTTCATGCCACTCCGCGCGCCAAATGCGGCTGCAGAAGCCGAGGTATTTCCGGTCGAGGCACAGATGATGGCCGTGGCTCCCGCTTCTTTGGCCTTTGAAATGGCTAAAGTCATTCCACGGTCTTTGAATGACCCGGTCGGATTCGCCCCTTCGCATTTCAGGTAAAGGGCGATCTCTGCGCCAATCGCTGCGGCAAGACGATCTGCTCGTATCAACGGGGTATTCCCCTCGCACAAGGTAATGACCGGCGTTTTGTCGCTCACCGGTAAAAACTCACGATAGGCTTCAATGATTCCGGACCAGACCATCAGGGCGCCCCCATTTCGACACGAATCAATACCGTCGGTTTTGAAACTTCAGCCATACGGTCAATTTTGGCCAATGCCTCCCGAACATTTTTTTCTTGGGCACGGTGGGTCATCATCACCAACGGAACACGGCCTCCCACCTTTCTCCCCTGTTGAATCACCGACGAGATACTGATTTTATACTTCCCTAGCACCCCTGAAACTTTAGAAAGAACCCCCGGCCGATCGGCGGCCATAAACCGCAGATAATAAAGGCTTTCAATCGTCTCCATCTTTTTAATCGGCAGACGCCGTTGATGTTCCGGATAAAACGAAGCAGGTGGAACCCGGCCTGAAACCCCCTTTAAAATATTGCGACCGATGTCAATGAGGTCACTGACCACGGCGCTGCCGGTTGGGAGACTCCCTGCCCCGCGACCATAAAAAAGAAGCGGCCCAACCGTTTCCCCCGTTACATAGACCGCATTATAAACATCGTCCACCTTAGAGAGGAGCACATTTAGTGGAATCATCGTCGGATGAACACGCACCTCAATCTCTCCACCCGAAAGCTTCGCAATCGCAAGAAGTTTGATTCGACACCCGAATTCTTCAGCAAGGGCAATGTCAATGGGGTTAATGCCGTCAATTCCTTCCGTATAAATCTCCTTCAGGGCAACTGGGGTTCCGAAGGTCAACCGAGTCATGATAGCAAGCTTGTGCGCCGAATCAGTTCCCGTAATATCAAGGGTCGGATCAGCCTCGGCATATCCCAGCTTCTGTGCTTCCGATAAGACCTCTGTGAAGGGCTTTTTCTCATCGGTCATTTTAGTGAGGATGTAATTGCAAGTACCGTTCACGATGCCAAAAATAGAATCAATCTTTGCGGCAGTCAGTCCCTCTTTTATCATCCGAACAATTGGAATCCCACCGCAGACCGACCCCTCAAATCCAATATCCACCCCTGCCCGAACGGCGGCCCCAAAAAGCGCCGTCCCATGCACCGCAAGTAGCGCCTTGTTGGCCGTCACAACATGTTTTCTTTTTTCGATCGCACCCAAAATATAGGCCCGCGCCGGATGAATTCCCCCGATCAATTCCACGACGATGTCAATGGACGGATCGTCAAGAATCTCTTGGGCCTCGGTCGTGAGAATGCGTTTTGGAGGGGAAATGGAACGACGAGTGGCCCAATGGGTATCGGCGATCTTCACCACGTCGAGAAAGCAGCCGAGCCGATTTCGTATCTCCTCCCGTTGTTGTGTGATAATCTGATAGGCACCGGAGGCAACTGTCCCAAACCCAATCATCCCAATACGAATCGTCCGTTTCATCATAAAATCTTCTTGATCCCTTCCAACGCTTGACGTGTGCGATATTCATTTTCAACCAATGCAAATCGAACGTGGTGATCGCCTTGCTCCCCAAATCCAATCCCGGGAGAAACCGCGACATTGGCCTCGGCCAACAGATGTTTGGCAAAGGCAAGCGATCCCTTTGCCCTGTAAGGGGGAGGAATTTCGGCCCAAAGGAACATCGTTGCCTTGGGATTGTCCACTTTCCAGCCGATCCGATTTAGCCCACTTACCAAAATATCCCGTCTGGAACGATACAACTCCACCGTTTCTTTCACACAATCTTGTGGTCCGTTGAGTGCGATGATAGACGCAATTTGAAGGGGCTGAAAGATACCGTAATCAAGATAACTCTTCAGCCGTGTCAACGCCCCGATGATTTCACGATTCCCCACGCAAAACCCAATTCTCCACCCCGGCATATTGTAACTTTTGGATAGAGTGAAAAATTCAACGCCGACCTCTTTGGCCCCGGGTACTTGAAGAAAGCTTGGTGCTTTATATCCATCAAACACAAGGTCGGCATAGGCCAGATCGTGTACCACCATGAGTTGGTATTCACGAGCCAAATCAACCACCTTCTTAAAAAAATCGAGATCAACAACTTGTGTTGTAGGGTTATGTGGAAAGTTGATGATCAACATTTTTGGTTTGACTGGGGCGCTCACAATGGCTTGCTGAATCGCCTGAAAAAAGTCGCCCCCTGGTTCTAATGAAAAATAGCAGACCGATCCCCCCGCGATGATGACGCTATAGGGATGAATCGGATAGGTAGGATTGGGGGTGAGGACCATGTCGCCAGGCTCAATGGTGGCCAACGCGAGATGGGCAATCCCCTCTTTGGAGCCGATGGTAACAATCGCTTCGCCCTCAGGATCCAACTCCACATGGTAGTTTCGCCGATACCAATCGGTCATCGCACGCCGCAGGTTGGGAATCCCTTTCGAGGCGGAATAGCGATGATTTTTTGCATGTCCTATCGCTTCAATGGCCTTTTTGACGATATGGGGCGGGGTTGCCTGGTCCGGATTCCCCATTCCAAAATCAATCACATCTTCCCCCCGATGACGCGCCTCCATCTTGAGAGAGGTAATCACATTAAAGACATAGGGAGGAAGGCGATCTATTTTGGGAAAGGTATACATCTGTGTCGAGGGTTTCGTTGTAGAGAAGGCGAGAAGATTCTAAACGACAGGGGAGGAACTGTCAATCTGCCGCATTGCCTCATCAGAAATCTACCTGCATGGGTATCGTTGCCTCATTTGGAAAATCTACCTGAAACCGTTTCCATTATTGAAACAAAAGGACCCCTTGCGGTGATGCGGCAATGCGAGCTTGTCGGCGTCTGTCGTGCGACCGTCTACAGCGCAGAAAGAGGCGCAGGTAGTGGATGCAACTGATTTACGCATTCAGTGTTTGATTGACGAAGAATACACGCAGCATCCGTTTTATGGTACCCGTCGGATGGTGGTTTATCTGGGTCAACACGGGATTGTTGTGAATCGTAAACGGGTGCAGCGGTTGATGCGGGAAATGGGTTTGGCGGGGATGGCGCCTGGGCCGCAGATGAATTGCCCTCATCCTGCCCACAAGATATTTCCGTATCTGTTGCGGGGTGTTGCGGTGATTAGGCCGAATCAAGTTTGGAGTACAGATATCACGTATATTCGCTTGGCGCATGGTTTTGCGTATCTGGTGGCGGTCATGGACTGGTATATCCGGAAGGTACTTGCATGGCGTGTCAGCAACAGCATGGATGCGTCGTTTTGTACGGATTGTCTTGAAGAAGCGTTGCTGAGTTACGACAAGCCTGAAATTTTTAATAGCGATCAAGGCAGTCAATTTACGAGTGAAGCTTTTACGGGGGTGCTGAAACGCGAAGGGATTACAATCAGTATGGACGGGCGTGGCAGGGCTACGGCAAAGTGGTGAATAAGTTATTGTGATGCAAGTGTTTTAGTTCTTTGCTGGACTTTTAAAGTAGAATAGGCTATTCTTTGCGTATGGAAAGTTTGACCCTTCATACGCACCCCCCGAATTTCTCTTGTCTCAAGCAAGTAATCGTCCGACTGATTCTTCCATGCGAGCGTGAACGATGGGCAGCACTGATGCGCCAGCATCACTATCTGGGTTTCGTCGGCATGGTGGGTCAGTCACTGCGATATGTCGCAGAGTGTGGTGATCAATGGCTCGCACTGCTGGGCTGGCAGTCGGCTGCCCTCAAGTGTAAGTCTCGCGACCAATGGATCGGCTGGGCACCCGTTCTTCAATATCAACGCCTGCATCTGATTGCCAACAACTGCCGCTTTCTTATCCTGCCCGAGA
>Ga0209082_1000694_pt1 | contig 10415 bp, 7 predicted proteins | sample ColdCreekSource_FD_184127 | JGI IMG/M metagenome (GOLD analysis project Ga0209082, IMG submission 184127) | Groundwater microbial communities from Cold Creek, Nevada to study Microbial Dark Matter (Phase II) - Cold Creek Source (SPAdes) (version 3) | ecosystem: Environmental > Aquatic > Deep...
GCCCCCGAGATCGATGGCAATGTGTTCCATGGCTGTCCTTTGTGCTTTGCGGCTTTGACCGCGTTTGTGGCTTCTTCTCGATGACCACGTTTACACAAGGGGCAGCCACTTCATCCTTTCTTTCCCGTCTCTAGGTTATCGCGCCAAGGCGCCTGCGAGCAGTGTGCGAATCGGGAGCGCGTTGTGGGCCTTGCCTCGAACTGCTCGGTCTTTCGCTGAGTTGAGCCCGCTCGCTGCATGGTCGGAGAAGCCTGCCGAAACCTCGGCACCCTGCAGGACACGCGTCAGTTTCACGGCTTGGTTCGCCTGTGTGCGCGCTGCGAGCGCGGCACGCTTCCTGCGATAGCGCTGGTCCAGCACCGGGAAAGCGCCGCCGCTCGCCACCGCGAAGCAGGCCGCGCTGATCCCACGATTCGCTGCCAGCGCGCGCTGCAGCTGCATGCAGGAGCATCATGATCACCTTGACTCTCGACACCTCCGCGCCCGCGCCGACGCCGCGAGCTGCGGGCAGAGCGTTGTCGCGGCTGCTCTCTCCGTTCGCGAAGGTCGAGCCGCACGAAGCCGAAAGTGCAGTGGCGTTGATCGGCTGTTGGTTGTGGGGGGTGATCGGCTTGAGCCGCGAGCATGTGCGTCGCGAACAGGCGCTCTGTGCCGAGAAGGTGGGCTGAATGTTGCGTCGAAGCTTGATCGTGATCTCGCTGCTGATGGCTGCGCCCGCGCTCGCAGAACAACCCAAGCGGAGCGTGCCGAGCTACTCCGGACTGAAAGAAACAAGCAGCACGCGCGACGCGCTGCTGTGGATCCCGCGCGTGGCGCTCTCGCCGCTGTATCTCGTGAGTGAGTTTGGTGTGCGCCGCCCACTGGGCTATCTGATCTCTGAGGCGGAGCGCGCGCACCTGCCCCAGTTTCTCTACGGCCTGTTCTTCTTCGGCCCTGATCACAAGGCCGCACTCTTGCCGATCGCGTTCGTGGACTTTGGGTTCTATCCGAGCGCGGGGCTGTATTTCTTTTGGAAGGACCTTCCTCGCGAAGGGGATGAGCTGCGCATACGGGCTGCAACTTGGGGCGAGCGCTGGCTGTCGGGCAGCATCAGCCAACGGCTGCGGCTCAGCGCGGAGACGGACTTGGTGTTGCACGCGACAGGCACGCGCCGGCCCGACTATCGGTACTTCGGCGTGGGTGCCGACAGTCGCAAACAAGATGCTACGCGCTACGGCGCTTCGCGTTACGAGCTCGGCGCGACGTTGTCGGTCGAGCTGGGCGGGCTGTCGACCTTCAGTGCTGGCGCGGGCTACCGGCGCGTGCACTTTCATCGTGGCCAGGGCTTCGACGACGATCCACGGCTCGACGACGAGATCGCGCGCGGTACGGTGCGTGCACCTGCGGGTTATGCCGAAGGTTACAGCTTGCTCTATTGCCGCGCGGCGCTGGCATTGGACTCGCGTCGACCGCGGCCCGCATCGCAGTCCGGAGTACGCGTCGAGCTCGACGGTGAGCTGATGAGCCGCGTCGCGCCACGCGCCGATGCCAGCTTCGTGCGCTACAGCACGAGTACAGCGGGCTTCTGGGACATCGCTGACAGCGGTCGCGTGCTGAGCCTTTCGGTCTCGATGATGTTCGTCGATCCGCTGCAGAGTGGACAAGAGGTGCCGTTCACCGAGCTTGCCGCTCTCGGCGGCGACGGGCGCATGCGCGGCTTTCAGCCGGGACGCTTGTACGGGCGCAGCAGTGTCGTCGCCAGTGTTCGCTATCGCTGGCCGATCTGGATCTGGCTCGACGGCTCGATCCAGATCGCCGCGGGCAACGTGTTCGATGCGCACTTGCAGGATTTTTCGTTCGATCGGTTGCGCCTGTCGGGTGCGATCGGTGTGGAGAGTGTGGGCGCTCCGGACAGCTCTTTCGAGCTCTTGTTAGGCGCAGGAACAGAGACCTTCGCGCAGGGTACGCAGATCAGCTCGATCCGTTTGATCGCTGGGACAAATCATGGTTTTTGAACATCGCTTGTGTATGGGGCTCGTGTTTTCGGTTTGCGTCTCGGGCTGCGCGACCAGTGTTCCGCGCTATCCGCTGCGTGGGCCGCTGACGCGCGACGCGGATCAACAGCCGTTTTCACCCGCGCCGCGAGAATACGTGTCGCCGTTCGTGTGGGACGGCGCGGACCAGCTGCTGTTTCGGCCGGTCTCGCGTGCGTTGGCTGTCGATCCTGCGGGCCGCGCGCGCAACGTGAACGCGTACGACGAGGTGGCCAACTCGAGCTGGTTCGAAAACCGCATCGGGTCGGGGCCGCTCAGCGCGAGCGAGCTCGGCAGCGGCCCATGCGCCGAGCAAGTGCTGGACGTGAACATGCCGGCAGCCAGCTGGGTGATCGATCGAGGCAAGCCGAATGGCGCGAATCCGGGCTTCCGAGTCAATATTCCCGGCGTCGGGAAATTCATGTTGAAAGCCGATACGGAGGCCGAGCCACAACGCGCCACGGGTGCGACTGCGATCGCCGCGCGGCTGTACTACGCGGCTGGGTACCACGCGCCTTGTGACTCGGTGGTCTACTTCGACCCGAGTCTCCTGCGTTTGACGCCGGGCTTGCAGGTCACCGACAACACGGGCGTGGCCAGGCCGTTCGACGAAGCCGCGCTGCAAGCGCTACTGGCAAAGGCCTCGCGGCGCGATGGCCTCGTGCGCATGGGCGCATCGCGCTGGCTGCCGGGAAAGCCGCTCGGGCCGAGTCGCTACGAAGGCACACGCGACGACGACCCGAATGACGTGGTGGCGCACGAGGATCGTCGCGAGCTGCGCGGCGCGCGGCTGTTGGCGGCATGGCTCAACCACTTCGACTCACGCGAGCAAAACAGCATGGACGTGTTTATCTCGGTGCCGACAGCGTCTGGCAAGGAGTGGGGGTATGTTCGGCACTACGTGTTGGACCTGGGTGACTGCTTCGGCAGCGCGTGGGAGTCGGAGACGCTGACGCGCCGGCTCGGTCATGCGTATTACTTCGACTTCGAGTACGCCGCGCGCGATCTGGTGACTTTCGGCATGGTGCAGCGGCCGTGGGAGCGGGCGGCGCGTGACGGCGGCATCTTCAACTACTTCAGCGCGCGCGACTTCGATCCCGAAGCGTGGCGCGGCGGCTATCCGAACCCGGCGTTCGGGCGCATGACCGAAGCGGATGGCGCTTGGATGGCGCGCATCATCGCGCGCTTCGATGAATCGCTGATCGCGGCTGCGGTGAGCGCTGGCAAGTATGACGCTGACAGCAGCGCGTATCTCACCCGAACGTTGATCGCGCGCCGCAGTCGCATCCTGCAGCGCTATCTCACGCGCTTGTCGTCGTGGAGTGATCTGCAGGTCAAGGGGCGACAGCTGTGTGGCGTGGACTTGGCCGCGCGGACAGGTATCGCGCAGCGAGCGCACGCGCCGCGGGCACGTGTGCTCACAGAGGAAAGTGAGATCGCTGCTGTGGTGCACGCGGACCAGAGGGGAACAGTGTGCGTCGAGCTGCCGCTGACAGCGGCGACGCAGGCCTATCGCGTGCTGGAGGTGGATACAGGCACGTCGCAACAGCCGCTGCGCGCCTACGTGTACGACTTCGGCGAGCGTGGCCTCCGTCTCGCCGGCGTCGAACGAGAATAGAGCGGCCGGGATGAACACACTGTTTGACGCGAGCGCAGGCATGGTCGTTGACGGCGCTTTGGATGCGAGCGCCACCCGTGTCGTTGACCCGCTGGTGCGAGATCGTCGAAGGCAACGGTGGCGCTCAAGACCACCGCGCCGTCAACGACAGCGTCTGCGCCTAAGTCACCGTATTTGGCTTCTTTCGGTGTTCTGCGGCGGCCAGGCGCTTGGCGATCGCTCGAGTCAAGGCGGCAACAACCCCGGGACCCAGTCTCACTGGAGCCGCGGAAGCATCCAAGAGCTTGTGTTCTGAAGCGGGGCTAGTTATGCCTTGGAGCGATCACCTCTTCACCACGAGCTAGGTCATGACGCGCGATGCGCCGTCATCGAGCGACGGAAAACCCGGGGCACCCCTGGGTTTGCTGTCGTTTCTCGCCGCGCTCGTGCTCGCCCAACAAGTGGGCAGCAAAGTGGTGCGCGACGCCTTGTTTCTCGCCCAGGCGTCGGCGGCGCAGCTCCCGCAAGCTTTCTTGTTCGGGGCGCTGCTCTCTGTGCCGCTCGTGCTCGGCGCCGCGTTCTTGTCGACGCGGATCGGTCCGCGGCGTGTGGCGGCGGCGTGTCTGCTGCTGAATTCGGCCTTGTTCGTAGCGGAATTTGTGCTGCTGCCGCGCGCCCCACTCGCGACTGCCTGGCTCGTGTACTTGCACGTGGTCGCGCTCGGCGGCACGACGCTCAGTAGCTTTTTCTCGAATGTATCGGAGCTGTTCGACCCACACAGCGTGCGTCAAGCCAGCGTGCGCGTGACGGCGGGTGCGGCTGTGGGTGGCGCGCTCGGCGGGCTGTGCGTGAGCTTGATCGCGCGAGCCTGGGGCCATGCAGCGCTGCTGCCGTGGCTGGCTGCGCTCAACCTGCTGTGCGGACTGGCGCTGTACCGTGAGCGCTTGTGGCCAGCGCTGCAAGCGACGCGCGAGACGCCGGGGGCCGGGCTCGCGTTCTCGACCTTGGCGCGCTCGAGCTACGTGCGCAGCATCGCGTATCTGGTGATCTTGACCCAGTTCAGCGCGCTCCTGCTCGACTTCAACTTCAAGCGTCAAGCGGCAGAGAGCCTGGGCGACACGGGCCTCGTGCAGCTGTTGACGGCGTTCCACACCGCGAGCTCGCTGGTCGCGACGCTCGTGCAGCTCAGCCTCGCGAGCTTCGCGCTCGAGCGTCTGGGTTTGGCCGGCACGTTGTCTATCTTGCCGCTGGGAATCCTGTTGGGCGGCGCGCTCGGTCCGCTGATGCCTCGGTTGTGGAGCGCGGTCAGCCTACGCGGGATCAGCACGGTGCTCGAGTCATCGCTGTTTCGCTCGGCCTACGAGCCGCTGTACACCCCGCTGTCGCAGCGCGCGCGTCGTTCGCTCAAGACGCTGGTCGACGTCGCAGCGGGGCGGCTGGGCGAGACGCTGGGCAGCCTGGCGTTGCTTTGCATCGCTGCGATGTGGCCGGCGTCCTCTGGTTTGCTTGTGCGGAGCTTGGCGCTCGGAGCGGCGGCGTTTTCGCTCTTGCTCTCGCTGCACATGCACAGCAGCTACATCGCTGAGCTCGCGCGCAGCCTGCGCAAGGGCACAGTGCGGCTGCGCAACACCGACGTGCGTGACAGCACGACGCGGCTCACGCTCTCGCAAACGCACATCGAGATCGAGCGCAGCCAGCTGCTGGCCGAGATCGCCGCGCAGCGCGGCAGCCAACCGCCGCCTCCACCAGCTGCAGTGCGGAGCGCGCCGCCGGCTGCCGCGCGCGCGCCGGCGCCGCAACACGCGCAGCTGCAGGCGGCGGTCGCAGATCTGCTGAGCGCGGACCGCGCGCGTGTGACAGCGCTGTTGCGGAGCGGGCCGTTGGACGTGCGCTTGGTCAGCGTCGTGCTTCCGTTGCTCGAACATCCCGAGCTGGTGGAGCCAGTGACTGCCGCTCTGAGCGGCGTGGCTGTGCGCGTCACCGGACAGCTGGTCGACGCGCTGAACGATGTGGCGCTCTCCGCTGTCGTGCGGCGGCGCTTGCCGCGCATCCTGCAGCAAGCGCGGCAGCCGATGGCGGCGCAGGCCTTGATCGCTGCATTGCAAGCGCCCGAGCGCATCTTGCGCTATCGCGCGACGGGCGCGCTGGTGGCGCTCCGGGCAGCGAACCCCGAGCTCATGCCCGCGCCGCCCGTGGTGTTCGAGCAGGTCCGTAGCGAGCTGCGTCAAGAACGCGACCCGTTGACGTTGCAGCACGTGTTTCTGCTGCTCAGCCTGGTACTCGAGCGCGAGCCGCTGTGGCTCGCCTACAATGCGCTGAGCGGCAGCGACGCGCGGCAGCGCGGCACCGCGCTGGAGTATCTGCACAGCACCGTGCCGGAGCCGCTGCGCAGCGAGCTTGTGCCGTGGGCCGAAGCACAAGCTTCCGAAACGCCGCGGTCGACACTAGACTAGGGCGGTGACGCCACTGGCCGCAGCCCAGCCCACGCCGAAGACCGAGCCTTCGCAAGACGACGAGGGTCGCAGCCTGCTGCAGTCGCGGCTGGCCACGGTCCTCATGACGCTGGGCGGAATCTCCTTGTTTTACAGCCTGAGCGCGCTCGCTGTCGCGCTGTTTGGCGGCAAGGAAACAGCTCCGCTGCGCGTCGCATTCGCGACGCTAGGGGCGGGCGTTATCATCGGTGCTCTGGCGCTGCGCTACCGCACAGGCAAGCGATCGCTGACCGAGCTGCGCTGGGCCGACGGTGCCACGACCGCGTTTGCCTGCTGGATCAGCGCGGCGAACCTTACCCAAGTGCGGCCCGCGAGCGAAGCCTCAGTGTCTCTGCTCTTGAGCGTGACCTGGGTGCTGGTCGCGCGCACAGTGCTCCTGCCTAGCTCCGGCAGACGCACGTTCGCGATCTGCTTGCTCGCGCTGCTACCGGCCGGCGCGGTCTCGAGCTGGTTGCGCGTGCAAGAGCTAGGTCACGTGCCTGCGGCGAGCGATTGGCTTAGCGCCGCGTACGTCTCTTATCGCGGCATGGCGATCACCGCGCTGCTTGCGACGCTGGCCTCGAGCGTGATCTACGGCTTGCGCCGGCGCGTATCCGCGATCGCCCGCGTGGGACAATACATGCTGCACGAGAAGCTCGGGCAGGGCGGTATGGGCGTGGTCTATCGAGCGACTCACGCGCTCTTGCGGCGTGCGACCGCGGTCAAGCTGCTCTTGCCCTCGCGCATCAGCGCGGCGAGCAGCGCGCGCTTCGAGCGCGAAGTGACGTTGACCGCGCAGCTCACACACCCGAACACCGTCGCGATCTTCGACTACGGCCGCACGCCCGAAGGCGTGTTCTACTACGCGATGGAATATCTCGAGGGCGGAGATCTCGAGAAAGCCGTGTCGTTCCAGGGCGCGCTACCAGCAGAACGCGTGATCTGGATCTTGAACCAAGTGTGTGGCGCCCTCGCCGAGGCGCATGAGCTCGGGCTGGTGCATCGCGACATCAAGCCGAGCAACGTGATCTTGTGCGAGCGCGGCCGCGAAGGCGACGTAGCGAAGCTGCTCGATTTTGGTTTGGTGAAAGATCTCAATGCCGCTGATGGCGGCATGACCCACGACGAGACGATCACCGGCACACCGCTGTACATGTCGCCCGAGAGCTTGCGCTCGCCGGACGACGTGGGTCCGCGCAGCGACCTGTATTCGCTGGGCGCTGTCGCGTATTTCTTGGTGACTGGCGCGCCGCCGTTCTCAGGCAACACGATCGTCGAGATCTGCGCGGCGCATCTCTACAGCGTGCCGGAGCCACCATCGCAGCGCCGTGATGGTGTGCCTGCAGACCTCGAAGCGGTGATCTTGCGCTGCTTGGACAAAGACGCAAGCACGCGCTTTCAGAGCGCGCTCGAGCTGCGCGTGGCGCTTCTGGCTTGTGCGGACGCGACGCGCTGGGACGGGCAGCGGGCCGCCGAGTGGTGGTCACAACATCGCGCAGAGTTTCGGGCGCATTGTGTGGCGCGCCGGCAGAAGCAGCTCGCGGCGACGCATATCGGCGATGCCGCGACCGAGCCGAGCTCGGCGCTGCAGATCGATCTGGATCGGCGCCTGCGGTCCAAGGCGCCTCAGTTGGGCGGCAGGTAGGCTTCTTTCGACATGCCTAGCTCGGATGCCGTGTCTAGCAACGTGTCGTCGGCGGGCTCGCGCTCGCTTGACTGTAAGTAGTCGATAAGCGCTTCCAGACTCTGCGGGTCGATCTGACGCTGACCGCGAGGTGGCATCGCGCCTGGGGCGTCGCGCGGGAGCTTGATCCGGGCGATCGCATGTTGAATTTCGTCGCGGCTCTGCTTGGATAAGGCGATGTTGAAGCGCGCGCGTGTGATTGTTTGATCCAACACCTCGTTGTGACAGGTGCCACATGCCTCGATCAAAGTTTCGGCGGGTGCGATGCCTGGCTCGGTCTGCAGCCCGATCTCAGCGCGCGTGCGCGGATCGTCAGGGAAGATGTCCGCGAGGTCTGGCAGCTGCGCTGCTTGCAGCTCTCCAGTGCGGTAACGTTGGTACGCTTCGGTGAGCGCAGCTTGTTTTTGCGGATCGCTCGCGCGCGGCGCATAGAAGGGGAGCGCGAGCTGTTCTCCGCGCCGGAAAGCGGCGAAGCTGCCGTCCCAGGTGGGGCTGCGGTGCGGCGTCGCAGCGTATTGGCCGTCTTTCCAAGGCCAGCGCTCACCGATAATTTGCGAGCCGCGAAATACCAACGGCTGCTGCGGCACCATGCGCTGGAGTGAGATGCCGATGGTGCTGCTTAGCACAGCGCTGGACAGGCCCGCGTACGGCTCGTCGCCCTTGGCTCGCCGATAGTCGCGCAGCAGCGTGCCGCCGGTCGGCTCGGGGAAGTTCTGGGGCTCGGGCACGTCCTCGCCAAACAGGTGCGTCCAAGGGCTGTAGTACTCGCGCATCAGTAGGATGGCTCGAGGCCGTGCGCGCTGGTGACACTGGCGGCAATCCGAGGGCGTATTCTTCAGTTCTTCGTCGTCCTCGAGCGCGAGTGATTGCCAGTCAGCTTCGATGGCGGGCGTGTACAGATCGCCTGGGCTGCAGCCATCGGCGGCCGAGTTGCAGGCCTGACGAAAGTGTAAGAGGTAGAAGTTGTACTGGTCTTCGATTTGATGATCGAGTGCTGCCAGCTCCACCTGTTGGATGCCGCGACTGAACGCGACGAGCAGCTCTCGGGTACCAAAGATCGCGCGGGGGTTCAGCTCGGAGACGAGGTCCCCCGAGAGCGCAATGGAATGCGACAACAGCACCGCGCGCGTCTGTTCATTGTCTTGCAGCTCGAACGCTTGGTGCAGCGCCTGCAAGCCTGTGATTTGAGGTGCGGTGTCGGCGCAGAATACGTCGCGCACGGCGTCGCTGCGATCGTCTCGCTCACAGAGGGCGGGTCGTCGCGTGGAGAAATCCGGCTCGGAAACGGCCACACTGGCGTCTGCGCTCTGCGCGGCCGGCGGCGCGGCGGCACAACCGGCGCCGCAGAGCATGCTCAAAGCCATTATCCAGCGCCGCATCGCAGGGTTGCCTAGCATTCTTTGGCAGTGCCTGCGAGCTGGCTGTGACGCCTCAAAGTGTCGCTGTTGGATCGATCGCAGCACCGGCGTCGCGCTCGCGCCGATTTCAAACTCGACCCGTCGGTTGTTCTTACGGCGTTTCAGGCGGACCTTGCATCTGATGAGACAACAAAGCGGATTCAGTCCGTAGCGCGGAGGACGAACGATCAGCGCCTCTTCATTTCCGGTATTGATGCCACACACACCGCCTGCCGCAGCAGCAGCAGGGCAAGCAGTCCGCCGGTAGTAACCGTTCACGCCCCTAGAAACTGGTAACGCTGATCATTTGGATCGGTTCCGAGTTCGTGATCGACTGTGGCGCGAAAGGACTATCGCGCAGCGAGCACTGAGCGCAATCATGTCTCGGCTGTGCTGCGCTATACGCACGGGCACGAGCGGCTTACGTGGCATGTACGGCTTTCGCGAAGATCGATGTCGGGTGCCCCCGGGTACATGAGGATTTGAGCCAGCCACGTTGTCAAGCTCGACCTGAAGGCACGCTGCAATCCGCTCGTTCTTGGTCATGGCCGCCGTTGGTGTGGCCATCGTTCCGAGTGGAAGCGAGGTCGTGCCGATTCGGCAGCACCTGGACAGCCTTGGTGCGAGAGCCGCGCCTGTGCTACCTGCCCGAGCTTGCCGGGTGCGCGACGAGCAACCCGGAGCAAAAGCGACCGATGTGTGAGCGCACGTCCGCAGTCGGAGCGCGACGCCGAAGGGGGACAGTTGACCATCGCACAATATCGAATCGGGGCGGAACAGCGTCCGAACATTCATCACGATCCGGGCTTTGCCGACTGCATTCGCGCACCCAACGCGCGAGATCGGGCCCTATTTGTAGGCTGGGCCGCGTTTCTCGAAGGCGCAGAGGCGGGACAAAAAGTTCCTCTTGTTCCGCACAATGACCTTCCGGATGCTCTCGCCGCTTACCGGCATTTTCTCTACGGGAAGGGCAAGTCCCGCAAGTTTTCCTATGACCGCTACGTTGCGAACGACGAGTCCGGACATACAACAGTTGAGAATGCGGGCCTCGACCTGGAGGCGGGCATCCAGGACATTGCAGCTCTGAATCCATATCTCACAGGGTTTCAGGTGACCGGCACAGGTATCAGGGCAATCGCATCTAAATCTACACAGATGCACTCAATCCAAGTGTGCGGAGCAAGAACTGCTCGTTCCATCCTGCCATCAGACGGCGGCCCTGTATGCCGCACTTTGCCTCGGTTCGCTGCTTGA
>Ga0209082_1000696_pt1 | contig 10409 bp, 12 predicted proteins | sample ColdCreekSource_FD_184127 | JGI IMG/M metagenome (GOLD analysis project Ga0209082, IMG submission 184127) | Groundwater microbial communities from Cold Creek, Nevada to study Microbial Dark Matter (Phase II) - Cold Creek Source (SPAdes) (version 3) | ecosystem: Environmental > Aquatic > Deep...
AGAGTATAATTAATCTGAGTCGCCATGAGATATTGACAGTAATCCAAACAGGACATTCTATTTGCCATGATTTGACATTAACTTGTTTGCTCTTACCTAATCAAATTTTTCTTTTGCGTAAGTCCTATAAGAAAAAATTACCATCGACATCAAAAGACCTTCACTCAATTAGATAACGAATTTAACGGTAAAAATGTACTCAAGCAGAAACCTTTTTAACATTAACTAAGACTTCCAATAAAAACTTAACTAGAGATAGATAAAAATGTGACTTTTATCGAAGTAAACTCTATTCAGAGAAATGAGTTACTAAATTATTACTAGATCTGAGGTTGTCAAATTGCGAAAAAATTAATTTTAATTCAAATTCCCTCAGTAATTAAAGTAACCAAACTAGATAGATTCTCTAATTTTTACTTATTTAAATTGGGAGATTTTTAATGATTAAAGAAATGAGCTGGTTACCCATCCAAGAAACGAATGGAGATATGGCATTACATTTACGCACGACTCCCTATCAACCTTGGAAACCTTATACATCTTGTCCAGAGTATGCCGTCCGAGATCATGCCGTCCCTGGAGGCTCCAAGGGACTTGCAACCTATCAAAAACTAAGACTTCAGGGCTGGAATTTGGTTCCTACTCAGCAAGCATCCAGATCGCATCGTTATGTTTAACAAGGACACCATATATCATATTCACCATATATTTATGATGTCCCGCTAGGCGACAAGGCTGCAAATATAATTCCATATAATTCCATTCGTTTGTTTTTTCGCTAGCCAAGCTAATCCATAAAATTGGCAGCAGTCTTGTCGTACAAAACTTTGTTACTTAATTTGCCAGATTTCTTGCCCAACTTATTTAGATAGGAAAAATATATGGTACCTCTAAAGGATGACAATCCCATTCAAATTACTCCTTACGTTACTTACGGATTAATTGCTATCAATATTTTGGTTTTCTGTTACGAGCTTAGTTTAAACAGTTCTCAGCTAACACAATTTTTTCAGTTATTTGCTGTAATTCCTAAAGAATTAACTGCTAGTTTTAGTAGTATTTCTATTAATCAACCTGTTCCAGAAACAGTAACTTTAGTAACTTCTCAATTCCTTCATGCTGGGTTTATTCATGTTGGTTTTAATATGTTGTTTTTATGGATCTTTGGCAACAATATTGAAGAAGAGTTGGGTAGTATTAAATACTTGATTTTTTATCTAATTTGTGGAATTCTAGCTGCCCTAACTCAGTGGTTTTTCTCTGCTCAATCTGCAATACCTTCTCTAGGTGCTAGTGGCGCGATCGCAGGTGTAATGGGAGCTTATATTTTTAAATTTCCTAGTGCTAGAGTAATCACTTTCTTTCCTTTGGGGTTCTTTTGGACAACTGTTAGAATTCCAGCCGTTTATTTTCTGGGTTTTTGGTTTTTGCAGCAAGCTTTCAATGGCTTAGCTACAGTTAATGTAAGAATGCACGTTGGTATGGAAAACGGTGGTGTTGCTTATTGGGCGCACGCTGGTGGTTTTGTTTTTGGGGCTATCCTGGGAGCTTTATTCGGATTATTTTCCGATCAATCTAAACAAACCGAATTTTAGATAATTAATTTTAAAAAATAGAGCTTAATCGATAAATTATCTATCTCAAGATATATGGATTCAAAGTATTTAGAAAATATAATAAAATTGTAATAATAATTACTTTTATTGCAAATATTTTCTCTTTTCTCAGTTTATAATTGCTTTTAGAAGGAGCAGAATTACTATGATTCGCAAAGCCTGTCTTATATTTAACCCTGCTGCGGGACAAAGCGATCCTGAGCGAGATTTAGAGATAATTAAAACGCTTTTATCACCTCAATTCGATTTAGATATTCAGTTGACATCAGAAGAAATTGATGCAGGTCAACTAGCTCAAGAAGCAGTAAAAAACGGTGTGGAAATACTTTTGGCTGCTGGAGGTGATGGCACACTTTCAGCAGTTGCCGAAGCTACAGTCGGAACGAATATTCCTGTAGGGGCTATCCCTAAAGGGACCGCCAATGCCTTTGCGGCAGCTTTGGGTCTTCCCAATACAATTATCGAAGCTTGCCAGATGATTAAAAATGGGAAAACGCGAAGAGTTGATGCGGGTAGGTGCAATGGTAAATCGATGGTATTACTGTCTGAAATAGGTTTTGGAGCCGAAACGATCGAAAATGCGTCTCGCGAGTCAAAGAATCGTTGGGGAATGTTAGCTTATGTTATATCAGGGATTCAGCAATTGCAAGATCTCAAAACCTTTGCAGTAGAGATTGAAATCGAAGATAAAATTATTCATCTCCCTGAAGTTAATTCTGTAACTGTGGCCAATGTGGCACCGCCAACTTCGATTTTAGCTCAAGGACCAGCAGGTATTATTGGTGATGACGGGCTGCTAGATGTGACGATCATCGCAGTAGAGAAGTGGACTGAAGCGATTACGGCTTCTTATCACCTGCTGCAATCAGGACTCAGCGGCAATGCTGCCGATGGCAAGGGCATCGGGTATGTCAGAACTAAACGAGTAAAAATAACTGCTGAACCACCGCAGAAAGTTGTCTTGGATGGGGAAATTGTCGGTACAACACCGATAGAAGTTGAATGCATTCCTGATGGCTTAACAATTTTTATCCCAGAGACAGAAGCTGACGAACCTGTTGAAAAACTTGAGGGATTGCCTGGATTGGAAATAGAATCTAAGTGAAGTCAGGAGTCAAAGATCCCCAGCGACTGAGGATAAATTCAAAGTTAATTTCTATTATTTGCTGGACTATGTGGTTCGTCTGGCGGTATTGACATTAGTATTAATGCGACGATATCTCGACAGTACTAACATATAAACTCCATAAGCAACTAGCCCTAATGCGACCAAAGCGAGCATAATTTTACCAAAAGGTTGTTGTGCTACGCTTTGCAATGCTCCATCTAGTCCTTTTACTTGGTTCGGATCAGACTGACGCGCTGCTTGTATCAGAAAAAAGCCAATTATCGTAAAAACAACACCTCTGGCAGCTATACCGAATCTGCAAACCTTGACGAGCAAGCCTTGCTTTTCTTGATCGAGTTCACTCAAGTTAAGCTGTTGACGAAATTTTGTACGATAGGCTTGGTAAAACTGATAAAAACCAACACCAATAATAATCGCCCCAACAGTAGCTACTAACCATTGACCAAAAGGCTGTCGGAGTAACAAGGCAGTCCAGTCTTGCTCAGAATTTCCACTACTACTATTTCCTGAGCCTTTGGCTAATGCAACTGCATTTAAAGCTAAGCTCGTATAAACCACTGCGCTAATAGCCGAACCAATACGGCTAGTAATTTTTTTATGTTCGGGGTTTTGAGCGGCCTGTACAACGCACCAGAGAACATATCCAGCCAAGCCAACTGCGATTAAAATTAATAAAAACTGTCCAAATGGTTGTGTGGTAATTGTCTGAAGTGCGCCGTTAGTATCTGTTGTTTTTCCTCCTGCGTTAAAAGCGGCTAACACTGCCAAGATGCCAACAAGTCCATAAACTATTCCTTTAGCTGCATAGCCCAATCTCGCTAGTTTTTCAATCCACATAGTTTCTGCGCTCAATATATTTTGCGTTTATTTAGGACTAGTCATTTAATTTATTTTTAAAGACTTTAATATTTTCCGCATCTATCTAGTTACTTATTTTTTTGAGTAACTGATGTTACGCACATAAGGACTGAAACCCTTAATCTTTCGTTCTAAACTAATTGCTGAAACTATTGAAATCTCGTTTGACTGCGTAACATCAGATAGTCACTTTCACGCTTCATCGAAATCATGTCGCCTAGGCTAAGAAAATTTTTGCATTTCCTTACTTTACTGATGGCGTAGACTTAAAGCCACCCGTTTCTTGCGGTGTACGGAGTAAGTCGTTAATTTACCTCTGAGTCTGACGGCAACCTAACCATTGCAATGCAGCGGACAGTGAGAGATTCTAGTGAAGTAGCAAGAGTTACTAGCCGTCGCTGATTGCAACCGTTAAAAATGGTTGCTGTTTTTCTAATCTTCTACTTACCAAAGACATTGAATAACAACACAAAAAATAAATAGTCGCCACAAATAGATATACTTCTCCATAACGTCCTAAATATTTGGGATTGGCGATAATCGATTGAGACATACCCAATAAATCCGTTAACCCGACGATCGCGAGTAAAGATGTATCTTTAAATAAAGCAATAAACTGTCCCACCGTACTGGGAATGACTGCTTTAAGGGCTTGAGGCAGAACGATAAACCCCAAAGTATAAGCAGGATTTAAACCCAAAGCTTTGGCTGCTTCAGTCTGTCCATGAGGGATTGATTGTAAGCCACCACGCACGTTTTCAGCTAAATAGGCAGCACTATAAATTGTAAATCCTGCGATCGCTCTGACCACACGATCTGGTCGAACATCAGGCGGTAATACGAGGGGTAACATTACCTGTGCCGTGAATAAGATGCCTATTAAGGGAAAGCCCCGAACTATTTCTATGTAAGCAACAGATAGCCAACGAATAGCAGGTAAATTGCTTTGTCTCCCCAGCGCCAGCAAGATTCCAAAGGGAAAACAGAGAACAATACTGACTATGGCAATAGGAATAGTTAGCATCAGCCCGCTTGATTTTTCTAATCTAAACGAGTTAGCACCTAACAGTAGCCAAAGATTAAACCAGAAAGCTAATAGCCAAATTAAGGGCAACCAGCCGATTAAATCAGGAAATTTTTTACCTAATTGCTTGCCACCAATTGCACTAATAATTAGCAGCATCAGCATCAAAAGCAAGATTACGCTAGATTGAATTCCTCCAGGTATCGCCACCGCAACACAGGTAGCGGCAACAATAGTTAAAACAATTAAAATACGGCGATTAAATAAAACAGAAGCAGCATGGGCCAAGATTCCCCAAGAAATTCCACCCAAACCGACAATCACGCCCAATGTCGTCCAAGCCCGCCACAAAGATTTGACTGGATAACGTCCCACAAAAAACAAGCGAAAGTTATCGTTTAATACTTGCCATTGCGCCTGAGAAGCTGCCCAAGTAATTAAATTAGAGGCAACCCAATAAATAAGCCATAAACTAATAAGGGTCAGGATACTGTTATACCAAGTATTGAAAAGATTTTTCTTTAACCATTGACCAGGACTTACTTTACTGACAGGAGGTCTAGTTTGACCTGGTTCGATATTAGTTATAGTCATAAGCTGTTAGGCATTTAATTGAACTATTATGGACGACAATTGCGATCGCACCAAGAACGCGGGGTAAAGCGATTACGCTTCGCGTACCCTACGGATCGTATTTACTAGCAAGCCAATGCAGAATTAGAAATAGACTAGACTAAAAGTTAGTAAATATCTAGAAGACCTATGACCACTGAATCTATAGCCAGTAAAAACAAAACACTAACAGCTATTTTATACTGGGAAGAAGGTGTTTATGTAGCTGAGTGTCCAGAAGTAGGAACAGCAAGTCAAGGTGAAACAGTTGAAGAAGCTTTAGCTAATTTGAAAGAAGCAACAGAACTTTATCTAGAAGAATTTTCTTTATCAAATACTTCGCCTCGTCAGTAACCGCGCCATAGGGCTGATCTATAAATACAGTTTGATTGGTAACTAATTCTCCCAGGCTAAATCCAAATTTATCGCAGAGATCTTTTAACTTATATCCCTCTTCTGTCAGACTCCGAAAACGAGCGATCATTTCTAGATTCTAGAACTTTTATAGAGATACGGATTTGGAGATTATTACTCAGCTAAAGATTGCACCCAATAACATCTTTATCTTCGATCTCGACTCTCTCGATGGCAGATCCTCTGTAACGAAGTATCTCAAACAAATTGGTGAGTACCAACAATTCGAGCCGATTCCTAATTGGGAGCAAACCAAACTACATAGCCAAGTTGAGAGTCGTGCTAAAGCTTTAGGAATAAAACTACTACTTGTAGTAGTTTAATATATTGCCTCTGCTATTGGTAATGACTTAGGTAGGATGCAAAAAGAGTTGGAGAAGCTAGTAGCTTGCAGGGGCAAGGAAAAGCTTACCTTAGCTGAAGTTAAACAACTTATTATTCCCAATCTTACTGATGATGCATTTCAACTAGCATCCGCGATCGCAGATCTGAGGGGGGCGATCGCAAGAGTCAAAAACCACAATGAACAAATGGATAGAAGCCAGATTATCTAAACTAGCCGGCAATATTTTTCTAAATATTCTTAACCATTTTTGAAATGTATCATTAGCTTCGGTTTTGGAAATCCCAAACTGTATTCCTAAGATTTCAAATGTCGGCATTTGCCTCAAATAAAATAAACATAAACCAATCTCCTCTTTTGGGGTTAAAATTGGCTTTCTACCTCCCCCTTTGGCATTAATCCTAATTTTACTGGACTCTAATTTTTCTTGTTGCTGTTCATCATGAGCGATCGCCATATCACTTCATCTCAACGATTAGCTTCAATTGGCGAGCTTGTCTCCCTGAACTATAACCACTTTTTCTATTCACGAATAACAGCTACAATCCTTTGATGTAGTGAGTTATAAAATTATTTACACCATTAACACCAAACAATGTTATGATACTTATCTGTGAAAACGGGGCGTAGCGCAGCTTGGTAGCGTACCACTTTGGGGTCATCCTGCTCTAATTTCTGAGTCTTTTTAAACGTAATGCTTTCGTGATTTACATTAGTATGGTCGCACACGATTAGCACACGACCATAGTTTTTTTAATCTGCTAGATTGCCTAAATTGTTATCGGTCTTATAGTCATTGGTATAACTCCAATTTCTACCAGATTTAATAGAGCCGATAGTAGACCGTCCCACATCATACTGGTTTGCAATCTGTTTGAGAGTCAGAGATTTGGCTGCTATCAATAATTTAATTTCTCTCACTTGTTGCTCGGTAAGTTTTCTCTTGTAATTTTTACTAGCAACTTCATTAGTTTTAACAGCCCGCCTTAATCTATTCTTATAAGCGTGTTCTAAGTTCTCTGAGTATGTAGCCCACTCTAGGTTATTTACATTGTTATCAGTCTTAATTCCGTTAATGTGATTGACTGTTGGTTTACGAGAACGGTTATCAAGAAAGGCTTGGGCTACTAATTGATGTATAGCAAATGTAGTTCTAATACTCTTTCTATTCAAGTTTATCTGATAGTAACCGCTTGAGTTAGTATGTGGTTTTAGTATTCGACCTTTGAGAGTTTGAGTCTTACCAGTCTGCTGTTCATTCTTCACAGAAGGATGCTGTTCATTCTTCACAGAAGGATGCTGTTCATTCTTCACAGAAGGATGCTGTTCATTCTTCACAGAAGGATGCTCAGTAATTACACGGTCTAGGCTTTTTACATTGCCGTAATTACTTACTTGATAATATCCTTCATAGTCTGAGATATCTACATATACTTCGGGGGCGTATCTTAACGCTGCTGATATTTCGTACATTAATATTTTTTATAATCATAATAGTTTCAAATCAATTACATAGTTTTATTATATTTCAGAAACCAGAATAATTATGAAGCTCTCGTAAAGCATATTGTCATTTCCTGTTTCTGTAGTTAGATTGGTTACATAAGAAAAACGAATTCTCCTTTTTGTTGATTTAAGCGTAGTTGTAATAAGACAACAAACGCTAAATAAACTTTAGTTCTCCCTGGTGGAGAAAGGAAATTCTTCTTATGAATAAACAAATAAATTACAATAATAAAACTTTTCAAACCCCCGTCGTAAAAACTTCCAAAGTTGATGCTGCTCTTTCATCGCTCCTTCCTCCGTCACAACCTCCTACGTCAGTTGGAGCAGGAGAAGCGCAGATGAAAGCTCCTCTTCGCGGAGACGAAGCTGTAAATGCAGAAAATTCTGTCGATAACAGCAACAACAACCTAGATATTCAAACTGAAAAACTCAGTACTAATAACTTAGTTGAGGAACCCTTTAAAGAAAGTAAAGGGCAAACTGATAACAAATCTAATGCTTTGGACTCGCATCCTTTAGCACAAGTTACTAAAGCGAAGATAAATAAGATCAACCAAGTGGCGGATTTTTTAGATCAGTTTAAAGCTCCTGAACTAAAGGAAATCTTATTGGAACAAACTCAGGGATTTGTAGAGCAAATTCTTGAGCTAAGACTAAAATATAACCTTTTAACTCAAGATGTCGAATTAGACGAAGAGAGTTTGCGCCGACACCAAAACGAAACACTAGATATAGTAAATCGTATTTTGGTACTATGCGAAAAGGAATATCAAGTCAAATTCCAAAAAGACAAAGCCTTCAAAAATCATTTAATGGATGCTCTAAGTAGAAATACTTATCATCCAGTAGAAAAATACTTGGGGGATTTAGATTTAACTAATCAAGTTAGTATTGATAATTTAGCTGAACGCTATTTAGGGAATAAAGATAAGCTGGCAAACATACTATTGAAGAAAACTTTAATAGCTGCGGTAGCAAGGGTACTTAATCCTGGCTGTGCTGTTCACGCCATACTAATTCTTTATTCTCCCCAACAAGGGATTGGAAAATCAAGTTTTTTAAGAACTTTAGCTAAAAATCCTGCGTGGTTTAATGACACTGTTCCAGAAATTAAGTTAAACAAGGACTTCTATTCAAAGCTGCACCAGTATTGGTTCACTGAAATAGGAGAAATTGACACTAAGTTTCGTCGTATTAAACAGGAGGAAATAAAAGACTTTATTACTTCTTCAACAGATGCTTTTCGTCCAGCATATTCAGCCACAATGCTGAAGTGTGACCGACGATTTGTTCTGACTGGAACTGCTAATAATGGAAGCTTTCTCACTGACCAAACGGGTTCACGCCGATATTGGATTGTGCCTGTAAACGGTAAGATTGATATTCCTTGTCTGGAAAAAGAAGTAGACCAAATATGGGCTGCTGCTGTTAATGCCTATAACAATGGTGAACAATGGCACTTAAATGAAAAAGAAGCAGAAATGCTGGAGAAATCCAATGCTTCCTTCACTTATGAGTCCCCCTGGCATCAAACAATTAAGCGATATCTTGACCGCCATAAGATTGATGAATATATTCTCAGGGAGAATATTGCAGCAATTCCTGCACTCGATATCTCAAAACGAGAAATAAACAAGCCTAATAGTAAAGCCCTCAAGGAGATTAGAAATCTATTGCAACAGAACTTCGGTTATTGCAGTAAAAAAATTTCTAATCAACAACGACAAAACCTATTTAATAAGTTGAAGAACGACTCAAGATGTCAGCCTCAAGTGTTAGACATCAGCGAAATTCCTCACGCTATCTGGGTTAAGTCTGATGACTATTTTGGCGAGGATTTAATTTAACGTCAACCAGACGAAAGCCTTGTTGCATAAAAGCTATGAGGCTGTTAGTCAATAATAATTGACGTTAATCTAAACAATTAATCAGGAATTTTACACCTTGTAGAGTTCCTGATTTTTCAGTTTATAGGAATTTATGGGAACTATTTAACGTCAACTGAATGAAATCAAGTCAGAGTATAGATTTTAGTTTACAACAACAAAAGAAATTGACGTTAAAGTAAATTTAAAATTAGGAAGTTTTTGTTTTAATAGTGTTGTTTTAGTGATTTCTTAACGTCAACCTCTGTTAAAAGAAAATATAAAAAAATTATAATATAATGAAAAAATAACTCTTAGAATTAGAAGCAGATTTTTTATTTAATAAAAATAATTCCAGTAGTAAATAAAACTCCTGCTATAACTGTTTCGATAGTACCTATGTTATTTCTTTTCTCCTGATATGTCTGTCCTTTACGGGCAAAAGATAATTGCCCTTCACTAGGAGAACCAAATATCCATTGTGTACTCATGCTTACATCAGACTTAAAAGTAATATCTTGAACCCCTTTCGCTCCCAAAATCAGACCTGAAATAATAAATATTCCTGCAAACACTTTTCTTATTTTCATAGGTTTAAACCTCTAATGAGTTTATATGTTTTTAATCTAATTTAACTACTTTATAATTAATAAAAATAGCAAAGCTATTTAAATGTCGGTATTATTTCTTCAACTGATACTGGTAAAAATCGCAAGGATTGGTCATAAACATATACTCTTCAAATGACTGACTAAATATTACTTTGTTGTTGCGTAAAACTTGTAAAAAACATTTATCACTTTGTCCTTGATTATCTACTTTATATTCGTATTGACCATTAATAAAACGACCATTATCACTACGAACAATTATTGATTTACCTGTAGCTCTTTCTCTTCCTATATAGTAGGCTTCATAATATTTATTTCCACCTTCGGAACGACAAAATGTTATATCAAAATTCTTGGTAGAACCATAACTTCCATGTAATTGACGGGCTGACTTGGGACAAACTTTCGCATGAGCTTCCCACACAGATGCT
>Ga0209082_1000698_pt1 | contig 10394 bp, 8 predicted proteins | sample ColdCreekSource_FD_184127 | JGI IMG/M metagenome (GOLD analysis project Ga0209082, IMG submission 184127) | Groundwater microbial communities from Cold Creek, Nevada to study Microbial Dark Matter (Phase II) - Cold Creek Source (SPAdes) (version 3) | ecosystem: Environmental > Aquatic > Deep...
TCGATGTCACACCTCATCGGTATGTGACAGCATTTATTACTGAAAAGGGTCTGGTGAAGCCTCCCTATGAGAAAAATATCCGCAAACTTTTTTTGGATTCATGAGATTTTAGAGCAGGAAACTATCCGTTGGATTCTGCCAGCCCGGTCGCTATTTTATTACAGCTTGATTGTTAAAGTTCTTTTTGCAATAGGTCTGGGTCGGGTGCGCCGGCAGATGTTCATATTCTTCTTTGTCGCTTCCTGGGTTTCAGGGGCTGAGACCGGGTCGTTGGAGCAAACCGACATTAAACCTGGCATTGAAACCAGTTACAACCGAGGTCGACTTACAAAGCGACAGAATGTGAATGTGAACGGTGGAGAAAGTGTCAAGATTGGAATCCGTTTTTAAACGTGTATCTTGCCGGTGTTGAAATTGGAGGGACTAAAATCCAGGTTGTTTTAGGAACGCCCTCCGGAGAAATCCTGCAAAAGCGCTCTTTTGCTGTGTCACGCGAAGCCGGAGCAGCAGGAATTCAGAAACAGATTCTTCTGGAACTGACTGAACTTCGCAAAAAGCGCAGATTTTCAGCCATCGGCGTTGGTTTTGGAGGACCGATCGATTGGAAAACCGGTCGTATTTTCAAATCGCATCATATTTCCGGCTGGGATGGCTTTGAGCTGACCAACTGGCTTGCCTCGGAGTTCAAGGTCAGGGTAAAAGCCGACAATGATGCGAATGTGGCCGCTCTGGCGGAAGCGAAACTAGGCGCCGGAAAAGGTAAGGATCCTGTGTTCTACATGACCATCGGCAGTGGAATCGGAGGCGGGATCATCCAAATGGGCCGCATCTATCATGGACATCATCCGGGAGAGATTGAAATCGGACACACCCGCATTCCGTTTCCCAATTTGCCCCCTGCGCAATGGCCCATCCTCGAAAATCTCTGCTCGGGATGGGCTTTGGATGAAAAGGCGCGCTCTGCCGTAAAAACAAATCCTCATTCGCACCTGGCCGGATTGATTCAAAAACATGGCCCGGGAAAGGAGGCGCGCTTTATTCGTGAGGCCTGTCAGCGTGGAGATTCAGATGCCTTACGCATCTGGGATGACCTGTGCGTCCATATTGCCCTGGGCTTATCTCACATCATCCATCTTTTTCATCCACAGGTTCTGATTATCGGAGGCGGAGTTGCCAAACTGGGGGAATCCCTGATTACAGACATCCGGAAGAATTTGGATCAAATGGTGATGAAAGCATATGAGGGAACATGCCTAGTGACGCTTTCTCATCTCGGCGAACAAGTGGTTCCTACAGGAGCACTTTTATTGGCTGCCTGACAGTGATCTCAAAACCACCTGACAAAAACCCACCCCTTCTGTCGCTTTGGAAAAGCGCCTCCATGTTGAGTATGGAACTCCACTGCCGCTGAGAGATTTGTGTTTCTCAGAGAGGATGATAGAATGCGCGCATGCCATCCATTCTTGATTCCAGCCGCGTCAGCGCAATCACGTTGAGCAACGAAGAGGTGGCGCGCTATTCGCGCCATCTCATCATGCCCGAAGTAACGATCGAGGGGCAGAAACACCTCAAGGCGGCTTCGATCATGCTCATCGGCTCGGGCGGCCTGGGTTCGCCGCTGGCGCTTTACCTGGCAGCGGCCGGTGTGGGCCGGTTGGGCCTGGTTGATTTTGATGTGGTGGATCATTCCAATCTTCAACGCCAGCTTCTGCATGGCACCAAGGACGTGGGACGCCCCAAGGTCCAGTCAGCGGCGGATCGGATCCGGGATGTGAATCCCAACGTGAAACTCGATCTGCATGAGACAAAATTCACCTCTCAGAATGCCATGGAGATTGCGAAGAGCTATGACATCATCATCGATGGCACTGACAATTTTCCGACCCGCTACCTTGCCAATGATGTTTCTGTCCTGCTGAAAAAACCCAATGTCTACGGCTCGATCTTTCGTTTCGAAGGTCAGGCCACGGTTTTTGCGCCAAATCTGGGCGGCCCTTGTTATCGGTGTCTTTATCCGGAACCACCACCTCCCGGTCTGGTTCCAAGTTGTGCCGAGGGTGGCGTGCTGGGTGTGCTTCCCGGCATCATCGGCGTGATTCAAGCGATTGAAGCAGTAAAGCTTATTCTGGGTCAGGGGCAGTCCCTGATTGGGCGGTTGCTCCTGTTCGACGCGTTGGGAATGAAATTTCGGGAGATGAAGCTTCGTCGAAATCCACAGTGCCCTGTCTGCAGCGAAAAACCCACACTCACAAAGCTGATTGATTATGACCAGTTCTGTGGTTTTACACCGACATCCGTCGTCGGCAATGGTCAGACTGTTTCACAACCCGGTCCGGAGGAGATTATGGTGCTGGATCTCAAGAAACGGCTCGATGCGAAGGAGGATTTTGATCTCATTGATGTTCGTGAACCGCATGAATGGCAGATTGCCAAAATCCCGGGAGCACGATTAATCCCACTCGGTGAACTTCCCAATCGCCTGGGTGAAATTGATCCCCATCGGGAAATCCTGCTTCATTGCAAAACAGGCGGGCGCAGCGGGCGCGCTTTAAAGTTTCTCAAGGAAAAGGGTTACAAGAAGCTCAAAAATGTGGTGGGCGGCATCGAAGCCTGGGCCACGCACGTCGATCCGAGCGTGCCGAAGTATTGATGCACGCAAATTGAAATACGCATGAGCTGAAAAGCGATATTAATGGTGTTATGAATGCATTCGGCACTCTATAAAATATGAATGAAAGAGCGGCTATGATGATAAGGAAACCGTGGTTAACAATCCTTTGGTGGATTTGGCTATGCATGCCCTTCATGGTGGGCTTTGTGGCTCAAGCAGCAGAAAAGCCATCGTCCCCGGCTGGTGGTGATCTGAAAACCGCGGTTGAAGCTTTTCAGAAGAATCGATCAAATCTCTCACCCGAGGAAGCTGCCAAAGCATGGTTGGCGCTTGCAGATCGGCTGGTCAGCAAGTCCGGTGCTGATGAGATCGATTTTTCACAATTAGTCTCGGCGCTGCCGGATCCCCGGTCGTGGGACGCACTGGCGAAGGAGGTCCGTGCCCGGCCTGCTGCCACGGGCAGGAAGGGACTTCACACATGCACCCTCCGGGTTTTTGTGGATCTTCTCATGCAAGATCAGGCGGCCTTCCAAAAGGATTTGACGGCGCTCGCAGATCAAGCCCGCGCCAATCAGCGGATCGGAGCAGGCTCTTTCATGGGACTGCAATCCATCACCGATCTGCAGGAGTTCCTGCTCGATAGCTCCGATGATCCGCAAATGGTAATCAGAGCGCTGGAGACGCGCTTCGCTTCCCATCAGATTAGTGACAGTAATTTTCCCACAACGTTCCAGATCCCCGATCTGGTCACATTGGTTGGTGAAGTCAAAGCCAGGGAATTGCTAAAACGATCCCTGGTGTTGCCGCAGGTTGAGATTGACATCAACGTGGGCGATCGAACGCAGGAGCTGGCTCGTCAACTGGCACTGGAGATGATCGATCAACTGAAATCCCCGCCTTGGAAACTGGTTCAATCTATCTCGCCGGATGCCTTGCGGCTCTATGAAGCCCTGGACAAGTGGTTTCCTCTCAAGAAGAAGGCGTTGACCTCTCCATCGTCTTCAGTTGGACTCCTGACCAAACTCGTCGGCTCACTTTTGGGAACAGCCCCCTCCACGGAATCGGACATGTCATTCTTCGATTATTCACGCAGCGAAGCCAAACAATATTACCTGCTGGGCCTCATTGCGGCTAATCGACCCAAGGAAGCAATAACCGTTGCCAAAAGTTATGGAACGGATACTGAAGATGAATTTCGCTTTGGTGGGATGACGCTCCATTCGCTCCATCACAATTTGGCATCACTCGATCGGGCGGGACTTACAAAAGCGGTCCACGCCTTCTTTCACGAGTTATTGACCGAAAATCCGGACCTGCCTTTCTGGGGTGACTATGTGTCGTTATCGGCACGCGTGGGGGAAACCGAGCCGATGCTGAAGCTGGCCCGGACCTCGGCCACGCGTCAAGGACTGAGTCCGGAACATCACGCGGTGATTTTGAAACACCTGGCGGAAGCGCTCCTGGCAGCCGACCGTATCGAAGAAGCAGTGAATGTAATCCAGCAAGCCTTGAGTCTGAAAGCTGCCCCCTCTTCAGGAAAAGTTGCTGCTGAGTTCCAGGTTGATCGCGGCGAACTGGCCCTGAAGTATGCATGGAGTGGACACTTGCTTGGACGCAAGGAATGGGTGAGCGCGGGCATCCCCATCGTGCAACAAGCGCTTGCGGAGATCGAGAAGGGGAAAAACGCCAGCGTTCTTTACCGGGCAAAAGGGTTTATCGACCAATTAGCTGAGCTTCTGATTGATCTCGGGCGAGGGGCTGAAGCGGAAAAGCTGGTGAAGGATCATCTGGATCGGATGATTCTGAAATCGGACAGTCAGAGCCGGCGTTTTTCGATTGGCATGGGAAACGATGATCTGCAAGGGGCCCTTGTCCATCTGGTGAAAATTCATCACCAGCTGGGACAGCACGGAAAAGTTTTGGAGCTTCTGGATCAATCGTCCCATTGGGGTGTGGCGGATCTTGCCGAAATCTACCACAAGCAGGCTTCCGGTTACCTTCATACTGCGAAGGAACCTCCCCTGGGTTACATGGTCGCAAAGGCTCTGGCTGAAGCCGGGCGGAAGAGTGAAGCTCTAAAGATTCTGCATGCCGTGCTTCAGCACAACGCCGGGTACGACCCATCCTGTGAGCTTCTGCTGCAACTCGAAGACAGTTCAAACGTCCTTGCATACCTCGACCGACTGTTTCAGAGCGATCCATTCGAAGAACGCCCCTTGATTTGGAAGGCGGAAGTTTTGTTGAAAGCAGGTCGTCTCAAGGAGGCCGAAGAGGCTGCCAAACAGGCGATTGCAATCGATCCGTCCGATGGCGAACAGGGGCCCGGACATCGTATGCAGGTCTATGCCGTCATGGCCCGGATTCGCGCGGCGCAGGGCAACGCAAAGGAAGCGGAATTCTTCGAGAGGGTCGTTCAGGCCGTTCGCCTTGCGGAAAAGGCGGACCGTTTCTACAAGAGTGGTCTCTTGACACGGGGGATCAAAATGTATGAGGAGGCGCTCACCTATTTTGCGGATGCCTACTGCATCCAATCCCGTCTAGCCGTTCAATTGTCAGACGCGGGTCGGCATGAAGAGGCTGCACAACATTATCGTCGCGCTTACGAGCTGATGCCGGATAGCTTCGGACGCATGGAGAGTCATTGTTTTGGATGTGAAGGAGTATTCAGGGGACAAGCGGCACAGAGTATTGCTGAACGGGTTTTCAGTGAACTGGTGGCAAAGATGCCGCAAAAACCCCAGGTGCATTATCTCCTCGGCTATCTCCGTGAAAATCAGAGGAGATATCCGGAGGCTCTTTCGTTGTATCGCGCGGCCGTGAAGCTTGATACCGATTATGTGAATGCCTGGAAGCATATTCAGGAACTGGCGAAGCATATTCACCTTCCGGTGAAGGATCGCGATGAGGCGGTGTTTCATCTGCTGAAACTGGATCCGAACGGCCGTCATGTGTCGGTCGAGATGGACAGGGTGTGTGATCTGAAGGGGCTTTGGTCTGTTGTGGAATCGGCGAAGAAAGATGAGGAACCGGAACCCACCGAGCTTTATACATTGAAAGCCAGCAAGGCCGCACTTGATAAGAACATGATGGCCGATCCATTTTCGGATCGGATCTTCGTGCGTTTCCACGGTCGCCTGAACCGGGGCTACCAAAGATTGGGATCACCGGGCCAGGCGATTTCCGGGCATAAGGTGATTGAAGCTCTCTCGGAGCTTTTGCAACCGGTTGAGTCGCCGGGATTTTGAGATGGGACATGGCGCTTGCTGACATTGAAGATTTGCTTTTCGAAGTTCCGAACTACTTCAAGTCATGTCCCGGCGGATGATGTCCGGGTTTTACCCTGCGAAACGGCCACCACCAGTTGAGATCGCCCATTAACAGCATTGTCGATGGAAAGATGAGCAGGCGAATGATGGTGGCATCGAACGTGATGGCCGCTGCCATGCCGGTGCCGAGTTGACGCGTCTCCAGCACCGAGATAAAGGCGAACGACAGGAAGATTGTGATCATTACAGCCGCAGCCCCCGTGATCACCCGGCCAGTCAGTTCGATGCCGTGGCGCACCGCCAGTTTATTGTTGTGAGAGTGTCGCCATTCCTCGGCCATGCGACTGATGAGAAAAACCTGGTAGTCCATCGAGAGACCGAAGAGCGCGCAAAAGAGAAGGAGAATCACCACGGAATTCATGCCCTGCGCAGCGCCCACCTGGAAGGGCATGATCCAGGCTCCCACGCCCTTCTGGAACCACATCACCAGAAAACCGTAAGCCGCGCTCACTGACAACAGATTCATCACGATTGATTGAAGGGGAATCAGGATCGAGCGGTAGAAAAATGCAAAACAGAAAAACGTCGTTGTCAGACAGAAGATGGCTGTCCTGACGATATAAACGCGAACAGCCTGGTCCACATCCAGCGTGCTGGCGACCACACCACCCACCATCGAGGAAAAACCGGGGATCCGGTTCCATTCGCTGCGTCCCATCTGACGGATCTCATCCACCCAGCGACGCCCATCAAGCGACATCGGGTTGCCATCGTACATGGCCAAAATGAGATGATTGCGTCCACTTGTGGAAATGAAAAAATTGGATGGGATTTCGATGCTAAACCCGCGTGACTGCGCAGCGGAAAGGTCACTGGCCCCCACAGCATCAAATGTGGAATCCATCGCTCTCAATTTCTGAATAAAGGCGGCTTCGCGTTGCAGATAAGCCTCCTCACTGATCCCCTTGGGTTTCTCAACCACGATCACCGCCGGCATCAGCCAGCCGGCGCCGAACCCGTTTTTGCACAGGTTGTAACCACGCCGTGATTCCAGTTTGTCCGGCAGGTTGTCCGGGTTCAGGGAGGCAGTGGTGATGTCGAGTGCGGGTATGGACATCATCAACATGAGAAAAAGTCCGCTGGTGAGACAAAGCAAGGGGTGTTCCATGACAAAGTGAGTCCACTTTTTCCAAAGAGGCGGTCGTGCTTCCACAGGATCCTTCCAGAGGATAAAACGGCGGGTGATTTTGAAAAGCGGCGGCGCCAGAATGAAAATACAGGCCAGCGCGCTCAAAATCACCACGATGCCCGCGATTCCCAGGGCGCGAAATAACGTGATCGGCGTGAAAACCAGCGCCGAGAAACCAACCATCACCGTAAAGCCGGACCCAAACAGGGTGGGTGCGGTCAGGTGTATGGATTCCATGATGGCTTCATCCACATTTTCATGCCGGGGAACACATTCCCGAAACCGCGACAGTAGGATGAGCATATAATCCACGCCCACACCGAGACCAATCATGGAAAGCACACTTGGCACGAACATGGAAATTTCGACGTACTTGCCCACCTTGCTCATGACGGCTGACCCTGTACTGAGCGCCACCACCGCCACCACGATGGGGAGTATGGCTGCGGTGGGAGAGCCGAAGACCCAGACCAGCAATAAAAAACAAATTGGCAGGCCAATCCATTCCGCTGTTTTCAACGTGGACATCGCTTCCCGGTTCAAATCATAGAAGAGGGCAGGAAGTCCGGTCACCCATACGCGGTTGCCAATGGGCAGGTTTGTTTCATGCAATGCCTTTTGAAGATTTGCTGTCAGCAACTCCGCCTCCTGATAGGAATGAACATCCGCTTCCACCATGGCGAAGTTGCGGCGTGGATGTCGGGTGACTTGAATTTCCGTAAAGGATCCCTCCGGCAATTGCATTCTGGCCAGACTGTCCTCGAGTAGTTTTCGCCGGGCATCTCCCTCCTTGAATGAACGCGCGTCGGTTTCCACCACTGCCAGAATTCGCCCATCCCGTGTGACTTTCAAATCCGCGACTTCACAATCATCGGGCAGGCCCTCTTTGCGCATGACGCTGATCATTTCCTGAGCTTCGCGAAAAGAGTGGGTATTGATCGTCACGTTTGCCACGATTTTTCGTCCCAGGTGCATATCAATCACTTCGCGGACAGAACCAACGCGCCTTGTGGCATGGAGAGCAGTCCTCCAGCTTCCCTCAAGTTGAGAAACCGTTCCAAGCCCTTCTTGAACCAGAATGGTGGGATACGCGATTGCCTTTGAGAAATCCCGTTCCGCTGTGTGAAGAACCTGCATGCTTTCACTTCCCGGCAGACTAACCAACCCTCCCCGAAGACGTTTGGATAATTTTCCGCCCTGCCACACCAATGCGACCACGATGATCAGACCCAGTCCCAAAGTCCACCAAGGATAATGTATTTCCCACAGAATGAACCGGCTCCATGGATAACGGAACCAGCGGGTGGAGTGTCCGCTCCTGGACAGGGCCGGATCATCGCGTTTGAAAGGCATGGCTACTGTTGCGTTTTAGCGGACCCAGATTTTGAGACAAGCCCCAACAAGTAGGGATTTGTGCGTCGCTCGTCGCCAATGGTGGTGGAAGACCCATGCCCCGGAAACACTTCCGTATCATCAGGTAAAACCAGGATTTTTTGCTGGATTGAATTCATCAATGCTGTTTCAGAACCTCCAGGTAGATCCCATCGTCCCACTCCACCTGCGAACAACACATCGCCGCCAAACAACATCTTTTCCTTTCCAAAATAAAAACAAAGTGAACCCGGACAGTGCCCCGGACAAAGCAACAGCTCAAATTTAAAAATTTCCAATTGCAGCCGACTTTCCCGATCAAGCACACGATCCGCCCGACATGGCTGCATTTGGCAGGATGGATTGAAGGCTTCCTGGATGGCAGGGTTTTCCAGAAGCGGCGCGCTGTCACGATGGATCCACACCGGCGTCTTCAGCTGCTGTTGAATCTTTGCAGCATCAAGAATGTGATCCCAGTGACCATGAGTCAAAAGAAGGGCGGCAAGCCGGATCCCCCCATTGTGACAGTGATCCTTTACCCAATCGGCCATTCCTTCAGGGGCATCCACTGCCAGCCCAATCCCGTTGTGGGAGAGGAGATAGGCATTCGTCTGAACGGCTCCGCCGCAAAACACTTCCACATTCATTCATTACTCTTTATGGGGAAGCTTTTCCCGGAAATCACGGATTTTTTCTCGTCATTTGATGTTCTTCAGTTGATTCATCACCAATGTCCGTCGTCGGAACGATCAGGAGACTTGACATAATGTGTAACGCGTGACACACTGTATCTATGAAAGCGATTTCGATTCGAGCGCTCCATCAGGCTACTGGACAATGGGTGCGGAGAGCTTCCCGGCAGCAGATTGTCATCACCGATCGAGGGATTCCGGTAGCGACTTTAATCTCATACGACCCATCTCTGCTCAGCAAGCCGTTGCCAGATCGGGAAGCTTGGATTGCAAGTATGCCGCCCATCCCTGTGGATTCCGGTGTCTACATCTCCGAAATGAGAGACGATCCTTCGTGATCTATTTTGACACGGCATACATTGCCAAATGTTATTTGAATGAACCTGGGGCACCGGAGGTGCGCGCCCTGGCAAGGCAGACAGGAGAAACAGCATCGTGCGAGTTGGTCAGAGCGGAGCTTGCCTGTACCCTCCTCCGGCACATTCGAGAAGGATACCTTGCCGGCGGTCGTGCCACTGAAGTTTCACGCTTGTTCAATCAGGATATTCAAAGCGGTGTATGGATCCTTTTTCCGCTATCCACGGATTTGATCCTGCAGACCGCTCAACGAATCACACAGCTTTTTTCCACAGGAAAAGTTTTCTTGCGCGCCAGCGATGCGATCCATCTGGCATGTGCTCAACACCAGGGGTTCACAGAAATCTATAGTAACGACCGCCGTCTGCTGGACTGTGCGCCATTGTTCAACCTCACCGGCAGAAACATTCTATGAGATTGGTTAAATATCCGGACTGCTGGCGGCTTCGCCAGCTTGCTCAGGATTTGATCGATTTGATCGAGCGTTTCCCTGGTATGCGTGACCACGAGAGCGCTACCCGCCTGACCATGGCTGGGATAACTGAAGCCGGTTCCATTGGGAAATGACACCCCCTCTGCCTTCAGCATTGCCAAAATATCCCGAGGATCCACCTCTGCATTGCCTGAACCTGCGTCTGCGCTTTCGAACACCACATCGAAGCGGCGAGTCTGGAAGTGGAAACTTGTTTGAGGGGAACTGATCACGACGGTGCTGTCTCGAATTTCATACCCAAAGCCAGTGGCCTCCGTCAGATGCTGGATGGCCTGAAGCAGGGAAACCTCTCGCAAGTCCAAGGTTACCGTTACAGGCGATGGATTTTTTGATGTCGAGATGCGGATGCAATTTCTGGAACAGAAAGGCGATCCGCTCAACCGGTTGAACCAAGTCATCGAGTGGGAAATCTTCG
>Ga0209082_1000699_pt1 | contig 10392 bp, 7 predicted proteins | sample ColdCreekSource_FD_184127 | JGI IMG/M metagenome (GOLD analysis project Ga0209082, IMG submission 184127) | Groundwater microbial communities from Cold Creek, Nevada to study Microbial Dark Matter (Phase II) - Cold Creek Source (SPAdes) (version 3) | ecosystem: Environmental > Aquatic > Deep...
TCGGTATAAGTTTTATGTCTTAGATATTGGGTGTTGATTTCCTTAAGGGACTCATCTGAACAAAAAATATAATTAATAGAGTTTAAGATTGCCCCCTCCTTCCTGATAGCAGATTTTATCCAGGAAGTTGTCTTTTTGGAATTGGCTAACTTGAAACGTGTTTTCTCAGAGAAGAAGTAAATCGAACCCATTAAGAATTCATGTAGAAGCTTAGCTCCACAATTTTCCCTTTTTCAATGAATTCCACCTCGTCCGACAAATGTTTCATAAGAAAAATACCTCTTCCACCGGGTTTTTCAAGGTTTTCAGAAGCTGTGGGATCAGGCAGGTTATCATGATCAAATCCTGAACCCTCATCCTTTACAACAAATTTCAGAAGATTTTCATCGAGAGTAAGGCTCAAAAACACATTTTTCGATGAATTATTAGCGTTTCCATGCTTTATAGCATTGTTTACTGCCTCCGTAACGGCAATCATAATATTGCCATAAAGGTCCTCATCAAGCTTAAAACGCTCTTTTGCATTGTCAATGAAACTTTCAATCATCCTTATATTTTCAGCTATTGAAGGAATTTGGATGCTGATTGTATTCATGATCTTTTTAATGAGTAAAAGTTGTAAAGTGTAAAGTGTTAAAAGTGTTAAAGTGTAAAGTATTAGAGTGTTAAAGTATTAGAGTTGTTAAAGTGTGTAGTTAGAGTGTTTTATTATCCTTAACCCTTAAACACTCACGCACTTAAACACTTCCTTTCCCTTTAATTATTTCGAATTCGCTTAAAATATTCACCCACTTCTTTTTTATAGTAGGGATACAGTTTAGGCGGAACGGTTTTTAACAATTCTACTTCTTTTTCTTTTAACCGTAAATATTCTTCAACCGCAGCCGGAATTTCTTTCTCATAATCTTTAGCCGTTTCTCCTTTTCTTTCCTCATCCAGGTCTTGCTCTCTCATGGATTTCTCTGATTCAAGCAAACGGGTTAAAATTTCCCGCTGTCGTTGTACCAGTTGTTCGGTTAACTGCTTATTCACCAATTCTGTTTCAGTTTGTTCCATTTTTCCCGGAATATCACCTGGCAGATGACCACCGTTTTGCTTCATCTTTTCTTCCATCTCTTGCAACGCCCTGCGTATACGCTCCTGCTCGGCAGCCATTTCAGCTAACTCTTCCGACAATTGCCTTCCACTTTTATTGTTCCCTTTTAATTGTTCGATCCGCTCATTGAGTTGTTGCTGCATTTGACTAAGGCTTTTTGCTTTTCCTTTTTGCTTGCCCTTTTTCATCGATGGTCTTGCATTGGCCATCATTTGCATCATCATATCAAAATGACTGTCGAGCATTAGCGCCAGATTATTGATGGAAGTCATGCTGAATTGCATCTCCGTGGCGGCCTGTTGTTTCCTGCGATCGCGATTAGCCTCCACTACATTATCAATTCTGCTATTGAGCTCCGTTATCTCCCGGGTAACAAAAGAACTCATCATAGGGTCGCGTTTACTTAGTTCTAACAAACTGTCTTCCAGCACTTTAACATCGTCTTTGAGTTTTAATTGCTGCTGTGCCAAGCCATTAAAGCGCGGATCGTTTTGTTCTAATTCACGGAAATTTTTGATGAGATTTTCCTGATCAAAAGATATTTTAATAAGCCCATGAATAATCTGCCTTAACGATTCAATATTCTGCATATCAGCTTCCATTGACATAGAACTCTGCATACCTTCCATCTGTTCCTGCATTTTTTGCATTTGCTGAACAGCTTTTTGTTGAGCACCTTTTGCTTTCGATGGGTTATTTTGATTCAGGTTTTCCTGGCTTTCCTGCTGAGAGTTTTCTATTTCATCAGTCTGCTCTTTTTCAGGCAGCCCCTCTTCCTGATTAAGTTCCTCCCCCAATTTTAGGAGCTCTTCAGCCTTTTCCTCAAAATTGATAAAGTCTTCATTTAATTTTTGCTGCTCCTCGGCCAATTCCCGGCTTTTTTCCCCCTGCCTTTTATCTGAGACGTTTTCCTTATTCTTTTCGTTTTTACTTTTCGAATCGGACGACTTTTCTAATTCCTTGGTTTTCTCCAGTAACGATTTCTGTTCTTCTGTCTGTTCCTTAATGTCATGGATGGCCTGGTCTAACTTGTAATCAAACTGAAGTTGTTTGAATAGCTCAAGCGTACGTTCCAGTTCTTTTTCAAGGTTCTGCGAATTTTGATTGAGCTTATCGAGAAGTTTTTGAAGTTCCTGTGTGTTTGAGTTTTCTTTTAAAAGCCTCTCCAACTCCTCCAATAATTTTTTTGTTTCCTCATCAAGCAGCTCATCCATGAGCTTTTTAATCTGTTTGGCCTTTTCGCGGATGCGTTCGTCTTGTTCGGTAAAAGCATCTTTCTTTTGTTCGAGTAATTTGTTCTGCTCTTTTAATTGATTGATGAGCTGATCAAGATTTTTTTTCTGATCAATGATATCCTCCAGTTTCTTTTTGTCCTGCCAGTCGAGTGTTTGTTTTCCTTTGAGCTTTTGATACGCATCTTCAATCTGGTCTTTCAGTTTCTGAGCCTTGGTAACACTTTGCTCAATTTTATTTTCTGTTTGAGATTGTGACCGGGAGATATCAGTGACAAGCTGATCTTTATCAGGAATGAAAAACGTGTAGTTAGCGGACCGGGTGGATTTCCTTCCGTTCACTCCGTCATTATCCCATACCTGCAAGAAATATTCAAGTTGTTGTACGGGTTTTAAACTAAGCGTGTCAAGATTCCAGTTGAAAAAAAAGCTTTGTTGTGCCTGGTTGTATGCAACGGGTATATTGACCGATTTTTTTGTCAGTATTTTTTGCTGATCATCTTTCACGTGGAACTCGAGATTGAGCTGAGTGATTCCGTAGTCATCGGCAGTAAACCCACCGAGTATAATTCGGCTGTATAAAACGGAGTCTTTAAAATTTGTAACCGTAAGCTGAGGAAACTGGTCCTTCACCACATCGATGCCGTAGGCGATGCGCTCTTTGTTATTACTGTTTTCATTGTGTAAAAACACTTCATACTGATCGGGTTCTCTAACGATTTTTTTGTATATAAATGATTGATTATCAACTGATTGTAATTTTATTTTTGCACTATCCGAAAGGAACATAATGGAAGCTCCTTGCGCATTAGACGTATTCAGTTTCCAGGTAATAATGGTTCCCTCAGGAATTTCAAGATTTCCTGCATTCAGAAGTTGTTCACCCTTGTGTTGAAGATATTTTGGATACTGCAGTTCAACCTTAAACGCTGTTAACTCAGGCCTGTTCGCTACCAAAATTTCATGAGCACCCGAGTAATACCCAGCGGCTGAAAGCTGGAAAGATTTTGGCTCTTGAATTTTTTCAAAAACGTATTGAAAAGATCCGTTACCCAGGTTTTCCATTTTTAGATTCTGAGAACCGATTGAAACATAAGCGGCATCAGGAATGGCACTGCCGTCAAGCGAAATTTTCAGTATAAAGTCTTCATTAAAAAAACCGGTGAGTGACTGGTTTTGTATAACGAATTTAAAAGGAGCCTGCGGTGAAAACTTTTGATTAAAATTTACAATGCGATTCGTGCTTTGTGTAATAATCCCCTGATTAAAAATCATCAACAAAAGAATGATGCCCACCGGAATGGCCAGGTACTTTAAATACTTTTTATTCTCCTCAAGATGAATAACAGACTCAAAAGCGACCGGTTCAAACTCTTTTGTTTTTTGCTGAATACTGGCATACGCCAAACCTGAATCGCGCGATCCTGAAAGTTGTATGAGGTTTACAAGTCGATCTTTTATAGAAGGAAGCGAATCTCCTATTAATCGCGCACTCTGCTCATCATCGAGTCCCTTCCGGGAAATCCAAAATGCAAACGGCCCCCAGAGAAACCGAAACACACAATAAAAGGCGATAATAAAAAAGGACAGAAGAATTATAAACCGCGCCCAGGGATCAAACCATAATGTGTACTCCACCAAGGTGGCTATAAGAAAATAAAAAAAGAGTATGGAAAATGTGAGGAGGAGCCCTCGCACCAACACGTTGAGGTAATACCTTCGCTTAAAGGAATTTATTTTTTCATGAATCCTCTCTATGCCCATCAATTATAATAGTTATACGGTTGAAAACGAGTTCACTTTGTCTAAAGATACAGGCTAATTCAAATTTCAACAAAGGAAATAGTTTTGAAGGGGTGTTGCTTATTCTTTCTCCTGAACGTTATTATCGAAAGTCCAGTCGTGTTCTTTTTCGAAATATTCGAGCACGTGCATTTTAAGGAGTTTTTCCTGTTCGAGCAGATCAAAATGGGGTAGTTTCTTTATGAGCTTCCAATGGGGCCACCCCTCCTTGTCCAGCCCGTCTAATACATAATAGCCCGAAAGGCTGAGCACTTTACAAATGGCAATGTGCATCAGGTCTTGCTTCTCTTCTTTTGAAAAAACCTTAGAACCACCACCTAACTCTTGTACACCAATTAAAAACAAAACCCCGTTAAGGTCTTTTGGTTTTTTGCCGATGTTTTGTTGAAGGGTATTGAGCAATACCTGCCATTTTCTCTCAAAATCAAGGTCACGCTTAAACATGTTGCAACTCTTCCCAAAATTCAAACGCTATGCGCAGGTGCGGAATTACAATCGTACCACCAATTAAGGTTGCAACACCCATCGCCTCATTGATTTCAGCCGTAGTGAATCCTACCTCTTTGCATTTTCCGAGGTGGTATTTTACGCAATCATCGCAACGCAGTACCAGGGAGCAGGTTAACCCGATAAGCTCTTTGCTTTTTATGCCCAGATGCCCCTGGGCATACGCGTTGGTATCCAGATTGAAAATTCGTTTCACGATCAGGCCATCGGAAGCCATGATTTTTTCATTCATTTTGCTCCGATACGCATTAAAATCCTCTACTAACCCCATAATAATGTTGTGTTGTTGTGATTACCTGAAAACCTGTTTAATATTAGAAAGGTTTGCCGGGCAAATATATAGCGTAAGCATGAAAACCTTTGCAAAAGAAGTATTGGTAGATTTTGTTTCCCTGTTCTATCCCCGGTATTGTTTTGCATGTAACGAAGGGCTGGCAAAAGGCGAAGAAACTATTTGCAGCCGGTGCATGCTTGAACTTCCCCGTACACACTATCATCTTAACCCTGAAAACGCTCTCTTTAACAGGCTCCATGGAAGAATTCCGCTTAAGCTTGCCTTCGCATTTTTTCTTTTTCGAAAAGGAGGGAAAGTTCAACATGTATTGCACTCACTTAAATACCACAACCATCCCCAAATAGGGGAAACTCTTGGCGAAGTATATGGCGAAGAATTACAACAAGTAAATCTTCACCAACAATTTGATATGATTATACCCGTACCACTGCATGCTTCCCGTAAACGTAAAAGAGGATACAATCAAAGTGAAATGTTTGCAAAGGGACTGTCAAAGAGTTTAACTATTCCTTTTTCGGGCGATGGATTGGAGCGAACGACAAAAACCGAAACACAAACCCGAAAAACAAAATTAAAGCGGTGGCAAAATGTGAGTGAAGTATTTCGGGTGAAGGAACACGATCAGATCGGGAATCAGAATATACTTCTGGTAGATGATGTGATTACAACCGGTGCAACCATTGAAGCATGCGCTCAGGTTTTGTTAGAAAGCGGATGTTCCTCAATAAGCATAGCCAGTATTGCCTATGCGGAGGAAGGAAAATAAAAAGAGGCTGTCTCAAAAGTCTTTCTGTCTTCGCGGACCTTCCCGATAGCTTTCGGGACCGCGATCTCCATTTTGATACTGAATAAGGGGATGCTGAAACCTGCCTACTCCGAAGGAGTCCGGAGTCCTTCGGACCGGACAGGCAGGCAAGTCAGGCAAGTCCGGCAAGAATCTCTTATTTATTTATTTTGACTTTTGCGACAGCCTCTTTTTAGCAATATTTTCAGGATTTCTAGTAGTTCGATCCAGCCTTAATCATCGCGCAACGGAAACCAATGGTGGCCGTAGCGCTGTCCTGATCAAGAAATCTTCTTGTACCCGGAGACATCCAGTATGCCACATCTTTCCAGCTTCCACCTTTGTAAACACGCGCACGGTCAGTCACCAACGATGTAAAGCTATCAGCATTACGAGAAGTATATTCACCTGTTGTTGGATCTTTAGTCAGGTTGTTATTATAATCTTTAGCATCATCCAAAAAGCCATCTCTGCGAATAGGGTTAAGGTCGTCAAAATCCTGGAACGTCATGGGGCGGTACACATCCTGCACCCACTCACTCACGTTGCCACCCATGTTGTACAAACCATAATCGTTAGGTGGGAATTCATAGATATACGAAGTAATTAATGCACCGTCATTCAACCGACCGGCTATACCGGCATAATCACCACGACCACGTTTGAAGTTTGCAAGCATGTACCCCATTTGTTTTCCGTAAGGATTTCGAACAGCATGACCATCCCATGGATAAACACGCTGGTGGGTTTGCATTTCGTCCAGCCACTGTGTGCCAATCATAGCTTGTGCTGCATACTCCCATTCAGCTTCAGTAGGAAGCCGGTACGAAGGAACAACAATACCAGACTCTAAAGGAATACGACCATCCGTTTCGGCATACTCTTTACCTGCTTTTTCAGCTAAAGAAATGTTTACCGCGCGGGTTCTCCATACTGCAAATTGAGTTGCCTGAGTCCAGGTTACACCTACCACAGGGAAATACCTGAAACCAGGATAGCGTAAGTAGTGCTCTACGTAAGGATCATTGAATGCTAATTTTCCAATCCACACAGTTGTATCGGGTTTAGCCGCGGCATAGGCTTCCTGGGAAGAATCTTTTGCTAAATGGTGTAAGTATTCAAGCCAATGGATGTTTGCAATTTCAGTTTCATCCATGAAGAAAGAGGCTACTGATACAGTTCTTTCAATGTTATCGCGATACGACATCACATCTTCCTCAAATGAACCCATCACCGCACGACCGCCTTCAATGAAGATCATGTTGGGAGCATCGGGTTGACCTTCATACGGATTTACAACGAACCCACCGGCATCTTCATTGTTATAGGCAAGCCCGGTTGCCGTGCTTAGTTGCCCGGGGTTTTGAGCGGTTGGTTTGCCACCACCACCCCCGAAAATCCTTCCAAAAAAATTACATCCTGAGAGGACGATGGAACTGGCGGTGAGGAATAAAAGAACTCTAAGGCAAGTCTTCATGTTAAATTTCGATTTTAAACCAAATGCTAATATAGAGAGATAAATATATGTTTTCCAAGCAGAAGCCGTTTTTTCATAAATCTTTAGTACAACGCTTTTGCTCCTGTTTAACGTTTTGAGTTGACGAGTATTGTTTCGGGAAACGGGCTTCCCAAAAACGGAAATCCCGTGAACGGCAAACGTTCAAAAATGGCTGTTAGACTGTAGAATTAAAAGATGAACGGACTGGCATGAGTTTGTACCACTTTGTACCACTGTTGACTATTAAGTCTATAGTGTATGCGTATGGTAAATATTCATGATTTCCGTGTAATGCCTTTTGAAAAAAAATGTGATGTGGTTACCTATTACGGTCAATACCTGGCTCACCGTTTTCTGGGCGATTGCAAGGTGTTTTTGTATGGTGCCGATGATTTCTTTATTGAAGTATTTTATTCACCGAAATATCAAAAAGTATTGATGATAAATGCATTCGATGAATTAGCGGGGCTTGAATCTTATTTGGAAATAATTTCTTTGGCGGATTTAGACAGACGACCGAGCATTTGATGAAGTAGTTCAAAGGCGGAATCAACACTTTTCACTTCTTCAATAACGAGCATCGGTTTTCCTGCCTGATCTCTCATTTTACATTGACGGGAATGTGTTTGGACGAATTGTAAAATTTTTCCGAATACTGCTGAATTAAAGTACACATCATTGTTCGTAACAAAGTATGCACGAAGTCTTTCGCTTTTCAAGCTGATTTTTTCAAACCCTAACACTTCCCCCAGCCACCGCAGCCGGACGGAGTTAATAAGTTCCTGAACAGGCGCTGGCATTTCTCCAAAACGATCCTGTAGCTCATCACTGAATTTTTTAAGCTGCTCTTCATCTTTTATGTTATCCAGACGGGAATAAAGCTGCAGGCGTTCGCTTGTGTTGTTTACGTATGTATCGGGGATTAAAATTTCGAGGTCGGTTTCAATCACGCAATCCTGTACGATGAGTTTTGCTTTCTCGGAAAGCTCAACAGCAAATAAATCTTTGAAGTCCGTCTCTTTTAATTCCTGGATCGTGTCGTCCAGAATTTTGTGATACGTTTCAAAACCAAGGTCGTTGATAAATCCGCTTTGTTCACCGCCCAATAAATTTCCTGCTCCGCGAATATCCAGGTCGCGCATGGCTACTTTGAAACCGTCACCTAACTCAGAGAACTCCTCAAGTGCTGCTAAACGCTTACGTGAATCAGATGTTAGCAACGAAGCTGGCGGAGTTAACAGATAACAAAATGCTTTTTTGTTTGACCGGCCTACGCGCCCCCGCATCTGGTGAAGGTCCGACAATCCAAACATGTGGGCCTGGTTAATGATGATGGTGTTGGCATTGGGAATATCCAGCCCTGATTCGATAATGTTAGTGGACACCAATACATCGTACTCGCCATCAATGAACTTCACCATGGCCTTTTCGAGCCGGTGTCCCTCCATTTGACCGTGGGCAATACCGATTTTCGCATCGGGCACAAGTTTAAAAATAACATTGGCGATAGATTCTATATCGCTTATGTGATTATGCACAAAAAATACCTGCCCTCCTCTTTTTAACTCAAGACTGACTGCATCGCGAATGATTGTTTCCTGAAATGTATGAAGCTCTGTTGTTACCGGTTGACGATTAGGAGGAGGCGTAGCGATAATACTCAGGTCGCGGGCACTCATGAGCGAAAAATGCAACGTGCGAGGTATCGGTGTAGCGGTTAACGTTAAAACGTCAACATTCAGTTTTAATTCCTTCAAACGGTCTTTCACCTTAACGCCAAACTTTTGCTCTTCATCCACAATTAAAAGGCCGAGGTCTTTGAACACCAGGTCTTTACTGACAATCCGGTGTGTGCCAATGAGAACATCGACCTTCCCTTTTTTTACATCCGCAATTATTTGTTTGATTTCTTTATCAGACCTAAAACGAGAAACATAATCGACTGTTACAGGAAAATTGCTAAGACGTTCTTTAAACGTACGGTGGTGCTGCATGGCCAAAATGGTTGTTGGCACCAGTACCACCACTTGCTTTCCATCGGTAGAGGCTTTGAATGCTGCCCGGATGGCCACTTCTGTTTTCCCAAAACCAACATCGCCACAAATGAGACGGTCCATCGGATGTGCCTCCTGCATATCGCGCTTTACCTCATCGGTTGCTCGTGCCTGATCGGGAGTATCTTCATAAATAAATGAAGATTCCAGTTCGGCCTGCAAATAACTGTCTTGTGTAAAGGCAAATCCCGGAGCAGTTTTTCGTTTCGCATACAATGCGATCAACTCCTTGGCAATGTCTTTTACTTTGCCCTTGGCCTTTGCTTTTTTGTTTTCCCACTCCTGCGAACCGAGTTTGCTGATCAAAGGAGGGGTTCCTTCCTTTCCGGAATACTTTGAAATTTTATGAAGCGAGTGAATGCTCACATATAAAAGATCATTGTCGCGATACACTAACCGGATGGATTCCTGTTGGTGACCGTTTACCTCTTTTTTTTCAAGACCCGCAAACTTGCCGATACCGTGATCGATGTGCGTTACGAAATCACCGGGTTGCAACGTGTGCAGTTCACGTAGCGTAAGTGCTTTTGATTTCGAAAACTTTTCGCGTGCTCGATACCGGTGAAAGCGTTCAAAAATCTGGTGGTCGGTGTAACAAACAATTTTTAATGTCTGGTCGACAAATCCTTCGCGAAGGGCAAATTCCATCGGTTTAAACTCAAGCTCGGGATGGATCTCCCCGAAAATTTCTTTCAGCTGGTCGAGTTGCCTGGGCATGTCGGCCGCAATAAAATTGCTGTAGCCCTGTGCCTGATGCTCAACTAAGTTGCTTGCCAGTAACTCAAAATTCTTGTTGAACGATGGCTGTGCCGATGCGGGCAACTCGAATGTTGATGCGTTGGGAAGAATAAAACGACCTCCAAACTCTATACGCTGAAATGATTCTGTTTTTTGCTGAAACAAGTCCCCCGCTTCAAATAAATGTTCGGGTTGAAGAACCACCCGTGTTCCGCTTTGCTGTACGATCTTATCAAAAGATGCTTCGGCCTTTTCGAATGATTTGTTCAACACATCGATGGTGAGTTGAACATCTTTAAACCAGAGTTTTGTTTTCGGAGAAATAAAATCCAGAAAGGACTGACGCTCTTCATGCATTAACCTGGTTTGAACGTTTGGAATAATG
>Ga0209082_1000700_pt1 | contig 10386 bp, 11 predicted proteins | sample ColdCreekSource_FD_184127 | JGI IMG/M metagenome (GOLD analysis project Ga0209082, IMG submission 184127) | Groundwater microbial communities from Cold Creek, Nevada to study Microbial Dark Matter (Phase II) - Cold Creek Source (SPAdes) (version 3) | ecosystem: Environmental > Aquatic > Deep...
AGAGTATAATTAATCTGAGTCGCCATGAGATATTGACAGTAATCCAAACAGGACATTCTATTTGCCATGATTTGACATTAACTTGTTTGCTCTTACCTAATCAAATTTTTCTTTTGCGTAAGTCCTAATAGTTTTAAAAAATTAAATTTATCGACGAATAGGAAGATAACTTGTTTGCTAGTTGCTAGTTGCTATTTAGCTTAATTCTTCCAAAAAAGATGGCTTTAGCTTTCTTGGGCTTTCGTTCAATACCTGCTTGATATACTTATTAACCAAATCTAATTTTAATAAGGGAAAAATAAAACTAAATTTTCTAAGTCAAGAGAACTAATATCTATTGCTAACATTTGTTATTTAAGACACGCTAAAAAGTTTTTGGTTATGAAAATGTAATCTAAAAATAACATTGTTCAGGGCTGACGCAAAGAAACAAAATCTGGGCTAAAGTAAAAAAATGGGATTCAGTAAATTAAATTCCTGTCAACAATAATTTCAGTTACAGGTTGCACCGCGATCGCACGAACCCTAGTTCTACACCGAATAACATCTTGTAGACTAAAGCGTTTGAAAAAAGCCCACATTTTTCTTCCTCATTTTAGGACATTTTACTCTTGTTGCAAATTTTTATTCAAATGCATATAGATGCCAAGAATATCGCACAAGCAACAAGAAATAATATCCACCTATTGGCTTATATTAACTTTGTGAAACAAGTAAAGTTTTCAGATTAACTTGATTACTATTTAATTAAACTTAGCTTAAACAAATAATAATTTTCTTTTAAATTACTTTGTTAAAATAAACAATCAAACTTATATTTGTCATCATTATTTACTAGCTAGTAATTTTGTCTTATTTAAGATTCAAACGGTAGGGTGATTGTATTTGAAAGAGGAAGAGCAAGCACTCTTTGGGAATGACTATCCCTCTTCTGTCACTTGATGAGAGCGATCCTTACGGTGAGAAAATTACAGCCATTTCTCGATTTGAGTTATTATTATTACCAAACAATCGAGCAATCCGAATCTCTATAAAAGTTCTAGAATTTAGAAATGATAAAAGTTTTCGGAGTCTGACAGAAGAGGGATAAGAAAAAAAAGGGTGAGCAAATGCCCACCCAGTAATTATCACTATCAAAATACAACGATTAGCCAATAGCTTCGATCAAAACCTGTTCTTTCACGGCTGATACGCTTGTATCTCCATCATCATCGATATCAACTAAAACATTATCCCCATCGTTGACTCGACCAGAAAGAATAGCTTCTGCCAAACTGTCTTCTAAGAGTCGCGTAATTGCTCTACGTAAAGGCCTTGCACCATAACTAGGATCGAAGCCTTCGTCGATAACTTTATCTTCAAAAGCTGCGGTTGCTCCTAAAGTAATCTCGCGTTGCTCCTGTAGCCTTACAGATACTTCCTGCAACAAGATGCTGGCAATTTGTCTAATTTCAGGTCTAGTTAGTTGACGGAAGACGATAATTTCATCGAGGCGATTGAGAAATTCAGGACGGAAATACTGTTTGAGTTCCTGATTAACTAAATTTTTAATACGGTTGTATTGCGCCTCGTCTTGATCGCCTGCAAAGTCAAAACCTAAACCACCACCACCTTTTTCAATTACCTTAGAACCAATATTCGAGGTCATGATAATCACGGTGTTTTTAAAGCTGACAGTGCGACCCTGAGCGTCGGTGAGACGACCATCATCTAGCATCTGTAGCAAGAGATTGAAAACATCTGGATGAGCTTTTTCAATTTCATCAAAGAGAACAACCGTGTAGGGTTTACGACGCACTGCTTCGGTTAACTGTCCACCTTCGTCATAACCGACATACCCAGGAGGCGAGCCGATCAATTTGGAAACTGTATGGGATTCCATCAGCTCTGACATATCAACGCGGACGATCGCATCTTGTGAACCAAACATTTCAGTCGCTAAGGCTTTAGCGAGTTCCGTTTTACCGACCCCAGTCGGGCCAGAGAAGAACAGACTGGCAATAGGACGATCGCGATCGCCTAAACCAGAGCGGGAGCGGCGTAAAGCGCGAGATACGGCTTTTACAGCTTCATCTTGACCAATAACTCGTTCATGAAGATTGTCTTCAAGATAGAGCATTGACTCTGACTCGGTTTCAGTCATTTTAGTAACTGGTATTCCTGTCCAAGCAGCAACTATACGAGCGATCGCTTCTTCATCGACAACGGGAGTTAAAGCCTGGGGATTAATTGTCGGAACATCTGATTGATTTTTAGGCTCTCCCTGATGTAAACAATGGTTGAGATGGGTACGAGAACCCGCTTCGTCAATGAGGTCAATCGCCTTATCTGGCAAAAAGCGATCGCTAATATATCTTTCTGAGAAAATTACGGCGGTTTCTAAAGCTTGATCAGTAAACTTAACTTTGTGAAAATCTTCGTAAGTTTTGCGTAAGCCTTTAAGAATTACGATCGCATCTTCGACAGAAGGTTCGCCTACCATGACTTTTTGGAAACGGCGTTCTAAAGCTCCATCCTGCTCAATGGACTGACGATACTCATTCAAAGTAGTGCTACCAAGACACTGGATTTCGCCCCTAGCTAGGGCTGGCTTGAGCATATTTGCCGCATCCATTGCCCCGCCCATTGCGCCTGCGCCGACGATAGTATGGATTTCATCGATAACCAAGATGATGTCACCAGCAGCGCGGACTTCTTCGACAATCGCCTTAAGACGTTCTTCAAATTCGCCTCTAAACTTAGTTCCTGCTAGTAACGAACCCATGTCTAGACTAATAACTTGCTTATCAGCTAATAGTGGTGATACATCGCCATTGACAATGCGTTGGGCTAAGCCTTCAGCGATCGCAGTTTTTCCGACTCCTGGTTCTCCTACCAAAATTGGATTGTTTTTCGTACGTCTACCCAAAATTTGGACTGTTCTTTCAATTTCTGGGTTTCTGCCCACTACAGGGTCGAGTTTGCCTTCTTTAGCTAGTTCAGTAAGGTTAATACTAAACTCTGCGAGTTTTGGTTGTTTTTCTCTACCACCACCAAAACCGAAAGGATTTTCTTTTCTAGCAGCAGCAGCTACTACCTCTGTTTCTCCCAGTTTTTTGATCAATCCTGTCCGCAATTGTCTAAGATCGACATTTTGCTCCATCAACAGCTTGGCTGCCATGTTATCTGTCTGCTTCACAATTGCCAGTAAAATGTGTTCTGGACTGATGAAATTATTTTTAAGTTGGCGTGCTTCGCTAAAAGCTTGTTCGAGAATGCTTTTAGCTTTCGGAGTAAAGGGAATATTAGCTGGGATAAACCCAGAGCCTTTACCGACAATTTCCACCGCTAGTTGCCGCGTGCGATCTAAATTGATCCCTTGTTTTGATAATAATTCTGCTGCTGTAGATGTCCCCTCCCCAATCACTCCCAACAGAATATGTTCCGTTCCCACGAGGTTATGTCCCGTATTTCTGGCTTCTTCTTGGGCAAGGACGACATTTTTGATAGCTTTTTCGTTGAAGTATTCAAACATGAGTTGGAAGACTCCTCTTGTTAATATTTCTTTATCTTACCTAACCAATCTATCGTTTTTAGTTATCTAGATGTAGTGGTAAAAGCCGTAATGTCTGTGAGGGTTTTCACTGGAATAGGTTGTAAATAAGTTTCGTGACTAGGACTAGGAAAGCAATGATTGACGAAGGCTACATTAAATATCAGTGTTATTGGATTGAGCGACAATCGATTTCTGAAGAAGATATTGCCGAATTAAATCAATGGAGGAGGCAATTATATCAGTTGGGTTTAATTGGTCAATATGAAAATGGAATTGGTTTTGGAAATATTAGTATTCGTATTGCCCAGTCTAATGAATTGATTATTTCAGGGACTCAAACAGGTGGTATTCCTAATTTAACAACGCAACATTACACTAGGGTCAAAGAGTTTGATTGGCAGCAAAATCGAGTTACCTGCGAGGGTTTAATTCAGGCTTCTTCTGAAACATTAACCCATGCTGCTATTTATGTTGCCGCTCCCGAAGTAAATGCAGTTGTTCACGTTCACCATCAGCAACTTTGGCACAAATTGATTAACCGTGTTCCAACTACAGATCCTAATTGCCCTTATGGTACGCCAGAAATGGCACGAGAACTTATTCAACTGTGTGAGCAAGATGAAGTGAAAAAGCAAAAAATAGTAATTATGAGCGGACATGATGAAGGTATTTTAACTTTTGGTAAGAACTTGTCTGAAGCGGCAGATAAATTAAGGGACTATCTCTAAAAATTTACTAAAAAGTGTTAACGTGTCGCAGTATAGATAAAATGGGCAAGAACTATTTTTTACTTCTATAAATACAGGACATTACAACTTGACTTTGAATTGGAAATTTTACCCGCGAAAATACCGCCTACTGGTTTTAGCTTGCCTTAGTGCGATCGCTCTTGTGACTAGCACGATCTTTAGTCCTGTTGCTACAGCCAAGCTATTTGATGGCCCTGTAGATAAGCTGCCTACACTGGAAAGGGTTTCTTTGCGAGAGGGAAAAGTAACTCTATTAGGAAAAGAAGGAAATTATACTTGCCGTATATTAGCTAAATCCTCTATGAATGCTGCTTGGCAAGTATTGACAGATTATAATAATTTTGCTCAGTTTCTACCTGGAGTTGCTAGTAGTGAACTGCTCGAAAGTAATGGCAATAATCGGGTTTTTGAACAGATTAATAAAATTAAAACACTCGTATTTAGCATCGAGTCTCGGATCAAAATCGCTAGCATTGAATCTTATCCCCAGAAAATTACTTTTAAGGCAATTGATGGCGATTTAAAGACTTTAAATGGTAAATGGATTTTAGAACCAGTTTCTGATTATCCTAGTGCGCCACCCGATAAAGTCTTAATCACTCATCAAGTCATGGTGAAACCTGCTAAAACGCCCAGTGATAGTCTTTTTTACGGTATCTATGAAGATCGCCTTGAAGAAACTCTAACTGCAATTAAACAAGAGGCAGAAAAACGTTTTATTCAAGCACAAAATTAATCAATATTAATCATTGATTAATCGCGCCTTTTAAGGAGCCAACCTAGCTTTTTTGGCGCGATTTTCTTGGTACCAACTAGCAACACTGGGCATCCAATCTTGAAATTCAGCAAACAATAAGTCACAGAATTTTTGACACTCTAGTTGAGCATCTTTTTTCCAACGCAAATCGAGTAAATGCATCAAACTGCGTGCGTTGCAGGTAATCACAAAATGTTGTCTGATATCAAAAGGAATGATCCCCCTGGCGTGTTCCTCTGATACTCCCTCGTCTATTCTTTGTTTGTATAGTTTACATCCGTCTAAGCACCAGGCTAAATCTTGCGATCGCTGTTCCTCAGAATAAAAATAGCTTTTTCCTTGGCGATTAGTATAGTTGCCGATGGGTCGTAAATAGAATACCTCTTCAACATTGCGACGTTGTACCCCTGTGGTATCGCCCGTGCAAACGTCAATAATCCTCTTGCTCGTATAGCGACCAGATTGCACATCCATCGAGATTCCAATGCGGTGGGTACGTAGTTGCTGCATCGCAGAATGAGGAAAGTAACCAGCATTGAAAGTAATCTGCGGGGCTTCCAGGCAGCCATAATGCCCGCGATTACCTGCTAAAAGATGCTTGACAATCAATTCTCCCGCTTTAGCTTCCTCAGGAAAGCGATCTCGCTGCTCATAGACTAAATCCTCGCTATAGTCTTGGTGCATTGCTGCCCAGACTAATTGTTGAGGGGACGGCGTTGACCGAAGGGTATGCAATCTGAACTTATCCATTAAACTTTGGAAAAAACGACTTTATTTGGTTGGTTTTGATATTTACCACCGCGATCAGCGTAGGTAGTTTGACAGGGTTGTCCTTCAAAAAATAATAATTGCACTACCCCTTCACAAGCATAAATTTTGACATCGGCACTAGAAGCATTAGAAAATTCTAAAGTGATACTTTCGCCAACCCAGGCAGCTTCTAAAGGCGTAATATTGGCGATCACCCCAACCCGGGCATAAGTTGATTTGCCAAGACAGATTGCAGTCACATTCGGAGGCATCTTAATGCTTTCGAGCGAGGCACCCAGTCCATAACTGTTAGCTGGAATTATAAAGTAAGAAGAACCGTCTTGATCGGTGTGCAACTCAGCCTGTTCTAAATTTTTAGGATTAAAGTTTTTTGGGTCTACTACTGTACCAGGAATGTGACGGAATATTCTGAAATCATGAGGAGAGAGGCGAATATCATAACCATAAGAGCTAAGTCCCCAACTAATAGTAGGGACTTCTTTGCCTTGATCCCAGACTGCTTTTCTAACCGATTTTTCCTCAAAAGGGGAAATCATTCCCTTCAAAGCTTGCTCAATTATCCACTTGTCATTCTGAATCATTATTTTTTTGCTTTTTATTAAGTCAGGTAGGCTTTGAAGTTAACTTTTTTGAGTTTCTCGCATCAGCTTAACGAAATTCTTGAATAAATAATCAGCATCATGGGGGCCAGGACTGGCTTCTGGATGATATTGTACTGAAAAGAAAGGCAAAGTCTTATGGCGTAAACCCGCTACGGTTTTATCATTGAGATTGAAATGAGTAATTTCTACATCTGCACCCAAAGATGATTCTGCGATCGCAAATCCATGATTTTGACTGGTAATTTCTACTTGTCGTTCCAATCCTGCTGGTTGATTTAAACCACGATGACCAAACTTTAATTTAAACGTTTCTGCACCCAAAGACAAGCCTAAGATTTGATGACCCATACAGATGCCAAAAGTCGGTTTACCTGCTTCTAAAAGCTTTTTAGTAGTAGCGATACCTTCGGTCACTGCCGCAGGGTCGCCTGGGCCATTAGAAAGAAAAATACCATCGGGATTATAAGCTAATATTTCTGAACTAGGAGTGTTAGCAGGAACTACGATCACGCGACAACCATAGCTTGCCAGACGATGTAAAATATTGCGTTTAATCCCAAAATCGATCGCGACTACAGTTAGAGCATTTTCGTTATCATTAGCCGCAGTAGTAAATTCCCAGCTAGAGTTTGTCTTTTCCGACCATTCATAAACTTCTGCTGTGGTCACTTCTTTAACTAAATTCAATCCTGCCATATCTGGTGCTTGCTGCACTAAATCTAAGAGTTTTTGAGGATCGAGGATTTCAGTGGAGACTCCTCCATTAATTGCCCCATAATCGCGAAGTTTACGAGTTAAAGAACGAGTATCGATACCGTAGATCCCAGGAATATGACGCTCTTGAAGATAATCGGGGAGAGATTGGGTCGAACGCCAATTACTAGGACGCTCAGTAATATTGCGAGCGATTACTGCTTTTGCCTGGACTTTATCCGATTCTTCATCTGCTGGATTTACTCCAGTATTGCCCAATTCAGGATAAGTAAAAGTAACAATTTGACCAGAATAACTGGGATCCGTAAGCACTTCTTGGTATCCAGTCATCCCTGTATTAAAAACTATTTCCCCTACAGCGGTGCCTTTAGCACCGAAAGACCAACCGTGATAAGTAGTTCCATCCGCTAAGACAAGTAAAGCTGTCTTCCCATTCGCTTTAAGCATATTTATTATTGGATTTGATGATATGGACTAGTTACTCTGATCAGAAAACAATTTATCAGTTATTTACTCAATAAAAAGCAACATTTGTCTAAATTTTCAATAAAATTAAAATATTCGTTGTATTTAACATTACCAATATCAACCCAAAGAGATAAACTGTTTAGATGGGTTTATGACAGCATATTGGTAAATTTTACTTGCTTATGAGCAATTTAAATTACCTTAAGGTACTGCCGTCCAAAATAAAAAAAGCTAAATTAGCGCGAGTTTGATTGAGAAAGCATGAGTCCTAGAAAACTGAACGAAGACGACAAGCAAGAAATACTTCAGCTATATCGTAACTCTGAAGCGACTACTTCTACCCTGGCGACTCGCTATGAGGTAAGTAGTTCAACTGTCAGTCGCTTTCTCAAAAATAAATTATCCCAATTAGAATATGAAGATTTAATTCAACAGAAACGCTTGGCTCGAACTCCTAGAGGAGAAAAATCAGCTAGCCCTACTGAGAAAACTACCGTTGCTCAAACTAAAATCCCAAATAAGTCTCAGCCACCAGTTAATTCCCCTGAAACTATCGTTACTGTTAACAGTGTAGAGCCAATAGAACCAGTAATAGAAGAAGCATTGGCAGAGTCAACATCTTCTATTACTCGCCGTCGCCGTCGTTCTTCAGCAGATTCAGATCCCGTAGAAACTGTGGTTGCTACTTCAACAGATTCAGTTGATTCAGACTCTACTAAGAAACAGCAGTCTTCAAAAATCGTCATAGACAAAAAGCCTAGTGGAACATCAAAGGTAATTAAAGCAAGTGATCGTCCATTACTGAAAAAAGATCGAATTGAAGAAATAGAAGAAGAAGATGATGATGATGAAGTTGGTATGATTACCCTGAAAGAAATGCTGGGAGAAGACCTGGCAGACATCAATGATGATGATGATGACGATGAGGATGACGATTGGGAACCTGATAACGAAGATAACATTACTTATCCTCACGCAGGTTCAGGCGATAGCAATGTTCAAATCTTACCCCTTTCAGCAGCTTCTTTCCCCAAGACTTGCTATTTAGTAATTGATCGCGCTGCGGAATTAATTGTTAAACCACTGGCAGACTTTGCTGATTTAGGCTCAATTCCTCAAGAAGAAGTCAAACAAAAAACTCTTCCAGTGTTTGATAATCATCGGATAGCTAAACGCTTTTCTCATCGTCGCGAGCGAGTGATCAAAGTTCCCGATGGTCAAATATTACAAAAAACTTCTCGCTATCTTCAAGACAAAGGAATCACTAGACTATTAATTGATGGACAACTTTATTCACTCTCTAGTGACTCATAGTATGTAGTTGCAACAATATTAAACTAAAAGGTTTTGAAGATTCAACTAGAACTAATATATAGTAGCGAACCGAAAAACTTGCAGCCTATATAAGTATTTTATTTTTCACTTGATTTTTTCCGTCCATTTTCGATAATTTACGCTAAGGTCAAGTAAATCTAGAGTTAATCAGCGAAACGGATAATATCATCATCTCCTAAATATTCCCCATTCTGCACTTCGATCATAACTAAAGGAATTACCCCAGGATTTTCGACTCTGTGAGCCGTATTCATGGGAACATAAGTAGATTGATTTTGCATGACTAACGTTTCTTGACCACCACAAATCACTCTCGCCGTACCAGAAACCACAATCCAATGTTCACTGCGGTGATAGTGCATTTGGGTACTCATCTGTTCTCCTGGCTTGATTTCAATACGATTAATGCAGTATCGCTCTCCTTTCTCAAGAGAGTTAACTGTTCCCCAGGGCGGAGTGCGAGTCTGTTCCTCATTAGATGAAGTCAGATCGTTGTCATTGACTTTATTTTTACTCATGATCAACTCCAGGTTTTAATTTTTCTATTTCCAGTTTAATCAAACAATATACCGTCAGCCAATTAAAGTTTGTCGGCTTGGTAAGTATAAAAATTACCTAGTATACCCAAAGTTTTCAGATGATAATTAGGTAAGGGAGAAGCAAGGGGTATATCTGTTTGATAAATACTAAACAACAGAAAATTTTGCCGTTTTGTTTGTTGATTAACAATTTGAGCCAGATGAGGACTAGCGGTATCGACTATGATATGGCATTGATCTTCTAGCCATGCTCCTAGTTCTTCTGCTACTTGAAGACATACTTTTGCTTTAAGATGGGTTTTGAGAGTTACATCTGCATATTTTTGATATCCTTGCTGTCCTGGATTTGTCAAAAATGTCAGTGCGACCAATCCCATGACGATTGTACTGCCAATCCCACTATTTTTCCAACTTACCATGCAATTTAAACGCAATTTTTTCTATAAAATAATTTTAGGCTTATGTGATCTAAATTGTTGTTAAGAGTGCTATAATAGTTTAACGTTATGGCGGGCGTAGCCAAGTGGTTAAGGCAGTGGATTGTGATTCCACCATTCGTGGGTTCAAGTCCCATCGTTCGCCCTGCACTCGTTTCCTCGCGCAGTCTCGCTTTCACCTACGAATGGTGGAACAACGATCACTGCCTTCCCTCGATATTCGCTCATTATAGATCAATAAAAAATATCAGCAGGATCGGCGGTACGCAGTTTGTTAATTGCGATCGCGCCTGATATTATACACATAAATACAGTGAGAACAAAAACCTGTAAAGTAACTGCCGAATCCATCTTTAGCTCCACGGCGGGAAGCCCCGCGCTCTGTGCGATAGCACGAGCGTCGGGATGAGAGCCGTGACTAGGTTTAGCGGTCAAAGTTTTATCGCGCGTCATATCTTATGCTAAAGTACCTGAATGTT
>Ga0209082_1000706_pt1 | contig 10345 bp, 8 predicted proteins | sample ColdCreekSource_FD_184127 | JGI IMG/M metagenome (GOLD analysis project Ga0209082, IMG submission 184127) | Groundwater microbial communities from Cold Creek, Nevada to study Microbial Dark Matter (Phase II) - Cold Creek Source (SPAdes) (version 3) | ecosystem: Environmental > Aquatic > Deep...
CTTTCCGAGCATCTTCAACAGGCAGCAGGTCAATGTCAGGCAGGTAATCAGGGCGCATGTTCCCAGTCCCTTCAGAAAGCGATTGATGAACTTCAACAGCAGGGGCAGCAGCAGTCCCAACAGATGCAACTGGCGCAGCTCATCAACGAATTGCAACGATCCTCCATGATGATCGGAACCGGATGTTGGGCCGGCAAGGATGGATCCATTAATTGTCTTGGACCACCAGGAGTTGGTGAGGGTGGAAAACCGGGGACCGGTGTCGGGACATGGCCCGAATACAATGGCGATCCTTACTATACAGATCTCTGGAATAATTCCGGAGTGAATCGCCCGGACATGGTTCCCAAGGGACAGACTGACCGCGGCAACCCCGCATTGCCTCAAGGAACCAAGACGTTGAAAGTAACGGGCCGGATGGGGTCCGGCGGTCCGATGCCCGGCATCCCGCTCCAAGGGGTATTCATCAAGGGCGAGAGTAATGTCAAAGTCGAGGAGGCCTTTTCGGCCGCCGCCCAGGAGGCTGAAAGCGCATTGACGATGGAATCCGTGCCCGTAACACACCAGGAGACGGTGAAGGAATATTTTGATCTGAAGTAGTAGTGCTCCTCAATCCAAATGACAAATGGCGGCATATTGGTGGCATGTGCATAGAGTACGTTCGCACTTTTGAAACCCCAGTCTGTCATGCTGAGCGTCAGCGAAGCATCCCGCTGAGGGGACAAGCAGGGAGATTCTTCACTTCCCCTTCGGCTTCGCTCAGGGCGGGGTTCAGAATGACATTTTTAGTGTCTCTCCTATTTTCAGGATCCAAGGCCTTCTTCTGGATCCAAATCGGACTGCTTCTCTACCTTCCGCCATCGACTTTGCTTGCAGAAACAAATCTGAATGAAGGTGCTTCCTCTTTGAAAAAGCCGGAGGAGCAGGTCGATGGACCTTTTTCCTTCTCTTTCAAGAAGCCCGGAGAAAAAGCAGTGATCCCATTTCAGCGTGCTGGAGATCATCTGATTGCACCTGTCCGGATCAACCATCAGGAGGCCGGCTGGTTCCTGTTGGATACAGGAGCCTACTGCAATCTCATTGATACCGCTGTCGCGAAGCGTTTCAACCTGCCGGAACTTGGCCAATGGAGCATTGCCGGCATCGGAGGCGCCAACAAGGCCATGGTTTGCAAAGTGGGCTCACTCTTGTTGGGTGAAGTGGAACTCCAAAATCATTCGCTCAGCGAATATGACATCAGCCCTTTGAGCAAGAGCCTGGGTGTGGACCTCGCCGGCATCCTGGGCGCCTTCTTCTGGTGCCAGCTCCCTTTCACCCTGGATTATCACACATCCACCATCACCTTTTATTCCAGGGAAAGTTTTCAGCCTCCCGCCAACGCCCGGGTTGAAGAGTTGAAGTTGGGGGGAGGACGGCCTGCCGTAAAATGTCGGCTGAATGGAAAGCATGATGCATGGTTGCTTCTGGACTCAGGCGCCAGTGGCCATGTTTCCATCGAACCGCTTTTCGTAAAGCAACATCCCGATCTCTTCGAAGGGAAAAGCCAATCCACCGGCCTTGTGGGTGGGATCGTGGGCATTGAGAAACATTCTTTTACAAAACTCGCATCATTCGAAATCTTTGGCGTTGCCAGACCCGATGTCGAAGTTTCTGTCCGACAGGAGGATGAAGGGACGGCTCTCTGGGAAACTCCGCCAGATTTGTCGAATTGGATGGTGGGTCTCGTGGGCGAGGGAATCCTGGGAGACTATCGGTTGACCTTCGACTACATGAGTCTCAAAATGTGGATCGAGAAGCCACCGGAACAAAAAATCGGAAAATGATGAAGCCTGTCATCCTGAACGAAGTGAAGGATCTCTCCTGTCAGCCAGTCGGGAGATGTTTCGCTTCGCTCAACATGACACCTTTCTTTCGCCTCCGCTCCCGCGAGACTTCGCCCCGGCGAGTGAAGGCGAGGGGTTGTATGGCGCCAAAGACGCCATTTATGGATCCCAAAAGGAAACTCTAGAAATCATCTTCCGGCTTGCAGCTTATGGCTTGTGGCCTATAGCTTTGCCCTCATGTCCATCGAAGAGTCCGCACAGGCGTTTGTTGAAAACTACAAACGCGTCCGGGAACAGATTCAGAAGGTTATTGTCGGGCATCATGACATTGTGGAAGGAACATTGGTCAGCCTCTTTAGTGGCGGTCATGTTCTTCTCGAAGGCGTGCCGGGCCTCGGCAAAACACTCCTGGTTCGAACTTTGAGTCAGGTTCTCGATCTCAGTTTCTCCCGAATCCAGTTTACTCCTGACCTGATGCCTGCCGATATCCTGGGCACCAATATCGTGATGGAGACAGGTGATGGGCGAAAGCACTTTGAATTTCAGCGAGGCCCCATTTTCGGGAACATAGTGCTCGCCGATGAAATCAACCGCGCAACTCCCAAAACGCAGTCGGCCCTTCTCGAAGCCATGCAGGAGCAAAGTGTGACGGCCGGCGGCAAAATCCGCCCACTGGACAAGCCCTTTTTCGTCCTGGCCACCCAGAACCCCATTGATCAGGAAGGGACTTATCCCCTTCCTGAAGCCCAGGTGGACCGCTTTTTCTTCAAGCTCATTGTGACCTACCCCGAAGAATCGGAATTGATGGAGGTATTGCGACGCACCACACAGGAAAACTCGCCTGTTCTTGAAAAGGCGCTGGATGGCCCAAAGATTCTTGCGATGCAGACACTTGTTAAACAAATCGTGGTTGCATCGCATGTGATGAATTACGCGGTTCGCCTCACCATGGCCTCGCATCCGGGCTCACCCCATGCCACTGATCTTGCCAATCGCTTTCTCCGCTTCGGATCAAGCCCGCGTGGAGCACAGACACTCATCCTTGCCTCCAAGGTCACGGCTCTTATTGAAGGGCGTTTCAACGTGAGTTACGACGATATCCGCAAAGCTGCTCTTCCCGCACTGCGTCACCGTCTGCTGATCAACTTTGAGGGCGAAGCGGAAGGGATGACGTCCGAAAAAATCATTGAAGAGATTCTTGCCAAAACACCAACCGAACCGGTGAAGGGGTGACCGCAAGAGATCCTTCGGCTACGCCTCAGGATGACAAAATAAATCCATGCCTGAGACTCTATCCAACTCCCTACTAGAGCCGGGCTTTATCCGTCAGCTTGAACAGCTTCAGCTTGTTGCCCGGCGCGTGCTCAAGGGACAGCAACATGGTGAACGAAGAAGCCGCGCCCGTGGACAGAGCGTGGAGTTTGCTGATTTTCGAAATTACAGCGTCGGTGACGATCTTCGCCACCTGGACTGGAATCTTTATGCGCGCCTCGAAAAACTCTTTCTCAAACTCTATGAAGAAGAACAGGAATTGCGTGTGACATTCTTTCTGGACGCAAGTGAATCCATGGGATTCGGAAGCCCATCCAAACTGGATACAGCGCGCCGTATCACCGCAGCGCTTGGTTATATCGCATTGTCCAACTTCGACGCCGTTGGTTGTGTGTCCCTGGGCGAACCTCCCTCCACACTTCGCCTCTTGCGAAGCCGCAAGACATCCATTCGTTTCTTTGACTTTTTAAACGGAATTCGCCCAACCGGGAGTGCCGGTTTGAATGTGGGCCTGCGCAAACATGCCACTTCGGTACAACGTGGCGGGCTGGCAATCGTCCTGTCTGACCTTCTTGAACCCGATGGATTCGAGGCTGGACTGACGGCTCTTCAGGCGCGTCGTTGTGACGTTTTTGTTTTCCATATTCTTGCCCAGGAAGAACAAAAACCTGATTTCAGTGGAGATTTTCGGATGGTGGACTCCGAATCCGGCGGCACGGTGGAGGTAAGCTTTCCACGAGTGCGTCTCGCGGCCTATGAAAGAACAGTGGCCGGCTGGCGCGAATCGATCCGCTCCATCTGTGGTAAACGCGGTATTTTGTATATCCCCATGAGTTGCGATATGCCGTTCGAAGAGATGATCCTGAAAACAATGAGAGCTGTAGGCGCCGTAAAATAAACCGTTTTTTACCTGAAGGCGAAAAGATTGGATTTAGGCTGAAGCCCACTGAAGAACAATAAAATGTCATCCTGAATGAAATGAAGGATCTCTCCTTGTGAAAAGCGGGATTCTTCGCTTCGCTCAGAATGACAATCCCGGAAGAAAATGCTGAAGCTCTCGTCCCACAACTGTGAGACGAGGGTTTCTGATCATCCAGAACCAGTTAATGAATTTCCTTGCGCCCATCATGCTTCTGTTTGCACTCACGATTCCGATCGTGGTCATTCTCTATCTGCTCAAATTGAAGCGCCAGATGCGTGTGGTTCCGTCGACACTTCTCTGGCGTCGTTTTCTTCTGGATTCACGAGCGAATGCTCCCTTTCAAAAGCTGCGACGTAATCTTCTCCTCTTATTACAGATTTTGATTCTGATTTTTGTGGTGCTGGCGCTGGCGCGCCCTTTTTTCCCCACAAAAGCGAAACCCAGCGCTTTTCGCATTCTTCTCCTCGATGCATCCGCCAGCATGCAATCCACGGATGTTCTCCCGACCCGTTTTGAAGTCGCCAGAGCGCAGGCCATCAATCTGGTAAACAGCTTGCGCGACACCGACCGGATGGTCGTGATCCTTGTCGGTGGTCAGCCATCTGTAATCTGCCCAGCGACTTCATCCAGGGAAATCCTGCGCCGGACCATCCGATCCGCACAACCGCAGGACACGGGTGCCGCGATGAATGACGCATGGCGTCTGGCTGTCTCGCTGGCCCGGGATCAGTCGGAGAGCGAAGCCCATCTCTTTTCAGATGGCGCATTCACGCTTTCCCCTGATTTGCCAACACATCTGCCTCTGAAATATCATCCGATTGGCGCCCGCTCCCATAATGTGGGCATTACCGGCCTCGATGTTCGCCGTGTTTCAAGCTCAACAGCCGATACGGAAATTTTCCTGGCCCTCCAAAATGCCTCGAAATCATCCATGGAATTTGATGCCGAACTCTATTTCAATGATCAACTGGTTGCAGTCCGTCCGCTTGCAATGAAGGCGTCAGAAGAACAGACACTAATTGTGCCATTTAGCAATCCGTCCGGCGGCCTGGTAAAGGCCGTGCTTCGTGTACAGGATGATCTGGCCATTGATAATTCAGCGATTGTGGTAAATCGTCCCGTCCGTCATCCCAAAATCCTTCTGGTCAGCGCAGGAAACAGTTTTTTGGAACGCGCTCTTTCCACCCAGAAGGATTTTGACCTGACAAAAATGCTCCCACCTGCTCATTTCAATGCCAGGGATACTTACGACATCCATGTGTTTGATGAAACTACTCCGGATGATTTGCCGGCAGGCAATGTCTTTCTCATCCGCTCGACTCCAAATGGGCTGCTTGAAGTGACTGGTCTGGAGAAGCCACCCACCATTGCGGACGTCAAAATGGGACATCCACTGACCCGCTTCGTCCAGTTCGATAATGTAAATATTGCCCAATCACTTCTCGTCAAACTGCCATCCTGGGGAGTCGCCATTGTCGAATCCACGAAATCTCCATTGATCATTGCCGGACAGGAAGGTCCGCGTCGAATCATTTGGACGGGTTTCAGTCTCCTCGAAAGCAACTGGCCGCTGCGGCTTTCATTCCCCATCTTTATTTCAAACGCCTTGCGCTGGCTGGATCCCGGTGTGGATGAAAACCGCATGTTCCAGGTGCGAACCGGCCAGACTGCGCGCCTGCCCATGACGAAACCGGTCCAGAATGTCCATGTGGAAACACCGGATGGACGGACTTTGTCACTGGAATTACCACCCAAAGCCCAGGAAATTGCTGTTTCGCAAACCGACCGCGCAGGGGTCTACCAGGTCAAGGTCGGCGACCAATCCTTTCAATTCTGCGCGAACTTGCTGGATGCGGGGGAAACCCGGAACGAACCTCGTGAAAACATTGAATTTGGAAAATACCAGGTGGTGGAGGGTGGAGCTCTTCGGGTGAGCAATCTCGAAATCTGGCGCTGGCTTGTTCTTGCTGCGCTGTGTGTATTGCTGGGTGAATGGTGGTATTTCCACCGGATTTCAGCGTGAAGAGGGTGTTTGAAAAGTCGATGAAAACATCCATCTGTCATCCTGAACGAAGTGAAGGATCTCCATCCCTCTCAAGAATTCTCCGTCTTTTTCTTTCAAAATTCATCGTATTAGCTTTTACGTTACCCCTTGGCTTCGGAATCAGCGCCTTTGCCGGGGGTTCCCGCGAAGTGGTCGTTTATTGCGCTTTAGACCAACCCTACGCCGAGCCAATTTTTAAATCCTTCGAAAATGAAACCGGGATTCAGATCAAACCACTCTATGATTCCGAAGCGGTCAAAACAGCAGGCATGGTCAACCGTCTTCTCGCCGAGCAGAAGCGTCCCCAATGCGATGTCTTCTGGAATAACGAAAAGCTCAGAACCGTGCTGCTGGCTAAACGCGGGTTGCTCGAAAAATATGAACCTGCCGCATGGAAGGAACGAAATTTGCCACATGATGAAAAAAACAGCCTATGGACAGAGTTCTCAGCAAGGGCACGGGTTCTGGTGCGAAGTTCAAGGGAGTCACGTATTCTGACAGAAGTATCCTTTGCCGCAAACGGCGAGGTTATGGACTTCATATCAGAAATACCGTGGCTGACCATGCCTGACTTAAAAGGCAAAATCGCGATCGCCTATCCGCTTTTTGGCACAACATCCACACATTTCCTGGATTGGCTTCAGGAAAGGCGCCACCATGGAATGGACACCGAAAAATGGCTGCAAGAAGTGATCGCGAAGAAGCCTGTCATCTGTCAAGGCAACTCCGATGTGGTTCGTCGTGTGGCTACAGGCCAGGCAAGTTTTGGCTTTACGGACTCAGACGATGTTTTTTCCGCGCAAGCACGCGGTGAGCTGGTGGCCATTTTTTTTCCTGAATCAACGGAACGTGGCCGGGGCACGTTGATTATTCCAAACACCATTGCTCTGATCCATGGAGCGCTGCACCGTGAAGAAGCGGCGGCATTCATCGATTTTGTCCTGTCTGAAAAAACAGAACTGGCGCTTGCCCACGGTCCATCGAAGCAAATCCCTTTGGGCGAAATCCGTGACCCTGCAAAACGCGATTCGGTTCCATTTCTGATCGGCAGGGAACCTCTTCTAAAAGTGCGCCGCGCCAATGAAGAGGAGATGGTCAAGACCTACGAAGAGGACATGGAGCTGTTACGGAAGGCGTTCCACCGATGAATCACCGGCGGACGATTCGGGTGGCCAGGGGCCAGATTATTCGGGGTCCGGTGCGTATTGTGTGACAATTTCATGTTGATCCTCAATTCCCTGCTTTTCGCCACTCTGACCACTGTCATCGCGCTGACGCTTGGCATCATCGCCTTCATCGGGATGGCGCCTTTATCAGCGAAGCTCCGAACGGCTGCGCTGATTCTTTCAGCCACCTGTTTATTGATGCCCTCCTTTCTGCTGGCCGGCAGCTGGTGGAATCTCGGCATGAAGATGGGCTTACCTATCGCGAGCCTCCCATACGGCGCCGGAGTGCTCGCCCTCCAGCTCTGGCCTGCGATCACTCTTGTGTTGCTGGGCTTCGTACGCCAACTGGATCCATCGCTGCTGGAGGCAGCCACCCTGATGTTGCCCACTGCGCGAATCTGGACCTCCATTATTCTGCGCCTCCTGGTGCCCGGGGCGGGAGTCGCTGCCTTGCTGGTTTTCATCCTCGCCCTGAATAACTTTGTGATCCCCACAACATTCCAGACGCGTGTGTATATCGCGGACGTCTACGTGATGTTCTCGAGCCTCTACGACACTCGGCGCGCCCTGCTCCAGTCGATCCCCTTGTGGATCATCTCGCTGGCTGCGTTCACCTGGCTGGCGCGCATCAGCAGCCGACTCGAAACGGGACGGTCGAACCGTCAGAGTGCGAACCTTTCCAGGCCCGTTGTGCTTCCTCGTGATCGTACACACATCATATGCCTGTGGATAACATGGATGGTCTTCCTCTTTTCATTGCTGCCGCCTCTCTACCATCTTCTGCCGCAGTTGGCATCAGATGACACATGGACAACCCTTCGCCTGGCACTGCCCCAGTTCGCGGCGTCGCTTGTCTATGCCGGCGGAGGCGCGCTGCTATCAACACTCACCGGCCTCACTCTTTGGTGCTTCCTCATCCTGAAACAGCAACAGGGCGTGCGCTACCGATGGACGACAGCCATCCAGTGGGTGCTGGCAACACCCTTCATTCTCTCGGGCTTTTTTCTCGGCATCCTGCTGGTCCAGTTGGGGCAATGGGCAGTGGCATTGGCGTGGTGGCAAGGCACGTGGCTGCTCGGTGTGGTTGCGCTCGCCATCCGATTCACCTGGATTCCATTTGAAATGGCAAACGTGGCTCAGCGACGGATCCATCAAGACATCCTGGACGCTGCCAGACTGTGTAAACTCCCTCTTTCTCTCAGCTTTCGCTACATCCATTGGCCTGTGATGCGGCCCTCTTTGCTTGCGGCCACATGGCTGGTCTTTCTGCTGGCTCTCTGGGATGTGGAAACGCTTCTGCTGGTGTATCCGCCCGGAGGCGAGCCGGCCTCGCTTAAAATTTTCCAGTTCCTGCACTACGGGTACGACACGCAAGTGGCTGTGTTGAGCCTCGGCCTGCTTGCCATGGGTTTGTTGCCAGGAGGTATTCTTGCCTTTTATCTTCGCATCTCGCACAAGTCCATCCCCTTGAACACTCCCACAATCCATGGAATATGATCGACCTCCGTCAAATTCATAAAAATCATGGGGGCACAGCCGCTCTTGTCGATGTTTCGTTGACGGTTCGGCGCGGTGAATCCGTGGCGCTCCTGGGTCACTCGGGTTCTGGGAAAACCTCCCTTCTACGCCTCGTTGCCGGATTGGATCCACCAGATTCGGGTTTGGTGCACACTGAAGGAAAAATCGGAATGGTATTCCAGTCGCTCGCCCTCTGGCCGCACGTAACTGTGCGCGGTCAGCTTGAGCTGGTCCTGCACGGATCCCGTTGGAACTCGGAAACCAGAAAGAAACGTGTTGCCGAGGTGATGCAGATGTTTGGAATTGAAAACTGGGCTGATCGAAAACCGGGCGCGCTCTCCGGAGGCCAGCAACAACGTGTGGCTCTCGCGCGCACCTTTGCGCCGGAACCTGAAATTCTCCTTTTGGATGAACCCTTGGCTCATCTCGATGTGAACAGTCGCAAAGAATTGCATCCACAACTGCTCTCACAAATCAAGGAGCGCACTGTTTTGATTGCGACACATGATGAAGAGGATGCGAAAGCGCTTGCGCAACGAAACGTGCAAATGAGAGAGGGCAGGTTATACACACAGCCATAATCCCTTGTATTTACAAATTGTCATCCTGAGCGTAGCGAAGGATCTCTCACCGAGGAGTGGTATATGTTGTCCACCTGCGATCCTGGGGATGATCCTGTCCCTTTTTGTCTTGTCAGCCTGTGGCCCTACTTCCGAATCATCCCATTCAAGTCATCTCTTCGAACGCTTTGAATCCTTCGGGTCCTTCGGTACGGGCGCCGGCCAGTTCAATAAACCACGATCCGTGGCTGTTGATGGATCCGGGATACTTCATGTCATCGATATGACGGGCAGAGTTCAACGTTTTGACCTCACCGGCCATTATCTGGGCGCGTGGCAGACACCGGAAACCTCGCTGGGACGTCCCAAAGGCATGGGAGTGGATGCAGCGGGCCACCTCATGCTGGTCGAGCCACACTATCAACGCGTGACGCACTTTGATTCGGACGGCAAGCCCCTCCATACATGGGGAAAACGTGGCAAGGCCGTGGGTGAACTTGAGTTTCCACGCGCGGTCGTGGCGGATTTGACAGGCAATCTTTTTGTCTGTGAATATCTGCAGGTGCAACGCGTGCAAAAATTTGACTCTCACGGACATGGTCTCGCTGCCTGGGGTGGCGAAGGTTCAGGTCCATCTGAATTTCGACGGCCCGAAGGGCTGGGAGTGGATCGTGAAAATAACATTTATGTGTCGGATTCCTGTAATCATCGCATTCAAAAATTCACAAACAACGGTGGATTCCTGTTTCAGTTCGGAACGGCGGGGACTGAACCCGGCCAGTTAAACTATCCATACGATGTCAAGGTGGACCCCACCGGCCAAGTTTATGTTTGTGAATTCGGAAATAGTCGCATCCAGGTTTTCTCGCCACAGGGCCGCTCTGTCGAAGTCATCGGCAGCACCGGATGTGGCGAATGGCAATTTCACAACCCATGGGGCATCGCGCTGGATTCAAGCAGAAACTTGTGGGTTGCTGATTCGATGAACCATCGAGTCGTCAAACTTGTTGCCAGAAACCACTGATGAACTTCGGATTTTC
>Ga0209082_1000708_pt1 | contig 10321 bp, 10 predicted proteins | sample ColdCreekSource_FD_184127 | JGI IMG/M metagenome (GOLD analysis project Ga0209082, IMG submission 184127) | Groundwater microbial communities from Cold Creek, Nevada to study Microbial Dark Matter (Phase II) - Cold Creek Source (SPAdes) (version 3) | ecosystem: Environmental > Aquatic > Deep...
GCTGGCATCACGATTGCAACACTACCTGCGACAGGGAGTGTTCAATTGGCTTTTGCTTGCACGACCAATTGAGCTTGTTGATGTTCTGAATTACTTGGGTTTAGCATCAACGACGTTGTCAGTTGCGGCATCGTCAACTTTGCCGCCCTTTTTCTCAAATTGCGCTTTCAGACCGTCATACATCTCTTTTGGTAGCAGTTTGAAAGCAAGTTTGAAGAGCAAAATCGATATCATCCCATCGTCCAACCAGCCCAGTATTGGCAACACATCGGGCACAAGATCCACGGGGCTGATGACATAGACAGCGGCTAACAAGGCCACTAGCTTAGAAATTCCTGGCGCAGCTGGGTTGCGCAGCATGGCCCAAACCATCATGATTTCTTTTTTGAATTTCCACCACAGCACGCCTAATTTCCACATATTTAATCTCCGGTTGGCTAACACAGCACACAAAACGTATGGCCAGTGTGCACGATGACAAGCTTGGAAAATAAAAAAAGGAGCCCTAGGACTCCTTTTTAAACAACTTTTGGTTTATGCCGTGACATTAATCACGCTCACCACCGAAAATGCCTAAGAGTGACAAAAGGCTTTGAAACACGTTAAAAATATCCAAATACAAAGACAAGGTTGCACTGATGTAGTTTGTCTCGCCACCGTCGATGATTTGTTTCAAGTCATACAGCATGTAAGCGCTGAAAATACCAATCGCTGCAACAGACACAGCAATCATGGCAGCAGAAGAACCTACCAAAACGCCAATAATGGAGCCAATCATCAACACAATCGCACCCACAAACAGCCACTTCCCCATGCCGCTCAGGTCACGTTTGATGACGCTTGCCAACGAAGCCATCACAAAAAACACGCCTGCCGTGCCGCCAAACGCTGTCATGATCAAGGATGGTCCATTGCTATAGCCCAAAACGCGAGAAATCAAGCTAGATAGCATCAAACCCATGAAAAATGTGAAAGCCAACAGCACTGGCACACCAGCAGCAGAGTTCTTAGTCTTCTCAATGGCATACATGAACGCAAAAGCGCCACCCAAGAAAACGACAATGCCCATCCAACCGCCCATGAACGCTTTGGTGATGCCTGTGCTCACGCCCAGCCAAGCGCCTAAGACGGTCGGAATCAAGCTCAGCGCCAGTAGCCAATAGGTGTTGCGCAGCACGCGGTTGCGTGATTCGGCTTTAATGGCCGTGCCGAAACCGGTGTTGTTTAGAATTTGTTCAGACATTCATGTACTCCTATAAATCCTGCAAATATGCAGATGCACTAAATTTTAGGGGTTTTTTGTATAAATCAAGTGTTTAGTCGAATATCCTATTAAATATTGGAGAATAATTTGTAGAATTGGGATATGAAAACCAAACACACACTAGAGAGCTCAGACCTCAAACTCATCGCCGCAGCTGCCGAAGCTGAAGCGCTTAAAAACAACTGGACAGTCAGCATCGCTATCGTCGACGACGGCGGCCATTTGCTGCATTTCAACCGCTTAGATGGCGCACCCGTGATGTCTGCCACCATGGCACCTGCTAAGGCGCACACAGCAGCTATGGGCAAACGCGAAAGCAAAGTTTACGAAGACCTGATCAACGGCCCACGTGTCGCCTTTTTAAGCGCCCCAAATTTGCAAGGCATGCTCGAAGGCGCAGTGCCGATCATGAAAGACGGCCAATGCCTAGGCGCTGTCGGGGTGAGTGGTGTGAAGTCTACGGAAGACGCACAAATCGCCAAGGCCGGCATTGCAGCGATTGGCTTGTAATCAGTAAACTAATCGCTCTGGCCGGATCTCCTGCAAAATCGTTGTTGCAATCTCTTCGATGGATTTTGTCGTTGTGCTCAGCCAGCGTATGCCGCTTCGGCGCATCATAGCCTCAGCCTCATGCACCTCAGCCCGGCAGTTTTCTAGGCTGGCGTATTTTGAGTTGGGGCGCCGCTCATTGCGGATTTCACTCAATCGCTCAGCCTGAATCGTCAGCCCGAACAGCTTCTTTTTGTGCGGGACAAGTGCTGGCGGCAACTGGTGGCGTTCAAAATCTTCGGGGATCAGCGGGTAATTCGACGCTTTCAGCCCATATTGCATCGCCAAATACAGCGAAGTCGGCGTTTTGCCACTGCGGCTCACGCCTACCAAAATCACGTCCGATTGCTCTAAATCCCGGTTCAACTGCCCATCGTCATGCGCCAAGCTGAAATTGATCGCCTCAATTCGGTCGTTATAAGCCTTGCTTTTGCTGGCGTCGCTAAATCGCCCAATGCGGTGGTGGGACTTGATGCCCAATTCTTCCTCTAACGGATTCACAAACGTGGCAAACATGTCCAGCAGCATGCCTTGGCAGCCCGCTTGAATAACGCGCAGCACTTCCATGTTCACCAGCGTAGAGAACACGATTGGCTTCTTTCCCTCCGCGTCAGCCGTGTGGTTGATCTGCCGTACCACCTGATGCGCCTTGTCCACCGTATCCACAAACGGCAGCCGCACATGCCGTGGTTGCATATCAAATTGCGCCAAAATGGCGTTACCAAACGTCTCAGCAGTGATGCCAGTGCCATCGGAGATAAAGAAAACAGTGCGGTCGGACATGGTTTTATGATTTAAGGGGTTAAATATGGCTCTAGACAGCGTATTTGTTGCCTGAGCAGCTATTAAAAGTATAGTAAATGATTTTCAGTGTGATTTTGAACAAATTCTACGCCGCTGACCCTACAATAGCGCTTAAATCATCGCGATTCACCCGAATTTCCACAATTTTTCCATGCAAGCCGTTTTGCCCCTTTTTAAGCTACAAAACCAACAACAACAGCACGCCATCCGTGGATATGAGCCTGCTTGCATGACTTTGCCCGTTGCACTAAGACTAACGTTAACGTGGCACTTTCGGTTTTTAAACTCTGGAGCTTCCCTATGTCAACACTATTTAGCCCGACCGCACTGGTCGTTCCGTTTGAGAACCTGAGAAACGCTGACGTCGAGTCAGTCGGTGGTAAAAACGCCAGCTTAGGCGAGATGATTTCGCAACTCCCCACGGGCGTGCGTGTCCCGACGGGGTTTGCCACAACAGCCCACGCTTTCCGCGAGTTTTTGAAACTTGGCGGCTTGGACGACAAAATCAACGCTTTGTTGAACGCGCTCAACACCGAAGACGTGCGCGATTTGGCCAAAGTTGGGGCGCAGATTCGTGCAATGGTTGAGGCGCAGCCGTTTTCACCGGAGCTGGATGCAGCCATTCGTGGCGCGTTTAAGACCTTACAAGGTGACAATGCAGAAGCGTCATTTGCGGTGCGTTCATCTGCGACTGCTGAAGATTTGCCAGATGCGTCATTCGCCGGTCAGCAAGAAAGCTTTTTGAACGTGGTCGGTATCGACACCGTGCTGCACAAAATCAAAGAAGTGTTTGCATCGCTGTACAACGACCGCGCGATTTCATACCGTGTCCACAAAGGCTTTGCCCATGCGGATGTCGCTTTGAGCGCGGGTATTCAGCGCATGGTGCGATCTGACAAGGGTGCGGCGGGCGTTATGTTCACGATGGATACCGAGTCTGGCTTTGACCAAGTTGTTTTCATCACCTCTAGCTACGGCTTGGGTGAAACCGTGGTGCAAGGCTCTGTGAATCCGGACGAGTTTTATGTGCATAAACCGATGCTGGCAGCGGGCAACCGTGCGGTGATTCGTCGCAATTTGGGTTCCAAGCAGATTCAGATGGAGTTTGCCAGCCCAGCCGAAAAAGCGGCATCGGGCAAATTGGTCAAAACGACGGATGTGCCTATCGATTTGCGTAATCGCTATTCGTTGACGGATGCTGAAGTCGAGCAATTGGCTAAGTACGCCATGATCATCGAGGCGCATTATGGCCGCGCGATGGATATTGAGTGGGGCAAAGACGGTTTGGATGGCCAGCTTTATATCTTGCAAGCACGCCCAGAAACGGTGAAAAGCCAAGCGGCAGGAAAGGCCGAACTGCGCTACAAACTCAAAGGTTCGAGCGCTATCTTGGCGCAAGGCCGAGCGATTGGTCAAAAAATTGGCACAGGACGTGTGCGCTTGGTGCACAGCGTTGACGAGATGGACCAAGTCCAGCTAGGCGATATTTTGGTCACCGACATGACCGATCCGAACTGGGAACCGGTGATGAAACGCGCCAGTGCGATTGTGACCAACCGAGGTGGCCGCACCTGCCACGCCGCCATCATTGCGCGTGAATTGGGCATTGCCGCTGTGGTGGGCTGTGGCGATGCGACCGAGATGCTGAAAGATGGCACACTAGTGACGGTGAGCTGTGCTGAAGGCGACACCGGTTTCATCTACGACGGTTTGCTGGAAACCGAGGTGACCGAAGTGCAGCGCGGTGTGATGCCGGAGATCAAAACCAAAATCACCATGAACATCGGCAACCCGCAGCTGGCTTTTGACTTCTGCCAATTGCCCAACGCGGGTGTAGGTTTGGCGCGTTTGGAATTTATCATCAACAACAACATTGGCGTGCACCCTAAAGCGATCTTGGATTACCCAAGCATTGATGCAGATTTGAAGAAAGCAGTCGAATCTGTGGCACGCGGTCATGCCTCACCACGGGCTTTTTATGTGGACAAAGTGGCAGAGGGCGTTGCCACCATTGGTGCGGCGTTTTGGCCCAAGCAGGTGATTGTGCGTTTCAGCGATTTCAAATCCAACGAATACCGCAAGTTGATAGGCGGTTCGCGCTACGAGCCAGAGGAAGAAAACCCAATGCTAGGCTTCCGTGGCGCTGTGCGTTACACCAGCGAAGAGTTTGGTGAAGCGTTTGCGATGGAATGCCAAGCCTTGAAACGCGTGCGTAACGAGATGGGTTTGACCAACGTCGCCGTGATGGTCCCTTTTGTCCGCACCTTGGGTCAGGCTGCCAAAGTCACCGAGTTGTTGGCTAAAAACGGCCTGAAGCGCGGTGACAACGGCTTGAAAGTCATGATGATGTGCGAAGTGCCAAGCAATGCTATCTTGGCGGATGCATTCTTGGAATACTTTGACGGCTTCTCGATTGGCTCTAACGATTTGACGCAGCTGACGCTGGGCTTAGATCGCGACTCTGGCTTGGAGTTGTTGGCGGCTGATTTTGACGAACGCGACCCCGCTGTCAAAGCGATGCTGACTTTGGCTATTCAAGCCTGCAAGAAGCAAAACAAATATGTTGGTATTTGCGGCCAAGGGCCTAGCGATCATCCAGACTTTGCGCAATGGTTGGTGGATCAAGGGATAGAGTCGATTTCTCTGAATCCTGACAGCGTGGTGGCTACTTGGCAGGCCTTAGCGAAATAATTGGCTTCAAGTTCGTCCTAGAATGGGCTCTGAATAGCCAGTTCTAGGTCGTTTATAGGTAGTAACCTTTAGTAGTAATGCTGTTGTGGTGAATTAAACTTTTAAGTCACCATGATTACAGTCACTTCTTCCACACCTAATCAGCAATCTGGGCCAGAGCCATCGCGGTTGCGCATCAGTTTGTTGGTACTTTGGCTGATTGCAGCATTTGGCGGGGTTTATTTTGCGCGCAGCATGTCGTGGGTTATCGCGGGATGGCCATTCAATTATTGGTATGCCTCGCAAGGCGCTGTTTTGTTATTTATTGGCATCATTGCTTTGTACGCTTGGTGGCGCAATAAAACGAGTCACGATGTTTCTGTGCACACCTGGGAGATAGTTGCATATTCTGCTTACAAGATGCGTTTGCACCGCATCATGGGTATTTATATTTTAGGCGTGCTCGCTTTTTTGGGAATTATGTTCGCTGCCGAGCGCGCAGGTTTGCCGCGCTACTGGTTGGGGGGTATTTTTTTAGCAGCAACGATTGGTCTATACGCCTGCATTGGTATTTACAGCCGTACAGCTGAACCCAGTGAGTATTATGTTGCTGGACGACGCATCCCGTCCATGTACAACGGCATGGCTACAGCGGCAGATTGGATGAGTGCTGCATCTTTTATAAGTTTAGCGGGGGGCTTGTATTTGCAAGGCTTCTCTGGTACTCCTTCGCAACCAGGAGGATTGGCTTATCTATTAGGCTGGACTGGTGGTTTTTGTTTGATTGGTTTGCTGGTAGCCCCTCATCTACGGCGCGTCGAGGTTGATACTATTCCAGATTATTTTCAACTACGCTTTGGCGGTAAATGGCCACGTTTGATTGCTGCTTTGGCGGCGGTATTGTGCTCCTTTACCTACGTAGTGGCGCAAATTTATGGGGTAGGGTTGATCACGTCTCGCTTAACAGGTGTGCAGTTCGAAATTGGTATCTTGCTTGGTTTGGGCGGTGTGTTGGTCTGTTCGTTCTTGGGCGGCATGCGTGCGGTGACGTGGACACAGGTCGCGCAGTATGTCATTATCATTCTGGCATTTTTGATACCAGTTTCTTGGTTGGCTTACAAGCAACTAGGTAACCCGATTGCTGCGGTGTCTTATGGACAGCAGATTGCAAAAATCAGTGCTCTGGAAGATGGGCTCATGCATTCCACAGCTGAGATTTCTGTGTTGCAGGAATACGCCCGTCGTGCAAGCACCTATGAAAACAAGCTTTTAAATATTGAAGCTTCGTTAGCGCAGGACCACAAAGATGCTCAGGCGAAGTTGCGATTGCTCAACGTACAGCGTGCGGATGCATCCGTGATTTTTGCAGCCTCGCGTGAATTGGCTGCATTGCCTAAAGATGTTGTTTCTGCACGCGAAGTGTGGTCGGCAGCGATGCAAGATTATGCGGAGCGTGCCAAGCCGCTGGCGGGCATGCCGAGGCATGCGCAGCCCTTTGCAGGCAATCCTGAAGGCTCTAAGAGTGAACAGCAATCTTTTCAATCATCAAGACTCAACTTTTTAGCATTGATGTTTTGCTTGATGATTGGTACAGCTGGCTTGCCGCATGTGTTGACTCGCTATTACACAACGCCTAGTGTGGCTGAGACGCGCAGTTCGGTTGCTTGGTCTTTGTTTTTTATCGCTTTACTCTATTTGTCTGTACCTGCGCTAGCTGTGCTGGTGAAATACGAAATCATGAGTCACTTAGTTGGCCTTAATTTTGATCACTTGCCCACCTGGATAGCGCAATGGTCAAAAGTAGATTCAACCTTGATTTCTGTCAGCGACGTTAACGGCGACGGTATTTTGCAGTTTGCTGAGTTACGTATGGGGGCGGATATTGTGATGCTGGCTACGCCCGAGATAGGTGGGCTGCCGTATGTGGTGTCTGGTCTGGTGGCTGCTGGTGGATTGGCTGCAGCGTTGTCAACGGCTGATGGTTTGCTATTGACGATTGGCAATGCACTAGCACACGATATTTACAAACCCAAACAGCTAGGCTCGAACAGTGCCTTGCACCGTGTGATGCTCTCTAAGTTTACCTTGATGCTTGTGGCGCTTGCTGCCGCTTATGTTGCATCGCAACGACCCGCTGCTATTTTGTCACTAGTGGCTGCTTCATTTTCTTTGGCGGGGGCCGCTTTTGTTCCCGCTATGGTTTTGGGTATTTTTTGGAAACGAACCACAGGCATTGCCGCAGTTTGCGGTATGTTGAGTGGTCTGTGTATGACGTTGTATTACATGATCATCCATTCAGCACCCGTGCGTGCTGCTTTGGGTAGCCAAGCGCCTGCACTTTGGTTTGACATCGCACCCATTTCAGCCGGTGTTTTTGGAGTTCCGGTGGGTATTTTGACGGTGATTGTTATCAGTTTAATGGTTCCAAATCGGACTACCGGTTTAAAACAGCATATAATCTAAGGCTTTCCCTTGCCACACCGCTACAGAACGCTGGACTCAATTCTGAATCTGGCTGTCATGTAGACGCAGCGGGTGGCTTTATCCCTAAAGGAGTGTCTATGCGTCATTATGAGATCGTTTTGTTGATCCACCCGGATCAAAGTGAACAAGTTCCAGCTATGCTGGAGCGTTACAAGGGCATGATTACCGCTGGCGGCGGCAAGGTGCACCGCGTTGAAGATTGGGGCCGTCGTCAGATGGTTTACCAAATCAACAAGCTGTCTAAAGCACATTACCTGTGCGTGAACATCGAAGCTGACCAAGCCGTGATGGCTGAACTTGAGCATGCGTTCAAGTTCAACGATGCAGTTTTGCGTCACCTCACTGTTTTGCGTAAAGCGGCTGACACAGCACCATCAGCAATGATGAAGACTGTTGAGCGCGAAGAAACACGTAAAACCCAACAATCAGAATACGCTGCTTAATTTAGCTGCACAAAATTTTTAATATGAGGGTGTGAACCAACTTGTTTTAACTGCGTGTCTTGTTGAGGTTTCTCCTCTGCGATACACACCAGCCGGATTGCCAGCCTTGAATTTTTCACTCGAAAGTGAAACAGAAGTTCAAGAAATGGGAAACAAAAGGCAAGTTAAAGTAAGTCTGAATGCAATCGCTATCGGCCATCTTGCTGAATCTATCGGCAAACAAGCTTTAGGCAGCGTTTGGAAGTTCACCGGCTTTTTAGGAGCTGCCCGCCAAGGTAAAAATGTTGTGTTTCATATTCAAGAATTTGTTGCCATTTAATTTTTAATCATTTTTTAGGAGTCCATCATGCCCGGACCAAAACGTTTTAACAAAGACAAGCGCCCAAAGCGCCCAGCACAAAACTTGTTGTTCAAGCGCAAGCGCTACTGCCGTTTCACGGTGGCTGACGTTGTCGAGATTGACTACAAAGACGTTGACACATTGCGTGATTTCATCGCCGAAAACGGCAAAATCATTCCAGCGCGCTTGACTGGCACACGTGCCATTTACCAGCGTCAACTCAACACCGCTATCAAACGTGCGCGTTTCTTGGCTTTGGTCCCGTACAGCGACCAGCACCGCATCTAAGGAGTAGTCACCATGCAAATTATTCTATTAGACAAAGTTGTTAACGTCGGCAATTTGGGCGATATCGTCAAAGTAAAAGACGGCTACGCACGTAACTTTTTGATCCCATCAGGCCGCGCTCGTCGTGCTACTGAATCAGCGAAAAAAGAGTTTGAAATCAAACGCGCTGAATTAGAAAAGCAAGCTGCTGCTAAATTGGCAGACGCACAAGCTCAAGGCGAAAAACTCGGTGGCACGGTCATCAAGTTGACGCAAAAAGCTGGTGTTGACGGCCGTTTGTTCGGTTCTGTGACCAATGCAGACATCGCTGAAGAATTGGGCAAACAAGGCTACAAAGTCTTGAAGTCACAAGTTCGTATGCCAAATGGCCAGATCAAGGTTGTTGGCGACAGCACCGTGACTGTGTCTTTGCACACTGACGTGGTTGCTGAAATCACCGTGACTGTGTACGGCGAATCTGCTTAATTAGCGGTTTCCCCCTCACAAAAGGCTGCCGAGTGCAAACTCGGTAGCCTTTTTTATTGTGTTTTTAGTTTTGAAAGTTTTGCACACAATTTAGTTGTTTATACAGAAGTTATACAGAAGTTATACAGAAGAAAACCATGGGTTATACACAGCTTTTCATGTGACTTTTACGTTCGTTCGTATTACTATTTAGGGTTAGATTCAAGGAAATTCATGTCAGCAGTTATCCCTACGGACGCATCGCTCGCCGATATCAACCACGCCATGCAAAGCGCTGCAGAAAGCGACACACATCACGAAGACATACATAGTGCGGTGGTAGGTGGCGATTTTGGTGGTCGCGATTCCAACAGTCGAATACCGCAAGACTTCATCCCAGACCGACAAATCGCCCAACTGCGCATTCCACCGCACTCTATAGAAGCCGAATCTAGCGTTTTAGGTGGTTTGTTGCTCGACAACGCCGCGTGGGACAGGGTAGGGGACTTGCTCAACGACAGTGACTTTTACCGCTACGAGCACCGCTTGATCTACAGCGCGATGACCACACTCATCAACGCATCCAAACCCGCAGACGTCATCACCGTCTACGAGCAGCTGCAAAACTTAGGCAAATCCGAAGAAGTCGGCGGCTTGAGCTACCTCAACTCCTTGGCGCAATACGTGCCCAGCGCCAGCAATATCCGCCGCTATGCAGAAATCGTACGTGAGCGCGCCATTTTGCGCAAACTGGTCAGCGTCAGCGACGAAATAGCAACCAACGCCTTCAACACCCAAGGCCGCCCCGTAGCAACCATCGTCGACGAAGCCGAGCAAAAAATCTTCAACATCGGTGAAGAAGGCTCGCGCATGAAGCAAGGCTTCCAAAGCATGGACACCTTGGTGGTCGATTTGCTGGACCGTGTGCAGGAAATGGCGGACAACCCGAACGATATCACCGGCGTGCCCACAGGTTTTTACGACCTAGACCGCATGACTTCGGGCTTCCAAGCGGGTGACATGATTGTCTTGGCT
>Ga0209082_1000711_pt1 | contig 10260 bp, 7 predicted proteins | sample ColdCreekSource_FD_184127 | JGI IMG/M metagenome (GOLD analysis project Ga0209082, IMG submission 184127) | Groundwater microbial communities from Cold Creek, Nevada to study Microbial Dark Matter (Phase II) - Cold Creek Source (SPAdes) (version 3) | ecosystem: Environmental > Aquatic > Deep...
AGACAAAACGGAAGACATTCGATTGATGCCGGAAGATGTGATTTTTATCCCGGTCGCAGGGCCGCTCGTTGGGGTCGCAGGACAGGTAAAGCGTCCCGCCATTTATGAGATGAAGGGAAAGGCAGGATTGAAAGACATCATTGAGATGGCAGGAGGATTAAGCGCAACAGGCTATCCGTATCGTGTTCAGATGGAAAGGGTCGAAGAGGGGCGATCCAAAACCATTCTGGATGTCAACCTACAGGAAGCGCAGCAGGAGATTACCCTTCAAGATTGGGATTGGATTAAAGTGTTTCCCATCAATCAGATCGTTACTAATCCGGTTGAGCTTGTTGGGAATATTCTCAGGCCCGGCACATATCAATGGAAGGAAGGGCTTCGGGTGAAGGACATCCTTCCCAGCCCAGACGACCTGCTTCCCGATACGCTGTTGGAGTATGCCCTCGTGGAAAGACTGATGCCGCCCGCCTACCATAAAGAATACCTGTCATTCAAGATAGGCAAGCTGCTGCTTGATAAGGATGAGACGGAAAACATCTTGCTCAAACCATACGACATCCTCACCGTTTTCAATCGGTGGGAGGTCATGGAGAAAAAAAAGGTACGGATTACGGGTGCCGTCAATAAATCGGGCGAATACGAATATCGGCCGAACATGAGGCTCTCCGATCTCTTGAAATTGTCCGGTGGGTTGAAGCGACACGCCTACATGCGTGAGGCGGAGCTGACCCGTGTCACCCCAACGGCCGAGGGGCCAAGGACAGACAAGATCATTCTGCATCACCTTGAAAAAGCCATTGAGACGGATCCCGCTTATGACATCCCCCTTCAAGAAGACGATTATCTTTTCGTGAATGCCGTTCCGGAGTGGGAGCTTTACAGGGTCGTTCATATCAAAGGAGAGGTGAAGTTTCCGGGAGACTACACAATTAAAAAGGGAGAAAAGATATTGTCCTTGATAGACCGTGCTGGTGGATTTACAGACAAGGCCTATTTGAAAGGGGCGGTCTTTACAAGGGAGTCGGTTCGTCTCTTGCAACAGAAACAGTTGAACGAGGCGATTGACCGCCTTGAGCACCAACTTCTTGTCAGATCAGTAACGGTCATTGAGACGGCGTTGAGTTCTGAATTGGCCCTTCAACAGAGGGCCGAATTAGAACAAAGGAAGCTTCTGATTGAGAAGATGCGGGCCGCTCAGACGCAAGGAAGGATCAGCCTCCATCTGGACGAACGGGACCGGTTCGCCCCCTCTCCCTCCAACATTGCCTTGGAAGAAGGCGATTCGCTTTTTGTTCCCGAGCGGCCCAGTCAAATTCAGGTTATTGGCTCGGTTTATAACCAAGGGGCATTTCTGTACGATCCAAAAGAAGATGTCCCTTACTATATTGACCTTGCGGGCGGTATGGCAGACGAAGCAGACAGAGACGATGCCTATATTTTAAGGGTAGATGGGACGGCAGTCTCGCAGTATCGGGGCGGCGGGTGGGGGTGGCGCTGGCGGTGGCGTTCGGTGGTGGTCTCTTCGACATTGGATGCCGGGGATACCATCGTGGTTCCGCAAGATGTGGATCGCATCCATTGGCTTAGGGGAACGAAAGATATTACACAGATTCTCTATCAAATTGCGGTCACAACGGGTATTTTGTTGAGAGTTTTTTAGATGGAACCGACGCTTCCGATAGAAGAACGAACCAACGAAACAAGCCTTTTCAATCATTGGCGCGCTTCTCGGAAACACAAACGGTTCGCCCTCTTGGCGATAGGTGTCACCTTGATTGTTTCAGTCATCGTGAGCCTTCTGATTCCCGGACGATATGTCGCCAAAACGACCCTCGTTGTCCCCCAGCAGGATGCCCCTTTCAGCTCCGGGGTGATCTCTTCCGAGCAGCAGGGAGGGTTCGTTCGAATGACGGGAAACTACGGGGAGGCCAAATCGAAGTCCGAAATATGGGTTGCCATCTTAAACAGTGAACGGGTGAAGGAGACCATTGTAAAGCGATTTAATCTGGTCCAACGGTATCATAAAAAAACGATCGGGGCGGCCGTCGAGACTTTACGGAAAAGGACACGGGTTGAGAAATATAAGGAAGATATTATCACGCTGGAGGTGGAAGATGTGGCGGCTGGAATGGCCGCTTCAATGGCCAATGCCTTTGTGGAAGAGCTAGATCGGATGAATCGAAAGATCGTCATTACCTCCGGGCAACAGATACGAGCGTTTGTAGAAAAGCGTCTGCTTGAAGCGGGAGAAGAGATGATGAAAACAGAAGATACACTCAATGTTTTTCAGAACAAAAATTATGCGGTTAAACTGGACGATCAATCCAAGGCGATGATTGAAGCGGTTGGAAACATCAAAGAAGGGCTATTGGAGAAGCAGGCGCAGCGAAGCGCACTTTTGTCGTATGCAACCCATGCCCATCCGGAGGTGAAGGTGCTGGATGCCGAGATTGATGAGTTGGAGCAGGGGTTGGGTGAGTTTGAGCATGGGAACCTGGCTTCTCGTGGGGTGCTCATCCCCACTTCAAAGATACCCGATGTAGCGCTTCATTTTGCCCGGCTTTTAAGAAAGAGCAAGTTGCAGGAAACGATCTACGGACTGCTGACACAGCAGTATGAAATGGCCCGTATTCAAGAAGCGCGGGACAGTTCAACGGTGCAGGTTTTGGATATGGCCAAACCCCCGGAAAGGGCGACACAGCCCAACAGATGGCTCATTGCGTTGTTACCGACGCTCATCGTATCCCTCCTTTCCGGTTTTTTTATTTTTTTAGATTGGTAAGGCACTGTAACGAAATAACTGGCACACAAAGATCTGATGAGTCGCCCGGTTTGCGAGGCGCGAGGCGCAATCCCTTTGGTATGTAAGCAACGAGCAACACAGTAAACTGGGATGAATCAACAGCACGACTGGGTCGGTTATTTCGTTACAATGCCTAAATTCAGGCGTTCGATTCCTCTTGTAGTAGCTTGAGTTTTTCCCATGCCCGTCCGGAATGAATCGCCTCGGCCGCCAAGGCCATCCCTTCTTGTAATGTTTTTGCCTTTCCAGATGCAACAAGTAGAGGGGCCGTGTTCATCAGGACAACATCACGCTTGGGTCCTTTCTCACCCTTTAGAATGGAGACTAAAATTTGGCCGTTGACAGCGTTTTCTCCGCCGATTAAATCACCCAACGAACAAGGAGAAAGTTCGAAATCGGCCGGCTCAATCTGATAATGTGCCATCCCCTTTTTATCCCCTTCGGCAATCTCGCTTTTTCCGGTGAGGGTAATCTCATCCAGTCCATCCAGCCCATGAACGACAAAGCAATGTTTGGAACCGAGATTTAGAAGCACCTGAGCCAGCAGATCGGTGAGGTGCAAAGAGAAGACCCCCAACACTTGAATCGTAGCGAATGCGGGATTCACCAGTGGCCCCAGGATATTAAAGAGGGTCCGAATCCCAACCTCTTTTCTGGGAGCCGCCACATGTTTCATCGCACGATGAAAGAGTGGCGCAAAGAGGAAACCGATCCCGATCTTGTTGATACAGACTCCGACACGTTGAGGAGGGAGATTGATATTGATTCCCAGACTTTCCAAGACATCCGCACTGCCACATCGGCTTGAGACAGAGCGATTGCCATGTTTGGCGACCGTTACCCCTGCCCCTGCTGCAACAAAAGCGACGGTTGTTGAAATGTTAAAGGTGCCGAGACCATCCCCTCCCGTCCCGCAGGTGTCTACGACGTGGGGGTCATCCACCTGTATGCGGACGGCATGACGCCGCATCACACGCGCCGATCCGGTAATCTCAGAAACGACCTCTCCCTTCATCCGCAAGGCAGTCAAATAGGCGGCGATTTGTGCGGCGGTGGCGGCACCCTCCATCACCTCGGACATGACCCCTTCGGCTTCAGCCTCCGTCAGGTCAATTCGTTCAACCAATTTTGCAATGGCTTCTTTAATCATGGAGAAACAACATGAGAGCCTGTAAATAAATAAGATGTTCCATCTCGCTTCCGATTCATCCTCATTGGGCGTCGTTGTTCGTCATTTACTTACAGGCCCTTATTCAAGAAGTTCCGCAGTAAATCTTTTCCCACCTCCGTCAGGATCGATTCAGGATGAAACTGTACCCCTTCCACTGGATACGATTTGTGTCGCACCCCCATAATTTCCCCTTCCTTTGTCCATGCCGTTATTGCCAGAACCTCCGGCATCTGATGGCGCTCCAGAATAAGCGAATGATAACGGGTGGCGACAAACGGATTGGGTAAGTTTTGGTAGACGGCCTTTCCATCATGTTCAATGAGGGAGGTCTTCCCGTGCATGAGACGGGGCGCCCGAACGACCGCTCCACCAAATGCGGCGCCGATCGCCTGATGTCCCAAACAAACCCCTAGGATAGGAATCACGGGGCCGAGTTGGCGAATCAGATCAACCGATATGCCGGCCTCTTTGGGGGTGCAGGGGCCGGGGGAGATCACAATTTTTTCGGGACGCATCTTCTCAATTTCAGAAACGGTGATCTGATCGTTGCGATAGACCAATATCTCCTGCCCCAGTTCACCTAAATACTGTACCAAGTTGTAAGTGAACGAATCGTAGTTATCTATGACCACCACCATAGCAGTTACTATTGTCCTATGATGCTTCGCAGGCCATTTCAATGGCTTGAAACATCGCCTGTGCCTTGTTCAAGGTTTCCTGATACTCAAGCTCTGGATCGGAATCGGCGACAATACCGGCCGCTGCCCGAATGGTGGCTCGGTTTCCCTCCACCACGATGGTGCGAATCGTAATACAGAGGTCCATATTGCCCTGAAACCCGAAATACCCCACGGCGCCGGCGTACAGGCCACGTGAATCCGGTTCCAATTGATTGATAATCTCCATTGCCCGAATCTTCGGGGCGCCGGTTACAGTGCCGGCGGGGAAACAGGCACGAAGCAGATCGAAGCGGTCTTTTCCTGGCGCCAACTGTCCCACCACATTGGAGACAATGTGCATCACGTGCGAATAGCGTTCAATCGCCATCACCTCATTCGTTTTCACGCTTCCATATTCAGAAACCCGACCGATGTCGTTTCGCCCCAAGTCAATCAGCATCAAATGTTCTGCCCGTTCTTTTGGGTCAGACAAAAGTTCCTGTTCCATGGCCCGATCTTCTTCCTGCGTTTTTCCGCGCCGACGGGTTCCGGCAATCGGGCGCGTTTCCACACGGCCTTCCTCCAATCGAACCAACACTTCCGGTGAGCTTCCTACAAGGCAGACCGCATCGAATTGGAGATAAAACATATAGGGAGAGGGATTGATGACGCGTAGAGCACGATAAACCCGAAACGGATCACCTTTCAACTCTGTCGAAAATTCTTGAGACAATTGCACCTGAAAAACATCTCCGGCCTGGATATATTCCTTGATCTTCAAAACGGCATTTTTAAATTGTTCTTTTGAAAAATTGGAGGTGAGGGTGGCCCCTGCCCCTTTTCTCTCCTCGGTTGAAAGCCGCAAAACTGCCCTGCCAGGCTGTGGGCTTGCAAGGATGGAGAGCACCTTTTCTATCTTTGCTAAGGCATTTTGGTAAGGGGTTTGAAGGTCGGCATCTTGGATAAAGCCATATGAAACCACTTTCATCCGGTGTGTGAGGTGATCGAAGATCAGGAGGGTATCGGTGAAGAGAAAGAAGAAGTCATCGGCTGTTCCTTTCCTTTGGAGGTTCTCCTGTAAGGTTACCGGTTCAAAAAATCGAACCATATCGTAACCAATAAATCCGACCGCCCCCCCAAAAAATCGGGGGAGTCCATCGGCCGTCGTGGGGTGAAATTCAGACAAAACTTCCTTGAGGACATCCAACGGATTGCCATCACAGGTTATTTTTTTAAACGTGCCATCCCGGAGGACCGACACGTCGCGCCCGCGTCCCCGAACGATCATTGCCGCACCGACTCCCAGAAAGGAGTATCGTCCCCATGTCTCGCCTCCCGTCACACTCTCTAACAGATAGGCGTATTGATCCTGCCGCAACTTTAGAAAAGCGCCCACCGGACTCTCAATGTCTGCCGAGAGGTCTTCATAGACAGGGATGAGGTTTCCCTCTTTTGCCTTTTGGCAGAACAGATCAAACGAAGGTGTGATCATGAGATTTCGGAAAGAGGGGAGGCCATCGAAAGGGGCTAAGGAACTGTAACGAAAATAATTGACACACAAAGGGCTGATGAGTCGCCCGGTTTGCAAGGCGCGAGGCGCAGTCCCTTTGGTATGTAAGCGACGAGCAACACAGTAAACCGGGATGAATCAACAGCACGACTGAGTCAGTTATTTCGTTACAGTTCCTAAACAGCGGCCACCGTTGTCACTGCCCCAAAAACTCTGAGAGGTTTAATTCCGCCCGATCTGTAATTTCTTCCAGGCAGGTGAGGCAGGTCAAGCTGAATTCGTCTTCCGTCAAAAACTTCGGCATTTGATCGAGAGAGACATCCTCTTCTATGGCAAGTCCGCCACATCCAATATGTGTGGTACGTATATTACCCATTTGTGGAGCCTCCTAAGGTGAGGTCCATTATGGGTGATTCATGTGTAAAACGTCAATACGCCCCCAGCACTATTTCAGGTAGATTTTCTCGTGAGGCAAAGATGACCGTTGTCATAGGTCATCTCCGGACAAAAAGGAGAAGATAGAGGTTAACCAGAACAAAGACCCCGACGATCAGGATCATGGCGTAATGGTTGACACGGCCGGTTTGCAGCCGCTTAAAGAGCCGGGCGGCGACATGGTTCCCATATCCAATCCAATTTACCAATCCGTAAATGAGATATTTTTCAATCCATGTGGCCATTTTCCCGCCAGAGAAGACGCCCCTTCCAATCGCATTCACCAGCCCGTCTATCCGATTGGCATCAAATGCTCGACAGGCCGCAACCCGACGGAGTGTGGAGCCAATAATCGCTTGATGCCATCCCGTGATCCTTTCTTCAAAACGGACGACCGGGTGACGGGTCATCCATAGAAAATATTCCACCCCTTTTCGATAAAAAAGATCGAAATCAACGCTAATTTTTGCCTCCGGGGAAAGCTGTTTGAGAAGTAGAAAAAACGCCAGCGCGGTAAAAAGAAGGAGCTGCAGTGTCGAAACGATATGTTGCGCTGTGTAGGGATGATACGAAACCGGATAGGGGAGGATGTTGTATAGGAGCGTCGGCTGAACCCCGATCAAGATACAAAGAAAGGCTGCCACTCCCATCCCGATTCGCATGTTGATCGGTGGCTCGTGGGATACAATCCCTGCATCACGCCCCCCAAAAATAAAATAAGGGAGTTTTAAGCCGGTGTGCAAAAAGGTGCCGGCAGAGGCGAAGGTCAACAACAAGAAAACAATGGGACGATGATCTTCCATCGCGGCCGAAACAACCATGGATTTGCTGACGAATCCAGAAAACAACGGAAAGGCAGAAATTGAAAAACCGCCGACCATGTAAAGCCAGAAGGTGATCGGCATGGATCGGTAGATGCCCCCCAAATCGGTTAGTTTCCTTCTTCCCGTTTCATGCAAAACAGCTCCCGTCCCCATGAAAAGCAACCCTTTGTACAAAATATGCGAAAAGGCATGTGCTGCGGCGCCATTGATTGCCATCTCGGTGCCAATTCCAATCGCGGCCACCATATATCCCACCTGACTGATAATGTGATAGGCCAACAGTCTTCGCATGTCGTTTTCGAGGACCGCGTAGACGACCCCGTAAAGCGCCATAAAGACCCCAAAATAGACCAGCATTTCTGTTCCAGGAAATCCGCGCATCAACGTATAAACGGCCGTCTTTGTGGTGAAGACACTCATGAACACGGCGCCGGTCACGCTGGCCTCGGGGTAGGCATCGGTCAGCCATGCATGTAGGGGAGGGACAGCGGCATTCAACATAAATCCAAGAAGAATCAGCATGGAACCTGGCCCCATCCCCACCAACGAACCAAAGAGGGTGCTTCCACCCCCACCTAGATGGAGGATGATCCCCAACAGCAGACAAGTCCCTCCAAAGAGATGAACCATCAGATACCGCATTCCGGCGGGGCCGTTTCCCCCGCCCCAAACTAGGAAGACGGAGGAGAGTGCCATTCCTTCCCAAAAGACAAAAAGGGTGATCAAGTCGCCTGCGAAAACAACCCCCAGGGCACTTCCGATGTAGAGGAGTGCGGCAGCCTGTTCCATTCTGCTTTTGATATGGAAGGAATAGAGCATCCCAATAAAACCGCTGAGGGCAAAAACGTAACCAAACAACAGGCTGAGACGATCCACCCGCATTATCAAAAGAGGTTGTCCCAAAAATGAGGAGATACCGAACTTGGAAAGCGGGGTGAGAAGGAGTGAGAAAAAGGCCAACGCCGGCGCCACCAAAGAGATGACAGAACATTTCTTTGTTGAAACAAAAGGAAGAAGTGCCACACCCATGAACAAGAAGAGGGCGGGATGGACAGTCATCGGCATAGTCGTTACCACTTCATGAGGTTGATTTCATCCACGTCGGTGGTGGCCTTTTTTCTAAAGAGGACGATGATAATAGCAAGTCCCACGGCAGCTTCTGCGGCTGCCACGGTGATGACGAACAGGGTAATCACCTGTCCCGTCATGTTTTGGAAATGATTTGAAAATGCCACCAGATTGATATTCGCAGCATTCAGCATCAGTTCGATGGCATAGAGGATAATCAGAAAATTCCGACGGACGAGAACGCCGATCAGGCCGATGACAAACAGTGTGGTCGAGACAACCAGATAATACGAAACAGGAACCACAGAAAATCTCCCGATGAAGTGCATCTGAAACTTTAACAGGAGACAGTATAATCAGGCCGAGCAGGGTTGTTCAATGGTTTGATATCGTACACCCACCCGAGCGAATCACCTGTTCTATGTCATAGATTTCAAACGCAACGGTCGGCATACCGATATGCCAACGACTTAACACCTCGGGGTGAATCTCGCCTATGACCCCCATCGCCATCCCCTCCACCATAATGTGCCCGGACCGCCCTTCGATAAAAGTAGGATGATCTACTGGTTCCAGATCATATGGACAGGACAGACGAAAGAAAAGTAGATTCAGCACCGCATGTAAATCGGAAAAGGAAATGGTCGGATTTGAAAAAATCCCCGCAAGGCCAATCCCCGTTTTGATGGTCTTGGAACTCTCCGTTGTATCTGCCCACTGTACCCATTCTCCCACCTCAAAAATCCGATGTGGATAGAAGGCCCCTGAACTGGCCTCTTCCACACGTAAGAGTGATGGGAGCAGACTCGGCCGCAAGAACGAAAATCGTTCGTTCATTGGATTTTCTATTTCTACAATCCCCCCCAATGTGATTGCATCTCGTCTCATTCGTGCCAGAAAGTCATCTTTCGACCCAAGAATATTCGACACAATTTCACAAAACCCAAGCCCGATCATCTCATTTCGAATCTGGTCCGAATCATTTTCCAAAGAGGAGAGACCCCCAATCGTAAACGTGGAAGGCATTTTGGGTTGAAACGATCCAAAGCCACGGCTGATGGCGATGTCCTCAATCACATCCACCGAATGCATAACATCTTCTCGATAAGGTGGGGGAGTCAGATGCAGGAGTCCCTCTTCCTTCAACAAGACCGTATACCCATATCGTTCCAAAAGTAACATCGTTTCCTGACATGGAATCGCCTCTCCCAAGACCTTCTGAACATCCTCCATCTTCAAGGGAACAACATGACCTCGATGTAGATGCAAAGGGCATTTTAGTTGTTTCCCCAAAGCGGTTTCATGAGGGTACTCAATGGTCACAGGTCGAAGGACGCCCCCTCGATCAAACAGATTGCAGGCAAAAATATTCAGCGCCAGGACGACCATCCGAAGGTCTGTTCCGGTTACCTCTACAAACAATTCTGAATCCCCTTCCTGCACCTCTCCGACCTCGCGGCTATTGATGATTGGGGGAAAGGAGAGGACTTGACCCTTTGCATCGGTGAGCAAAGGATAGCGATCGGTTTCATTCAATATATCGGCATAGCGCTTCCCTTTCGGATGCTCGATAAGAATCTCACGAAGAGAGAGTGAGCGATCGAAACCAAGTGGAACAAATCGAATGGCGTCTGGATCGGCGAGGCCATAATGGACAGGAAAGACAATTTTCTGAAGACGATAGAGACCGACCGAAAGGGTCTTCCTCTTGCGGCCAAACGTATCCGACATCTTTTCCTGAAATTGAATCAGTTGCGTCAAAATCGTGTGGGTAACCACTAAACCGGTGA
>Ga0209082_1000714_pt1 | contig 10177 bp, 9 predicted proteins | sample ColdCreekSource_FD_184127 | JGI IMG/M metagenome (GOLD analysis project Ga0209082, IMG submission 184127) | Groundwater microbial communities from Cold Creek, Nevada to study Microbial Dark Matter (Phase II) - Cold Creek Source (SPAdes) (version 3) | ecosystem: Environmental > Aquatic > Deep...
TGGTACATGGCCATCCCGAATATGCGCGAGGAACGGCTACGTATTCTCATCGACGCTTACGGTGCTGTGCTCGCGCACCGCGATCTTACACGCGAGCTTCTCGCTGTATTATGAGGGGATGACTCAGATACCTCATACGCAGGCGCGAAGACGTGTCGCACCGTGACGATCTCACTCAGTGGGTCAAGAAAGACCAGGAGATCGTGTTTGACTACAATGTATCGGTTTCTCCGGTGGATGACGCGGGACTGTTCCAGTTCGTCGAGAAGTTCACCGAGGAGAAGCTGCCGAACCAAGACTCTCAACTCCGGGTCCAGGTGACACACCGTCCGAACGACGAGACTCTGTGTAGCTGTTGGGTCGGCGCGAAAGAGCTTTCCAACTTTGCCTCCAAGGAACTCCTGCAGAAGCTAAAGTCGTCCAACTTGGCGTTTATGCATGATTCCGCGCATGCCTTCTCACCAATATTCGGGCCGAGCGGGAGGGAACTTCACGAGCTAACGTTCACGGCCGATGAAATTAAACAGATCGCTGAGGAGTTCGGCCGCGTTCAGTCGAAGGTCAAAAAGATCTCTAAAGCGCACAAAGCTGAGTTGTCTGAATTACTCGGGCATCTACACGATAAATACGAGGTCGAATTCTCGGTGCCGGAGGGACTCTTTAGTGGATCCATTCCATTTACTGTGAACCTTAAAGACAAAAGCGTCGACATTCCGCTAAACGATTGGGGTAGTGGCACGAAGAATCGTACTCACATAATGATGTCGATTCTTCATGCAACGCGGATCCGCTCCAAACCCGATGAGAACAAGATAACTCCGATTATACTTATTGAGGAGCCTGAAAGCTTTTTGCACCCGTCTGCGCAGGCGGAGTTCGGACGTGTGCTGATCGATCTCGCGAATGACCTTAAGATTCAGACCATTGTCACGACACACAGCCCATACATGCTCTGTCAGAAGGACCCAACCTCGAACATTCTGCTAGATCGTCGTCTCCACTATGGGAAGAGAAAGAGTACTGAACTTGTCGAGATCAACGACAGCAGTTGGATGGAGCCGTTTGGTAATATACTCGGCATGGACAACAGCGAGTTCTCCGCATGGAAGGACGTCCTGTTCAGCAGCAAAGCCTGCGTGTTTCTTGTCGAAGGGAGCACAGACAAGTCCTACTACGAACACATATCCAGCCTGGGTTTGCCAGGCCTCGTGCTCCCGCCCAAGGTTGAGGTCGTCGCATACGAAGGGAAGGATGCGCTAAAGAATCCGATATTGCTGAAGTTTATAGTAGAAAAATTTTGTAGGGTACTAGTCACGTTTGATCTGGACGCCAAGGTCGAGTTGGAAAGGGTCATGGGCCAGGTTGGTCTTGAAGAAGGGAAGAGCTTCATAGCGGTCGGCTCCTCCAAGCCGGGGAAACAATGCATTGAAGGGCTCCTCCCAGAGCGGATTCTGTCAACGGTTCACAGTGCCAACACGGATCTGGTGATGGCGCTGAGTTCGGCTGACTCAAAAGAAAGAAGGTCAGCAAAGAGCAGTTTGAAGCAGAAGCTGCTTGGCGAGCTGAAGGCGGACAAGGCGGTGACAAGGGATGACTTGAAGCACTTTGTTCCAATATTCAAGGCACTGACGCAGCTCGTGACGGTTGATCACGAGCGAGCGAGTCTGAAACTGGCAGTCACATGCATGGCGGGTCTAACTTGAGCATGCAACTGACGAGCAACCGCGTGCAGTCGTTCAAGCGCGTGCAAGCCGACTTGCTGCTTTCGCTGCTTCAAATGAGTCGGGTGCAGATCCCGAATCGCATCACGCGGCCTCGGATAACTGCGGAACGAGCTGCGGTTTAGCATCGTGAGTTCGCGCAGGGATCGGCACTGCGGCGAGCTTTAGAACGGCGTGCACAAGCGATTTGCTGAAACTGTCCCACTGGCCATTGAGCACGATGCAGCGAAGCTGCAGCACCATCTCGGCGCGGTCGCGGCCCCATCGCATGCCAGGCCCGTCGAGTCGCAGCCCCACGAGATTGCGTACAGCTCCTTCGACTGCACCGCTACCGATGTCGAGTTCGCGCGCGCGCAGCTCTGCGTATGGCATCCGTTGATCGTGCTTCGCGAGGTAGTCGAGGATACCGAACAAGCGTTTGCGTCGCCCCTTGTTGCCAAGCCCGGTCTGAGGGATCGCATTGTACGTGGTGTTGCTGAGACACGTGGATGCTGGCGCTCGGGATGATCTCGGACCGTCTGCTTGATGGACACTCACTCACGCGCACCGTGATCGCCCTCACCGAAGGTTTCTCGCCGGCACTAGCCGTGATGGCGTAGAGAGCGCACCTGAGGAGCGGAGCACTGGCAATTTGCCGACGGAAAGTTGATGGCGAGCGCATCTTTGGACGGAGTCGCTCGCCATCGTGCTCCGAACGATCTTGCGAATTCAGAGCGACGGAAGAGTGATGCGAGCGGCCGTGGGGATCAAGGCGTGGATCGCAAAGACGCCATGTGTTGATGAAGTTCGACCTGCCCAATGCGCGGGCTGTGGAGCCGCGAGTCGCCCGGTCGGTGCCGGCCTAGTGGTTCACGGACACGGACTGCTCGCGCGCCAAGTGCGCGGCGTGTTGGCTGTTGGCGAGCGGCCTGGCGTGATCGTCCTCTGGGTCCGTCGCTACGCCTGCCAGCTCTGCCGAGCGATCATGACCGTGGTCCCGACGGACATGCTCGCGCGTCGGCAGTACTCAGCACCATCCATCGCGCTGGCGCTTCATCTGTGGCTCATGATGGGTTTGAGCGATCGCGAGGTCCGCGCTCAAGTTTGCGCTTGGCAAGTGCGAGGTCGCAACGCGCGCGGGTGGGCGCAGCTCTACCGCTGGACCGATCAGGCTGCGAGTCTGTTCGCCTTGCCACGAGCGGTGAGCCTAGTCGGCCATCCACACGACGTGGCCCGCCGAGTGCTGACCACGCTGCGTGCAATGTCGCCCGCAGCGGTGAGCGGCACGCCGATCGTGATGCAGATCTTCGAAGGAGCTGCGCTGACGCGGTGATGGTCCTCACGACGACTTCGTGAGTCAGGCGCTCCCCACCAGGAAGGTCGGGAGCGAATCAGCCTGAATTCAGCGATTGCCACTGCACGCCTCGATCCAGGAGGCGCGAAAGGACGCGACGACTGAATGAAAGACCTGACTCCGAAAGACCATGCCGAGGCGGTGGCGACATTTCGCCATGCGGTCATTGGCCCGGTATGCGCGCGTGAGCTCTCGCACGGCGAACTGGCAGATGCGCTGCGTGAGCTCTCGCAAACCCGCTTTCGACCACCCGGCTCGAAGCTGACGACGACCTACTCGGTGCCAACGCTCGAGCGCTGGCTGTACGCTTATCGGAAGGGCGGCTTGGCCGCGCTGCGGCCTCGTGCACGCAGCGACAAAGGCCGTGGTCGCCATCTGACCGATGAGCTTCGCCAGCTGATCTGCGACATCCGACGCGAGCATCCCAACGCTTCAGCGCGACTCATCGTTCGGACGCTGGAGGCTGACGGTCGGCTAGAGATCGACACGATCAAACCGAGCGCAGTGCGGAAGCTGCTGCGGCAGGAAGGCCTCGACCGTGTCGCTGTGCGAGACGGCAGCGGGGCCAAGACGCGCTTGCGCTGGCAAGCAGCAGCACCAGATGCGCTGTGGCATGCCGATGTCTGCCACGGCCCAACGCTGCATCTCGCCGGCGTACGAACGCCGATCCGCATTCACGGCATGCTCGACGATTGCTCGCGCTATGTCGTCGCGCTTGAAGCCCACGTGAGCGAGTGTGAACAAGACATGCTGCACGTGCTGACCCGTGCGCTTCTGCTTCACGGTAAGCCCGACGTATTGTTTCTAGATTATGTTCCGCGGAACATAATCTAGATTCTGTGCCCCCTTTCGAGATGTGGCCGACTGCGCGCACACCGCGTTCCTTCGTATCTTGGCGAAGATCTCGCCACATAATTTGCTGCCAGAAAGACGCAGGCTTAGCCCGTTCCCGCCGCGTGCGGGTAGGAGGCTACCGTGCTCGAGAGTTACTTCATCCGTCCTGAAACCGTCGATCGCATCAGCAGTTCATGGCTCCATGCCGCGATCGAGAAGTACATCGCATGGCTCGAAAGTCATTCGTACAGTGCCCGCTGCGTCATCCGGCGTGTTCCGCTCGTCGTCCAGTTCGGCGCGTTCGCGCGCAAACGTGGTGCGGTCGATATCGATGAGCTACCGAGCCATCTCGATGCTTTTGTTCGACATCGACACCGCGTTCGCCGCGGACATCAGTTTCGATCGAGCGCTGCTCGTCGACAGTTTGAGTACGAGATTCGCGGCCCCATCGAGCAGTTTTATGCTGTCGCGAAGGCCGCGCCACCAGAGAGTTCCTTCCCCTTCATTGCGCAGGTGCCCGGTTTTTTCGACTACCTGCAGGATGAGCGCGGTTTGAGCGCAACGACCATCGAGTCATACCGCGGCCAACTTGCGCGTTTCGAACATTATATTGCGAGCAGACAAGTCGAGCTCGACAATCTTTCGCCCACAGTGCTGGACGGATTCATCGCAGAGCTGCGTACGCGCATCAGCGCACAGTCACTCGGCGTGCCATGCACCGTGCTTCGCGTGTTCCTGAGATATCTATTCCGGCAGCGCATTATTGGCCGAAATCTCAGCGCCTTCGTGGAGGGGCCGCGGACGTACACACTCTCTGATGTGCCTCGTTCTATTGGCGCGGCGGACGTCGAGCGTATGCTGTCTGTGGTCGAGCGCCGCTCAGTTGTAGGGCGCCGAGACTACGCGCTACTCCTGCTGCTCGTCGTCTACGGGTTGCGGGCGCGCGAGGTCGCGGCGCTTACGCTCGACGACTTCGACTGGCGAGGTAACAAGTTGCACGTCCGCTGCCGCAAAGCCGGACGCGCTGACGTTTATCCGCTCGCACCCGAAGTTGGCGAGGCGGTGTTGGATTACCTGAGACGTGCACGCCCAACGACACGCGAGCGCCGCGTGTTCTTACGCGTGACCGCTCCGCGAATCGCAGTCACCCACCAAACCGTGTCCAGGCAGGTAAGGGTATATCTGGGGCGAGCTGGCATCGCAGTACCTCGCCCTGGCTCTCACACGCTGCGTCACAGCTGCGCTCAACGCCTGGTTGATGCCGAATTTTCATTGAAGGTTGTCGGCGACTTCCTCGGACACAAGCACGCCGCATCGACAAGGATCTACAGCAAGGTGGCAATCGAGGCCTTGCGCGAAGTCGCTCTCGGCGATGGCGAGGCGGTCCTGTGACTCTACACACCGAGGCGTTCGTCGGCCCACTGGCACGCGAGATGACGCAGTTCGTTGCGCATAAGCGAGCGCTTGGCCGGCGCTACGACACCGAGGTTTACGCGCTCAGATTGTTCGACCGATATCTCGTCACACAGGCAGTAGGCACTATCGCTGCCGTTGGACCCGCGGTGATCAAAGAGTTCCTCGCAACTCGTCCGCGAAAGCGACCTCGCAGCTACAATCATCTGCTCGGTGTCCTCCGGCAGCTCTTCCAATGGCTTGCGGACCGAGGCTATGTCGACCGTTCGCCCGTCTCTTGTCCGATTCGTCGTGGAGGAGTCGCGCCTGCACCCTTCATCCTCGCACCGGAAGCGGTACGACGGTTACTCGACCGCGCTTCCCAGCTGCGGGATTTTCCCGGGGTCGCCGACCATCGCGGACCGACTTACCACGCAATCTTCGCGATCCTTTACGGTCTGGGCCTCCGAGTGGGCGAGGTCAGCCGATTAGACATCGTCGACGTCGATCAGGAGCGCAAGTTACTCGTCATTCGCGACACGAAATTTGGCAAGGACCGTCTCGTACCTTTCGGGCCACGACTCGGTGCAGTGCTTCGCCGGTATCTCGATACGTGCTGCGCCTCTGAAGCTGAGCGCGGCGATGCAGCCAGCGCTCCGCTCTTTGTTGGGCGGTATGGCGGGCGACTTGGTCGTCATCAGATCGGGCGCGTGTTTCGCTCGCTTCTTCCCGAACTCGGGCTCAACGTGCCCAAAGGCATGTCACCACCGCATCTCCATGACCTGCGTCATAGCTTCGCCGTCGGGACACTGCTTCGGTGGTACCGCGCGGGAATAGACCCGGCGCAGCGGATCCTTCAACTCTCGGTCTTCATGGGACATGTGCAGCCAGAGTCCACCGCGATTTATCTTACGATTACTAGCGACCTGCTCGCCGAGGCTGGAAAGCGCTTTGAGTCTCTCACGGAGCCGTTGGTTGATCGGAGGCAACGATGAAGCTCCCCACGGTCGGGCAAGTCGTGCACGATTTCCTCGTCGACCACCTCCAGGTCACGAAGGGCCTGCGCCCTTCTTCGATTACGAGCTATCGTGATGGGCTACGACTCTTTCTGCATTTCGTCGCAGCGGACGCCGGAGTGAAGCTCACCGCGTTGCCGCTCAGCGCGTTGACAGCGGATCGAGTACTCAGGTTCCTGCAATCTCTCGAGAAGGCGCGTGGCAATCACACGCGCACTCGCAATCAACGTCTTGCGATGCTTCGCACCTTCTTCGCGTACATTGGCAGCCGAGTGCCCGAGGTCTTGGCTGTTGCTGAACAAGTGGCGCATGTGCCGACCAAGCGCGCTGCGCCGGCAGAAACTCACTATCTCGATCGGAGTGAAGTCGAGGCGCTCTTCGCGCAACTTCCCTCAGGCAGGCCAGTCGCGGAGCGCGACCGCGCCTTGCTTTTGTTTCTGTACAACACCGGAGCGCGGGTCCAGGAAGCGGCCGATCTGCGGGTCGGCCATGTTGTTTTGGATCGGCAGCCTTGGGTTCGTCTCCACGGCAAAGGAGACAAGTGGCGCTCTTGCCCTCTCTGGAAAGAGACGGCAGATCAGCTACGCTGCCTTATCCAAATACCGCACGGCGCAGCCGGTCCTGACGAAGCAGTCTTCTGCTCACAGCGGGGCACGCCACTGACGCGATTCGGGATCTACAAGATCGTGCGTCGCCACGCAGCAAGCTTCGATGCTGCGGCGGGCTCGCGAAAACGTCGTGTTTCTCCACATGTCTTTCGACACACCGCGGCTGTGCACCTGCTTGAAGCGGGTGTCGAGGTCAATGTCATCCGCGGGTGGTTGGGGCACGTCAGCGTCGACACAACAAACCGCTACGCTCAAATCACGCTCCGGACTAAGACTGTCGCGCTCAACGCGAGCGCGGCGCCGGTGCGTGCGAAACGCAGTCCGCTCAAACCATCCTGGAGTACTGACCCCGGTTTGATGAACTGGCTCGAATCTCTTTGAGCGCGGAGATTATGTGCCGAGATCGTGGCCTTTCGCGCGCACGTTCGCGATGTGCGCGTGCATGGCCACATTTCTCGGCCGGGCACAGAATCTAGACAATGGGTCCACGTATCGCGGCGAAGTATTGCAGACAGCATGCTCGCGCCTGGGCATCAGCTTGGTGCATGCACGACCGTACGATCCCGAGGCGCGCGGAAAGATGGAACGATTTTGGAGAACAATGAGACAAGGATGTCTCGATCATCTTGGACACGTCGGCACGTTGGACGATATCAATCACCGCCTCGCGGCTTTCCTCCAGCGTCACTACCACAGTGCACCTCACGCCGGGCTCATGGGTCGTGCACCGTTGTCAGTGTATGCGCCTGCGGAGCGCGAGCCCAATCACGTCACCGAGCCGCAGCTGCGAGAGGCGCTTGCAGTCCGGGAGCGGCGGCGCGTGCGCCGCGATACGACTGTCTCCGTACTCGGCGGGATCTACGAGCTTGAGCAAGGCTTTCTCGCCGGGCGTGTGGTCGACGTCGTCTACTCCTATCTCGATGACCCGCCGCAGCCTGAAGTCGAGCACGAGGACAAACGCTACGTGCTGAGTCTCGTCGATCCGGTCGCGAACTCGCGACGACTGCGACCGCTGCGGCACCCAACTGAGAGCGCGCCGCGATCGCCGGTCGTCTTTGATCCTTCGTGCACAACCACGAGCATCAGCGCGCTTGACGCCATCAGCAGCACCAAGGAGGCAGTCCATGAAAACGACTGACCTCAGCTGGTTTGGATTGCGCGTGCCGCCCTTCACCAAAGAGATCGCCGACGACGACCTCTGGCTCCCCAGCTCGAAGAGCGACCTCGTGGATGACCTCACCGAAGCGATCGAAGCACACGCCACCGTGCTGCTCACTGGGGAGCCCGGAGTAGGCAAGACCTGTGTACTGCGCGCACTTCGGCGGCGACTGCCGTCCGACCTCTTTCGATTGACCTATTGTCACAACGCGACCCTAGGGCGTCGCGACTTCTATCGCCAGCTCTGCCTGGCGCTCGGATTGACACCATCGGCGACAGCCGCAGGTGTATTCTTCGCGGTCAGCACGCACGTCGAAGAGCTCGGGCGCGAACGTGTGCACCCTGTCTTTCTTCTCGACGAAGGGCACCTGCTTCATCAAGACGTCCTCGACCACCTTCATATCCTGCTCAACTATCAGTGGGACAGCCAAGCTCTGCTATCACTCATTCTGGTCGGCCTTCCAGAGCTAGAGAATCAGTTGGAACGGCGGCGCAACCGCTCCCTCTATTCGCGCATCCATCACCGCTTCGCGCTCCACGACGCCACCGGTGAAGACGTCGCCGAGTACGTCGCGCATCGGCTTGCACTCGCGGGCGCCGAGAAGAGCATTTTTGCGGCCGACGCGGTCGCTCTGATGCATGAGCATGCTACCGGCGCGCTGCGAGACATCGATCGGATCGCACACGGCGCGATGCGTGACGCGGCGCGCAGGAAGCGCAAAACGGTCGACCGCGAAGCCGTCGAGCGTGTGCTCGCAGGGCGAATGCCCATCGCGTAAACGCACCTAGAGCCAAGTCAAAGAATCAAGATGGCCATCATGCCCGGGCAACAGCGCCGGCCTGCACGATGGCCATCTTCTTTGCGATCAGCAATGATCAGCACAAGGTGGCCATCAGCGACAAGTCCACACGCTATCGCGTCGCGATGGACATCGCCCTCAGGCGCGTCTGCGCGCTCAAGCAATGGCCATCAATCTGCTGTCTCACAATGCCATCATCCAGCTGTCGCGGTAACAACGTGGCAGCGAGGTCCTCAAGCAGTCGCGGGATCTGTCCCTTTCGCAGCTTCGTGAGCTGCTCATCGACCCACTGACGCAACGCCTGTGAACCTTCACGGTGAAGGCAACCACCTGCCTCCCATAGCTTCTCGGCGACGTGGTACCAGTCCACGCATGGCGTCGCGTCAGGAAAGAACTTTTGCTGGTTGCGCCAGATGTGCTCAGAACCATCTGCGATGAAGTACGTCTGCTTGCGTCCGTAGCCGCGACGTTTTGCGATCGGCAGCAATCGCTGAAAGAGCGCCTCGTGGCTTTCAAAGGTGCCGTAGACGCGCTTGTGGATCGGGCCCTCCCAGCCGTGTCGCGTCTGCTTCAGCGTGTAGATGACGCCGACGAAGGCGATCTTAGCGTTCTTACTCTTGTCGCCCTTCTTGCGGCGAGGCTTCGGGTGCGCGAGCCGGCGCAAACGTCGTGCAAGGTGCTTGGTGCCTTTGCTCTTGCGCTTGGGCTGGCGGCGCCGGGCGTGCTCGGTCGCGGAGATCATGGGCGCACCACGGCCGTCCACCTGGATGACCAGGATGGTTCCGTCGTCGTCGAGGGCCTCTGCGGCATCGAGAAACGCTTTGGCTTGAGCGCCGACAGTGTCAACCATGCGTAGCGTCGAGCGCGTGCTAGGCGCCCACCCATGGAACTGTGCGAACAGCTCTCGCGCACTTGCGAACGCCATGACGGCGCACAGCTGCACGACGGTGGTCACTGTGCCGAGGCTGAATGTCGAACACAGTCCAAGCTCGCGGTCGATCGGTAGGTCTGAACGATGGCGCGCGCCCACGGCTATCCCCACGGGCCGGCAAAACATGACTTTGCCGAAACGCGTGCCAACCATGCTTTTCCGACGGTTACGCGCGTCGAGCACGTATTCGAACTCGTCGTGCGTGTACCGCGCGACGCGTGGCAGCACCGCTCGTTTCGCAAGATAAAGTGCGATCACGGCTCGCCCGATACCGAGCAGCGCCAGCCAAAGGTCGTGCTCGATCTCGGTCAGCGTTCCGGTGCTGCGATCGCCAAGCGCACGCGCCGCATGCATCGCGCTCTGGACATCATGATCCAATCGTTC
>Ga0209082_1000717_pt1 | contig 10151 bp, 7 predicted proteins | sample ColdCreekSource_FD_184127 | JGI IMG/M metagenome (GOLD analysis project Ga0209082, IMG submission 184127) | Groundwater microbial communities from Cold Creek, Nevada to study Microbial Dark Matter (Phase II) - Cold Creek Source (SPAdes) (version 3) | ecosystem: Environmental > Aquatic > Deep...
GGATGCGCCCTACATAGACGTCATCTTGTCCGGTCGTATCAAGCGGCGTGGGGGAGAGCTTTCGGGCAGGATCATCATAAACAACGACACCGGGCGCCGCAGAAAGAATAGCGCGTGCCTCATTGGCGGTCAGCTTTTTTGAAAACTCCAGATTCACTGATTCGCCATGTGATCGAAAAACTGGGACCCGTACTGTCGTGGCCGTCACTCGGATGGATGTGTCCCCCATGATCTTTTGGGTTTCACAAATGATCTTGGTCTCTTCCTCTGTGTAACCAGTCTCTGGATCATACTCCCAATTAATAATGCAATTGAAGGCAATCTGCGTGTGATAGACATTGCATTTTACTTCTTGAAAGGTCATCACCGCACGGGTCTGCTCCATCAACTCCTCCATCGCCTCTTTCCCTGTTCCAGAGACCGATTGAAACGTCGTCACCACCACACGGCGCAACGTCGCCACATCATGCAGCGGTTTCAGCGCAACCACCAGTTGAGCCGTGGAGCAGTTAGGATTGGCAATAATCCCCCGGTGCGAGGCCAGCGCATGCAAATTGACTTCAGGAACCACCAACGGGACTGCGGGGTCCATGCGATAGGCGCTGGAGTTGTCTATTACCACGCAACCCGCTGCGACCGCCTGTGGAGTAAATTGCTTGCTAATACTCCCCTCTGTCGCACCGAGCACCAGGTCAATCCCTTTGTTTTTGAAGCAATCCTTCTTCAGTTCCTGGACAACCAGATCAGCCCCTGCGAGGGGTGCGACCCCTGCGGGGGGTGCGACCCCTGCGAAAGGAATCGTTGTGCCGGCAGAACGCGAAGAGGCAAAAAGGTAAAGCTGCTCCAGAGGAAATTGACGCTCCTCCAGAATAGAAACCATCTCCTGCCCCACAACGCCGGTGGCGCCCATAATGGCAACACGATAAAGCGGCTTTCTTTTCAATGACATCAGTACCCGCCACGCTTGAGGACATCTTCTGCAATGACGATGCGCTGAATCTCATTGGTGCCTTCGAAGATACGATTGATCCGGGCGTCGCGATAAAACCGCTCCACGGGGTGCTCGCCCATAAATCCGTTTCCGCCATGAATCTGGACTGCTTTGTCTGCAATCCGGTCGAGCGCTTCACTACAAAACAATTTACAGATCGCCCCCTCTCTCGGAATTTTCGTCCCTTGATCGTACATCCATGCCGTGCGATAAACGACCGACTCCATCAAATAAACATCGGCTGTCATCTCGGCGATCATCCACTGGATCGCTTGAAATTGGGCAATCGGTTGACCAAAGGCAACCCGTTTTTTTGCGAAATCAACTGACATCGCAATCAACTCTTTCCCCGCGCCGATGCAACCTGCGGCCAAAGAAAGCCGGGATTCGTCCAGCGTCTGCATCGCGATGACAAAACCCCCTCCAACTGCCCCCAGCACATTTTCTTTGGGCACACGAACGTCCTGAAACACAAGCTCTGCGGTGGCCGAACCACGCAGCCCCATTTTGTCCCCAATGCGATGCGCCGAGAAACCAGGCAGGGTGGATTCCACAATAAATGCGGTGATGCCACCACGTGCCTTGCGGGCAGGATCGGTTACTCCGTAGACGACAATTGTGTCTGCAATATCGCCGTTGGTAATCCAGAGCTTGGTGCCATTGAGAACGTACCCCGCGCCGTCCGGCCTTGCCTGAAGCTGTATATTGGCCGCATCGGAGCCGGCGCCAGGCTCCGTCAGAGCGTAAGCGCCCAGTGTGCGCCCTTCCGCGAGAGAAACAAGGTATTTCTGCTTTTGTTCTTCATTTCCACCCAGAAAAATAGACATGGCCGCAAGTCCCGTATGGGCGCCCACCGTCACGGTCGTGGAGGCACATCCGCGTGACAACTCCTCCAGCAAAATACAATAACCGACCTCTCCCATCCCGCTTCCGCCGTACTGCGGGGGAAACGGAATTCCCAGCAATCCAAGTGTCGCACCCTTTTTCAGTATCTCCTGGATCAGACTTGCGTTGTGCTCTTTATCTATCTGCTGCGAGATTGGCTTCACCTCTTTGTCAACAAACTTGCGGACCATGTCACGCAACATCCCCTGCTCTTCGGTAAATTTAAAATCCATTGTATCCCCCTATTTAGACCGGCTATTCCGACTGAAACTTTGGCTGGCGTTTTTGTATAAAAGCTGACACCCCTTCCTTCATGTCGGTGGTTTCACAGATTTGTCCAAACTGTTTTGCTTCGAACAGGCATCCGTCCGAAAGGTGGTGCGCGGATGCCTTGTGAATCGCCTCCAGAGAAGCTTGAACGGCGCTTCTCCCAAATCCTGCAATCTTCTTCGCCATCCCCTGGGCCTCCTTCAGGACATCCGATTCGGCAACCACTTTGTTAAGTAACCCAATCGTTTTGGCCTCTTGTGCGGTAATTTTATCACCGGTCAAGATCAGTTCAGTCGCTTTGGCCCTTCCGACAAGACGGGGAAGCCGTTGCGTTCCACCAAATCCTGGTAAAATCCCCAGCAAAATTTCGGGCTGTCCCATCCGGGTCCGATCTCCGGCGATACGGATATGGCAGGCCATCGCAAGCTCCATCCCACCCCCCAGACACATCCCTGTGATCGCCGCAATGACCGGCTTTTTCATTTGCTCTATCTTGTGAAAGAGCGCCTGACCGCGAAGCGCCAACGCCTCCCCTTCTGAGGAAGAGCCTATCGAGGCAATGACCTTTACGTCGGCGCCGGCTGCAAACAACGCCCCCCCTCCGGTAATCACTATTGCCCTCACGACCTTATTTTCGGCAAGATCGTCTATTATTTTCTCCAATTCGGCCATCAACTGCAATGTCAGGAGATTGGCCGGCGGGTTATTCAAGGTGACCGTTGCCACCCCATTTTCTATGACTGTTTCGACAACCGAATTTGGTATCATCTTGACCTCTCACTACAGGGTGACCTTATTGTCTGGGCTTGAGAATAAGGGCACCCTCTTTAAAATGTCAACCTGTTATTTTGGGATTTGTGATTGTTTCGTTGTAACTACTCAGGTCGCTTATTATTTTGGCCCAGGACAAGGCGCGAGGAGCGCAGAACCGCAGCGTATAGGGATATACGTGAGGATTCGAGTACCACAACAACGCAGTCATGGGCCAAAAGGGGAGTGACCTGAGTAGTTTCGTCCGTGATCATGACGTCAATCTTTTATATATCTGTGGCAATCGTTCGGGCAGACGACTCGGGTCATCCATGACAGTAAACGCAACCTCTCCATACATCCCCTTCAGGTATTCCTCCCCTTCACGATCCACGGTAATGCAGTATGGGTAGATTCCCTTTTGTCTCGCCTCCCGGAGCGCCATCGCCGTGTCAGCAATGGCGTACGAACGGGCATAGTCGCTGTCAAGCGGTTTTCCATCGCTGATCAAAATCAACGTTTTTATTTTGTACGGTTGCGCAGCCAATTTATAGACGGCATGGCGGATGGCTGCCCCATCTCGATTTTGTAGCGCCGGCTTCAATGCTGCAATCCGACGATCTATTTCAAGAATATACGGCTCGTCAAACTCCTTGATGCGATAGAAATCCACTTGCCCCCTCCCATTTCCAGAAAAACCGTAGAAGGCAAACGGATCCCCCACCGCCTCCATCGCTTTTGCAAGCAGCCCCAATGCCTCTTTTTCAATTTGCAAAACACTCTTCGACGCAATTTGCTGTTGTGTAGAGCCACTGAGGTCTACCAAAAAGAGCGCTGCGACACTCCGTTCTTTCTTTCGTCTCTGAATATAAACCCGATCGGAAGGGGTCTCGCCCGCCTTCATATCGGCCCGGCGCCGGATCAACGCATCCAGATCCAACTCCTCTCCATCCAGTTCCCCTTTGAAACGCTTCCGTTCCTCGGGACGCAAATAAGAAAAGGCCGTCTGAATCGCCTGAATCCATCCAGACTTTTCTGTTAGGGCTGCCTCCGATATTCCCTCCGATGTCACCTCCCTCTCCATCACCTGACACCACCCCAAACGATAATCCTCCGCCTCGCAATCCCATTCGTCATAAAAAAACCCTTCTTTCGGACGTCCCACTTGTTCTGCCGTCTGCATCTCTTCCGCATCCTGACTTGAAAAGCGCGTTTCTTGTTTACCCTCCGTCGTTTGCGGAGCCTGCTGGACATCATGAGGAGGTTCCTGTTCCGTTGTTCCGAACGATGTGGCCTTAACAAGATGGGGGTCTATGAATCCACGAACCGATGACCCGATCTTTCCTTCTCCTTTTCCACTCCCACGTCGTTGCTCACCACGATCCTGAAACGGTTCCATCTCTTTATCTATCGGCTCTATTTTGTCTTCCGTTTGGATCAGTTGATAGACACGTTTTGCGGCCCGCAGGGAAGAAATGACGTCCGCCCCTTTGTCTTGAACCGGCCCCATCATCCGACAGGCCTCAAAAAGGGTGGCCTGTAATACCGGTGGAATCGGCTCTTTTGTTTTGGCTGCAATGGAGATTTGAGAAAGCAGTTCCACCAACACCCCTCGTGGAGAAAGCCCCATGAGGGGGGGGCGCTTGTGAAGCTCAGCCTCTCTCATCCTGTTCATGGCCCCATGGAGACCGGGATACTCGTCTCGCAAAAAGTATTCAATCCGCGCCCCCTCCGCGATTTCAAAGAGCTGCTCAATCAGCTTCGTATCCGGAAAGAGAAGAAAGAGGTCGGCGAAACTGGTTTCGGTTCGTCTCCCCCCCGTTTCATCTGAAAATTTTTGTATTGCTTCGAGAGTTGGGGTGAACGTCCCAAATTCCAGATAACCTGCCTGATAAGCGGTGGCGATTTTGTACCACTCAATATTCTCGGCCTCTGTGGAAAATTGATTGAAATAGGGGGGAAGCCAAATCGTGGCAGGGGTTTTGGGGGATACCGCTGTCGTCGCTTGAATGCAGATCTCCTTGCCAGAGAGCGCCTCCGAAAATAATTTCAATCTCCGAGAGATCGTCTTGAGCGACACACCCCCTTTCAACTGATCAACCGCCTGATGTGCCGATTTTGATTCAAACAAGAAGAAGAGTCTCGCCGCCACCCGATCTTTTTTAAGCAATGAAATACCGTGATCGGCCCACTCCGGGAATTGATTTGATTCGGGGCCAAGCGCTGTCAGCACTTTACGGCTGTTTAAGAAAAAGAGGGTCGCCACTTCGGCGTCGTATAGTGCAATTTTAATCGCCGCATCAAGAAATGCTTGTCCCTGATGAATTTTTCGGAAGGCCGAAAGGATCGCGACAGACTCCGAAAAAATAAGAGGAACATCGGTGGGACGCTGAATGATAACCTCTCCCATGAGGTCGAGTAGGCGTTCTTTTTCAAAATGCGATGGGATGTTGGAAAATGTCTCGGGGCTTGTCCTGATAAACAACAGTGCGGAAAATAGTTTCTCATGCGCAAGATCAATCGCCACCTTCACCCATTTCGGCAGGAGCAAAAGGGAAAGAGAGGTGAGGAGAATTGGGGTGATTCTGAAGTATTCAATCGCAAGGGTATAATCCTTTTTTCTGAGTTCAAGCGCCTGATCAATCCATCGCGTCAAGTCGTCGTCCGAAAGCGAGAGACGGGCAAGGAGGGTCGGCGCCTGCTGGTAGTATTCCAGGGCAAGATTGTAATCTTGATTGGCGATCGTCATCCCGTGCCGAAAAAACAGATATCGCTTGTGTGGATCGGAAAGTTGCGATAAACCGGCCCCCCCCTGTTTGAAAAACTTTATCCCCGCAGCGGATGATTTTTCGGCAATCCGTATTCCGAGTCCAACCCACGACGGAAGTTCCTCCGTGGAAATAATTTGTACGGTCTCTGGGACCATTCGGTAATATTCAATGGCCGCTTTGAGAGAGACATCAGAGAGAATGAGGCCCATATCGTGGGCCTCCGCCTGTGTGGCAGGATCAAGGAGAGCGAATTTTCGGCTGATCGTGGCAATCTCATCTGGATCAAGCAGCGACCCAAACCGTGCCTGAATCACTTGATCAAGTTTATTCATCCGGGTCTTTTCCCATCAACAAACGGGTTGTGTTGCCATTCTTCTGACTGTTCAGAAACTCAAATCTTCAACGCTGTTTTTTCGATGGGCCTCAGATGACACGCAACAGAATGTTTTGGATATGCCTCAATGAGACAGGGAGGTTCCAATTCGTGATGGGAACAGTAGGAGGGATAGGAATTCACCTCTGGAGTTGGCATCTGTTTACCCCTCTCACGCGGGTTCTGTGTCGGGACGGAGGCCAGCAAACGTTGCGTGTAGGGATGCAGTGGCCGACGAGGCAATTGATCACTTTGAGCCAGTTCCACAATCTTCCCCAGATAGATAACCGCCGTTTTGTCACAAAATCGCTCCACCAATGAAAGGTCATGTGCAATAAATAAATACGAGAGATTCCGTTTTTTCTGTAAGTCGGAAAGAAGCGCAATCACTTGTGCCTGAATGGTCACATCCAACGCCGAAACCGGCTCGTCTGCAACCACAAGCTCTGGATTCAAAATCATTGCCCTGGCAATGCCAATACGTTGCCGTTGTCCCCCCGAAAATTCATGTGGATAACGTGACAAAACATCCGATCCCAAGCCAACCCCCTTCAACATCTCCACCACACGTCCCTTCTTCTCTTCTCTCGAAAGGTTGAAGTGAATATCCATCGGTTCTGCGACAATATGCAGAATCGTCATGCGTGGATTGAGCGAGCCATACGGGTCCTGAAAGATCATCTGAAGCTTTGTTCTTACAGCCCTCATCTCATCTTCCGGGAGAGCCCCTATATCGGCCCCTTTGAAATAAATCTTCCCTTCGGTCGGTTCAATCAGCCGTAGGATCATCCGGGCGAGGGTGCTTTTCCCAGAACCGCTTTCTCCAACCAGTCCCACCGTCTCCCCCGCATCTATAGAGAGATCCACCCGATCCACCGCCATGTGGGTCCCCTCCGTTCTCCGCATAAAACCATCCCGTCCAATCGGAAACGTTTTGCTTAACTGTTTGACCACAAGCAATGAATCATTTTCGTCGTTCAAAATGATGATCTCCTTGCAACCAATGATGAAAGTAGGTGGCGGGTGTAGGGGTGTTGCGGCTTTTCAAAGAGGTCATAAACGGTGGCCGTTTCAACAATCTTCCCTTGAGTCATCACGATCACCCTCTCGGCCATCTCCGCAATCACCCCCAAATTGTGGGTGATCAATAAAACAGCCATCCCAATCTCCTCTTTCAACTTTGTGATCAAATTTAGAATCTGTGCCTGAATGGTCACATCCAATGCCGTCGTCGGCTCATCGGCAATCAGCAGATCGGGCCGCATCGCAAGCGCCATCGCAATCATCACCCGTTGACGCATTCCCCCGGAAAGCTGATGCGGATATTCATGGGCGCGTTGCGCAGGATGCGGGATTTCAACCTGATGAAGAATCTCCACCGTCTTTTCCCACGCCTCTTTGAGTCCAATGCCCGCATGTAAAATAATCCCCTCGGCAATTTGATCTCCAACCGTCAATACCGGATTGAGTGACGTCATTGGCTCTTGAAAGATCATTGAAATCCTATTGCCTCTTATCTGCTGCATCTCTCGCTCGGAACAGTCGAGCAGGTTTTTCCCTTCGAATAAAACCTTTCCGGAAATGATTCGGCCCGGTGGGGTGGGAATCAATCTCAATATGGACAGGGCCGTCATACTTTTCCCAGAACCACTTTCCCCAATCAAGCCCAATGTCTCCCCTCGATATAAATGAAAATCAATATCGTCTACTGCGGGAACAATGCCGTCCGCCAAGTAAAAATAAGTCTTTAAATTTTGTACTTGTAGAAGGGACAGAGGGGACGGATTGATTTTCAGAGGTGTATCACTCACAACCAATGGCCCCCGTTTCCAAAACTTCTTTGATACAATGTAAGAAAAGGTTGGCCGTTGCACCGTCAATCACTCGGTGGTCGTATGAAAGGGAAAGATAAATCATCGGATGAATGACGATGGCATCACTCCCCGCAAGCTCAATGACAACCGGTCGTTTCGTTATCTCTCCCATACGAAGAATACCGACCTGCGGCTGAAAGAGGATCGGTGTCCCAAACAAGTTTCCCTGCTTGCCCGGGTTGGTTACCGTAAATGTTCCAAAGCGGACTTCGTCTGGGGTGAGCCTCCCCTCTCTTGCATGTTTGGCCATTTCAGATGCAGCACGAGAAAGTCCCATGAGTGATTTCGTGTCTGCCCCGTGGATCACCGGAACAATTAATCCCCGATCTGTCTCCACCGCAAGGCCGATATTGATCTGTTTTTTAATGACCAAGCTCTTTCCTACAACCGATCCATTGAGCTGCGGATAATTTTTAATCGCTTGCACCGTGGCATATAGGATAAAGGGAAGAAAAGTGAGATCAAATCCGGTTTTCTCAAAAATCTTCCCCTTGTTCTCTTCTCTCAGCCGCACCACATGTGCCAAATCAACCTCCGTCACCGTCGTAACGTGCGGGGCAGTATGTTTACTGTAGACCATATGCTCCGCTGTGATCGCTCTGATACGTGAGAACGGAATCACCTCGTCCCCCTCTTGAGGTTGGTAGTCCAGCACTTTGTAAAAAGATTCAACCGGCTCTTCCCTCCGAAGAGGGGCATCGTCCACTGGAGCTGCAATCCCTACGGGACGAGCGTCGTCTGCGGGAGGAACAATATCTATGGGGAGAATGGGCGGTGCGGTCTCCGTGGTTTTGAGGGCCCTCTCTACTCGGCCGCCCGATGCCACAACAGCGACAGAACGGAGAATGTCCTGTTTGGTAATCCTTCCACTATTCCCTGTGCCTGTGACATTCTTCAAATCAATATTGTACATTTCCGCAAATTTCCTGACGACCGGTGACAAAGCAAGATGCCTTTCCTTGGGGAAAGAATCCGGTGTCGGCGTATCTTGTGTAGAAAGCAGGGAGGGCAGGGGCATCGCGCACCCTGCCCCTGCCGTAGCGTCCTCTTGAATAACGGCCAGCAAGGTTCCGACCGGAATGGTTTCACCCTCTGAGACCACAATTTTAAGAAGAACCCCACTAGATGGAGACGGGATCTCCACCTCGACCTTGTCGGTGGAGACCTCTACCAAAGGCTGGTCTTGTAGAACAACCGCTCCTTCCTTGAAGAGCCATTTAACAATTGTTCCTTCAACAATCGATTCACCAAGCTGTGGCATGACCACTTGTATTGGCATGAAAACACCTCCTTCTTTATCGATACCATTTTGCAAGATAGGCTGGAGAAACACCCAGAAAGTATAAGATGATTAAGATCATATTTCGAATCGTCGTGTACAAAGCCCCCCGCTTCACCCACCTGCGCGGTGATGTCGTTACCCTTTCAGGGAGCAAGAGACATCTTCCATACCGTTTCAATCTCTGGATAAATTCAACATCTTCCATCAAGGGCAGATCGGCATATCCGTTCATTTCGATAAAAACGGATCGCCTCACAAAAATCGCCTGATCGCCGTAGGGCAGACGAAATATCTGTGATCGTAAATTGGCCCATCGCTCTACCCATCTAAAAAAGAGACCCGGCGCATCAATCCTCAAACGAAAGGCCCCTCCCACAACAGAGGGCTTTTCCATCGCACATCGAATGGCCGAAATCCCGCTTGAAGGCATGATTGAATCTGCATGAAGGAATAACAATACCAACCCGGTGGCGGCAATGCCCCCCAGATTCATCTGTTTGGCGCGGCCCCGTTCTGAGACCAACAAATGACGCCGCTCTGGATTGAGAGAGACCCACTGTTGCAGCAGTCGGTTTGATCCGTCGGTACTGGTGCCGTCTACGACGAGGACGTTGCATAATTCAAAATGAGAGAGATGTTCCAAAAAAGAGGGAAGAAATGTCTCTTCATTAAAAACGGGAACAATAATAGAAACAAGGTCTGATGCAGCCATCCACCTGGGACCATTTCAAGAGGGTTCGTACTTGGGGCTCGTATTTATCTACCCCTATGAACGACATAATCAGCAAGATTGATGAGGGCGTCTCGACATGGCGACGGCGGAAACGGGACCAAGGCATTTTGGGCCAGATTGGCATAACCGATCGCGGTCTCCTGCGTATACCGGATCGATCCGTATGCTCTCATTAAACCGATAAAATCATTCAATGCCTCCGGTTGGATAAACTCACTGGCC
>Ga0209082_1000720_pt1 | contig 10135 bp, 4 predicted proteins | sample ColdCreekSource_FD_184127 | JGI IMG/M metagenome (GOLD analysis project Ga0209082, IMG submission 184127) | Groundwater microbial communities from Cold Creek, Nevada to study Microbial Dark Matter (Phase II) - Cold Creek Source (SPAdes) (version 3) | ecosystem: Environmental > Aquatic > Deep...
GCAGGCAATGTGCTGAGCATGACGGACGCCCGTGGCCAAACCACCCGCTACAGCTACGATGCGCTCAACCGCCTGGCCCAAGTGACCCGGGCCGATGGCCAGCTGCACCGCTACAGTTATGACACCGTGGGCACCGCTACATCGAGCCTCACCCCCAACCTCACGGTATCCGGCCCGCAAACCGGCACCCTGCGCAGCATCGTCGACACCAGTGGCACCACCACCTACAGCCGCGATGCCTTGGGCCGCATCACCCGCAAAGTGCAGCTCATCCAAAGCGGCAACACCGCGGGCGGTGCTGCCCTGCCAGCGCCCAAGTCACTGGGCACCAACTACAGCTACACCAGCGCCGGCGACTTGGCCAGCATCGTCTACCCCAGCGGCCTCACCGCCGTCTACAGCCGCAACAGCACAGGCCAGATCACCGGCATCAGCACCAAACTGCCCGGCACCGGCAAACCCACACTGCCCTTTGTGACAGCCATCACCAGCAACGCCCTGGGCCTGCCCAGCAGCTGGCAGTGGAACCACTGCGTTACCCCGGTAGCGGGCACCACCACCACCGTGCCAGCCGCAAGCTGCACAACCGCCAGCCGCCGCTACGACAGCGCCGGGCGCATGGCAGCCAACGAGCTGGCCAGCTACCGCTACGATGCCGCCAGCCGCATCACCGGTATCACCCAGCTCTTGCAAACGCAGACAGTGACCAGCAGCGTGGTACCTAACGCCACTGGAACGGGAACAACAACGGTCAGCACCACCCGCTACCAACCCACCACCCTGACCTGGACCGCCAGCTACGACAGCCGAGACCGCCTGACATCGCTGGTGCGCAGCAACACCAGCAGCCGCTACCAGTACGATGCGAACAGCAACCGCTTGACCTCCGTCGCCCAGACCATTGCGGATACCAATGGCAATACCAGCTTTGAACCCACCGACACCGCCGCCAACACAGCACAAGCTTTAAGCATAGAGGGCAGTAGCAATCGCCTGCTGGGCTTTACCCAGAGCATCACCAGTGTGCGGGGCACCCAAACCTTGTCGACCGTCAATTCAGCAGTGAACTACAGCTTGGATGCCGCCGGTAACCTCAGTAGTGATGGCCTGCGAGCCTTTGCCTATGACGCAACCAACCGGCATACCAGCACCCGCACTCCTGCAGGGGCGGATACGGCGACTGTGCAGTACCTGTTCAATGCGCTGGGGCAACGGGTGTTCAAGAGTGTGGTAGCGCTGAGTTCGGGCACGGGTGTAGTCTCCGGAGGAACCAATACCGCCACGGTAACGGCGGCAGCAACACCGATGCCGACGCTGGGCCAGTTCTACAGCTATGCGGATGACAGCGAGGGTGGCGGATCAAGCGCCAACCTACCCAGCTACGCGATGCTAGGCGAATACTGCAACGGCGCCAGTGGCTGCGTACAGCAAGAGTATCTATGGCTGCCGCTGGACAATGGGCAAGCTATCCCCGTCGGCCTGCTCAGAAGCAGCCGCCTGTACGCCATCCACACCGACCACCTAGGCACCCCCAGACTCATCCACGATGACCGCAACACCCCGGTGTGGCAGTGGGCTTATAGTGCGTTTGGGGAGAACATCCCCACTGGGGCACTGAAGGCGACTACGAATGTGAATGCTGTGTTTGCACTGGGGGCAAACAATGCTAAGTTGGCGGTTAGTGCGCCGGGCATCACTGTGAATTTGAGGTATCCGGGGCAGTACTTTGATAAGGAGAGTGGGCTGAGTTACAACTACTTCCGCTCTTATGACTCGCGGACGGGCCGTTACTCGCAGAGTGATCCAATCGGGCTTGATGGAGGGTGGAACCGGTTTGGGTATGCTGAACAAAATCCGCTGAGCTTCAGCGATCCCCAAGGTTTACAGGCAACGATTCCTGTGCCTAGGACAACAATTCCTGCATTTACCTCGGCTTGTTTAGCTAATCCTGCTTTGTGTGGCCCGGTATTGGCTGGCGCCGGCGGTTACGCGGTAGGTACGCTGATTTACCCGATCATTGAGCGGCCACTGTCTCGCGCTATTGACTACTGTTTCAGCGACAGTACATCCAACGGCGAGTGCAAAAAACAATGCGATGCGCAGCTTGACCGCGATGAAGCCGAATGTTTGGTGGCGCGCGCTGGCTATGGAACACGAGGTCAAGCGGTTTGTTTGGCTAAAGCAAAAGAATATTACGCACGCTGCTTACGCTCTTGCGATGGAAAATAAATGAACGAACCTTACCTTGCTCTTTACGTGAAGAACAACACGTTGTTCTTCACTAAAAAATTACCTAGTGAGAGCGTGCCTCGCGAAATACTCGAATTTGATATTGATCAAATTACTTCAGACGAGTTTGATGATGCTTCACGCAAGCTAGGCACTACGGTTTTAGGGATTCTTGCTCTATGGCACAAAGAGGTATTTCAAGGCTGGGGAACAGGCGTAGCCGGCGAGGACTATGCTCCTAACGAATTCGATCTTGCAATGCAGTTGATATCTAAATCTGTCTTTACAAAAACTAAAGTGCATGTGCAGTCCATTGATGTCTTATTGCGCGAGCAGGCGGAAAAAATCAGAGCAGCAAAAGAATTTCTAGACAATAGCTGGCCCACCATACGCGACCGATTAGAGAAATTTAATTAAGCATTAGCTACAAAATAAATAGCTGTTTACGTCCCATCTACGTGGACTACAGGCGTATTCATCTATATTTCTAAATTAAAAAGCACTCGCCAAACTCCTTAGCTGCTAAAAGCTGGAGTTCCAAGGCGGCCAGTGTGCCGCAAGATGCTGCACAGTCAACCCGCCCGCTGCTGCACCTTTGATCTGAGCTGGCCGCGCTCAATAAACGCATCAATGAGCTGCAGCACCTGGCGCTTCTCCGCCGTACCCAGCTTCTCCACCGCCAGCAAGCGGCGACGCAGGCGGCTATCGCCCTCCTGCTTGGCCAGCTTGCGCTTAGGCGCATCGTGCCCATACAGCGCATCAATCGACACCCCCAGCGCCTTGGCAATGGCAGGCAGCAAGTGCGCAGGCGGCGTAGCGCCCGCGCTCTCGTAGTACGCCACCATGCGCTGAGACACTTCCAGCTCAGCCGCCAGCTCCACTTGCGTAAAACCCGCTGCTTTGCGCAGCGCCGCCAGGCGCTCGTTAAAGCCCTCATCTGCGGCCAGTGCCGCCAATTCCATACGTTTGCCCATAGCCATGCTTCCAGAGTGATCCGGTAAGTCTAGGAAAGGCAGCGCGTTCACGGAAGTGTGGGCTTTGACAGTTATACACATGGTGTATATGATACCGTCCATTAGATTGTTTAGCAACACGATGTATATCAGCAACAAACGAAAGACGACACCATGGCACGTATCCCCGAGGCAGACATTCAGCGGCTAAAAGACGAGGTGTCGGTACAGCGCCTGGTCGAGAGTGCCGGGGTGGAGTTGCGTAAGACTGGCAAGGACTGGGCGGGCAAATGTCCCTTCCATGCCGACGACACCGCCAGCCTGGTCATCACCCCCAGTAAAAACCTGTGGCACTGCTTTGGCTGCCAAATCGGTGGCGGGGTGGTCGATTGGGTGATGAAGCTCAAGGGGGTATCGTTTCGCCATGCGGTCGAGCTGCTCAAAGATGAATCCGCTTTAGCCGCTGTCTCAGATGGTGGCGCGGGCTGCGAACCCGTCAAACACTCGACCGTGCGCAGCCTGGCCGCGCCAGTGGCGCTGGACGCAGACGACCGGGCTGTCTTGCTGCAAGTCGTCGATTACTACCAATTGAGTTTGAAGCAGTCGCCCGAGGCGCTGGCGTATTTGCAGTCGCGTGGCTTGAACCATCCCGAGTTGATTGACCATTTCAAACTCGGCTTTGCCAACCGCACGCTAGGCCTGCGCTTGCCCGACAAACGCCGCGTAGAAGGTGCGCAAATCCGCGCCCGGTTGGAGCGCCTGGGCGTGTACCGGGCCTCGGGCCATGAGCACTTCAATGGTTCTTTGGTGGTGCCGGTACTGGACGCACACGGCCAGGTGTGCGAGCTGTATGGCCGCAAGGTCACAAACAGGCTGCGTGAGGGCACGCCACTGCATTTGTACCTGCCCGGCAATGCCACGCGCGGGCGTGGGGTGTTTAACGTGGCGGCGTTCACGGCTACAGGCTCAGCAGCTAAAGAAATCATCTTGTGTGAATCCATCATTGACGCGCTGACCTTCTGGTGTGCCGGGTTTCGCAATGTCACCACGGCGTATGGGGTGGAAGGCTTCACCGATGAATTGCTGCAAGCCTTTAAAACGCACGGCATCGAGCGGGTGCTGATAGCGTATGACCGTGACGAGGCCGGAGAGCGTGCGGCGGTGAAGCTGGCCGAGCGTTTGATGACGGAAGGTATGGAGTGTTTCCGGGTGCAGTTTCCTAAAGGTATGGATGCCAACGAATACGCTTTGAAGGTGACACCGGCGGCTAAAAGTTTAGGGCTGCTGGTTCGCCAGGCCAGTTGGTTAGGCAAAGGAAAACCACCCGAGCGTGCGAGTGTGCAGGCCATCGCACACACGAGCGCGCCCGCAGTGGCCAGCGTGGTGCCAGAGGTGCCTGTAGAGGTCAATTTACAAGCCAAATCGGCCAGTAGCCCAAGCAAAACCTGCTCAAGCAGCTACGAAAAACATAGTGTCGCCACTGACAAAGAAGCTTCACCTTTAGCCGCTGAATCTGTGGACGCTGACGCGCCCACGGTAGTTGCAGCGTGCGCTGCGACCACGGCTGTGCATGGTGCCTCGCCCATGATCGACATCGATACCCAGCCGGCGCAGCGCGCGCCCACAGCCGAGCCGCTCAGCGAGGTGGCGGCTAATGAAATCACGCTGCACTTTGGCGAAGGTGCCCAGGCGCGGCGCTGGCGGGTGCGCGGCCTGGCCAAGAACCTCGCTTACGAAGTGCTCAAGGTGAATGTGCTCGTTGCCCAGGCTGACAACTTCCACGTTGATACGTTTGATTTGTACGCCGCGCGCGCCCGAGCCGCCTACCTCAGCCAAGCCGCCGCCGAGTTGGGCGCGGCCGAGGACGTGCTCAAGGCTGACCTGGGCCGCCTCCTCTTAAAACTCGAAGCGCTGCAGGAACAAACCATCCAAGCGGCGCTCACGCCCAAGGCCGCTGCACAACCGGCGATGAACGCCGATGAACATTTAGCCGCTTTGGATTTACTCAATGCACCCGACCTGCCGGCGCGCATTCTGGCCGACTTTGAGGCGGCCGGTGTGGTGGGTGAATCGACCAACAAACTGGTGGGCTATTTAGCCGCCGTCTCCAGAAAACTCGACCGCCCCTTAGCCGTCGTCATTCAAAGCAGCTCTGCAGCCGGTAAAAGTTCATTGATGGATGCGATCCTGTCCTTCGTGCCCGAAGAAGAGCGCATCCAGTACAGCGCCATGACCGGGCAGAGCTTGTTCTACATGGGACAGACCAATTTGAAGCACAAAATCTTAGCCATCGCAGAGGAAGAAGGTGCTTCGCGGGCTTCGTATGCTTTGAAGCTATTGCAATCGGAAGGTGAACTCACCATTGCCTCAACCGGCACCGACCCGGCGACGGGCAACCTGATCACCCAGGAGTACCGCGTAGAAGGCCCTATGAGCCTGTTCATGACCACCACAGCGATCGACATAGACGAAGAGCTGATGAACCGCTGCCTGGTGCTCAGCGTAGACGAGCACCGCGACCAGACAAGAGCCATCCACCAACTGCAAAGGGCGCGGCGCACCCTCGCAGGCCTGCAAAAGAAGCATGAAAAGCAAGCCATCCTCACGGTGCATAAGAACGCCCAACGCCTCTTGCGCAGCCTGGCAATCGTCAACCCCTACGCCGACCAACTGACCTTCCTGGACGACCGCACGAGGACACGGCGTGATCACGACAAATATTTGACCTTGATCGACACCATCACTTTGCTGCATCAGCATCAACGGCAGATTCACAGCGTCGACGTGAACGGCCAGCGGGTCGAATACATCGAGGCCACCCTTGCAGACATCGAGTTGGCCAACAAGATTGCGCATGAAGTGCTGGGCACCAGCCTGGACGAGCTACCCCCGCAGACGCGGCGCATGCTCACGGGCGTGCATGCGCTGGTACGCGCCAAGATGGCCACGCTGGGAGCCTTGCAGCGCGATATCCGCTTTAGCCGCACCGAGGTGCGCACGGCTACCGGGCTATCGGACACGCAGGCGCGCTTGCACCTGGAGCGGCTGTGTGCGATGGAGTACCTGTTGATTCACCGTGGCCAGCGTGGGCAGAGCTATGAATACGAGTTGCTGCATGACCAGTCGCCGACAGCCATGGAGCCGCACCTGTGCGGTTTGATCGACACCAGCGCTTTGCAATCGCTGCAAACTCAGCCTGAATCTGCACTTACGAAGCCAAGTTCGCGGGGTGCAGGCGGGCAGTTCGCGCCCTCAACGCGCCCCCAAAACGCCCCCAACGCGGGGGGTTCGCGCAGCGGTAAAACGCCGGCCAACCCGCATACAGCCTCACTTCCCGCAGAAACCGATGTGCAAAACGTCAAACCAAGCGCCACCCCCCGTGCATCCGCGCACACGTCGTACACGCAGGCACCCACGCAGATGCAGACCCCCGTGCACGACCAGCAACCCGCCTTAGCCGCTTAAGGTTGCCCGTCCATGCCTGCCGCCACATCCACCATCTTGCCACGCAAACGCCGCCGCCCCAACCGTGCCCGCAAAGCCGACCCCAGCGCCGCCAACCCTTTGCACGCTTGGGCGGCAAGCTTCTGCGAATGGACGGTGGTGCGCGGCCTGGCCGCCAGCACGGCGTACACCCGCGAGCGCGGCTTGCAAGGCTTCATCCAGTGGGTCGATGAGCGCGGTATCCGCCACCCCGGCGAGGTCACCCGCCCCATCTTGCAGCGCTACCAGCGCCACCTGTACCTGCACCGCAAAAAGGATGGCCAGGCCTTAACCCTGGGCACCCAGCATTCCCGCCTGATGAGCGTGGTGGCCTTCTTCAAATGGCTCACGCGGGAGGGTCACATCCTGAGCAACCCAGCGGCTGATTTGGACATGGCCCGCCCGCGCCTGCAGCTGCCGCGCGTGCTGCTCAGTGTGCAGGATGTGCAGAATGTGTTGAATGCCATCCCCACCCATGATGCGCACAGCGGCACCATCTTGCGCGGCATCCGCGACCGCGCCATGATTGAAGTGCTGTACTCCAGCGGCCTGCGCAAAGGCGAGCTCATGCGCCTGGCGCTGGGCGAGATCGACACCGAGCGCGGCACCGTGCTGGTGCGCCAAGGCAAGGGCCGCAAAGACCGCCTGGTGCCGCTGGGCGAGCGGGCAGCGGCTTGGGTGCAGCGCTACTTGCTGGAGGTGCGGCCCCAGCTCTTAGTCGCCGACACCCCAGCGGTCTTCCTGTCCGACTGGGGTGAGCCCTGGGAGAGTGACAGGCTGTTTCGGGTGGTACGCGGCTACTTGCGCGTTGCCGGGATTGAGGGCGGCAACTGCCACGCCTTTCGCCATGCCTGCGCCACCCATATGCTGGAGGGCGGCGCCGACATCCGCCACATCCAGCGCATGCTGGGCCATAGCCAGCTGAACACGACGGAGATTTACACCCATGTAGCGATTGGCCAGCTCAAGGCGGTGCATGCGCTGACGCATCCGGCGAAGCTGCACCGGGTTCAGGAGGCGCAGAGCGCCGCGCCAGAGACCCCAGCCGCCGCGCCAGCGGCGCAGGAAGGCATGCAAAGTGCTGCGGACGACCCAAGGCCGCAGCTTGCGCCGCCAGCGGCGCACATCGCCTTGCTGGCTGACTTGGCGGCTGAGTCAGATGCTGAAAACGATGAATTTGACAATGTTTAGGTGCCAAATGTGCCGATAGTCCAAGTATTTACTGCTCAAGCGGCTATGAAATTTGTAGTGATCTGGAGATGTGGGCAATCCCGTAGCCGTTCCGTCACGCCGCTTGCTTGTGTTGCAGCGTTCACAGTTGGCCAGAACGCAGCAAGTGCCGCGCCGTCTCTGGGTCGTTGGCGAGCTTCGAGTGGTGAGGCACGCAACCACCCGTGAAGCCAGGCGCTGCGCGCGGTTGCACGAATTGCAAGCCAGTCCGGGCCTGGAGCCCGGCCCAGCTTGGGCAGCTGCTACGGGGTAACTTTGCTGACGCAAAATTAACATAACGGGCTGTCGCATGTAGCGCGGCCAGTCGCTGCGCTGCGCTTCGCTTGGTGGCCGCGCTGCACGCGACCCCCGTTATGTCTTGCGCCCCTTCGCAGCTGCGCGCCAGGCCAGCTTGCGGCAGGCTGCGCCTGTCCGGGGCGCTCGCCTAGCTTGCAAACAGCCAAAGCTGGTGCGGTATCGGCTACGCCGAAGCCGCAAGTGCTCTGGTCAGTGCGCTGTCGCGCAAGCAACCACGAAAGGCCCCCGCCCACCCTCTGGGCCGCTTGGCTAGCGCCAGCGGGCCGCGCCGGGGTGGCCCGTCCACCCCCCGAGGGGGTTCCCTCCACCCGGCGCGCAGTCTGTCGCCGTTCTGCGAAAGGTCTGGGCGCTCAACCGCTCCAACTTCTTTAGCTGCCCGCGCTGCGCGCGCGCAGGCACGGCCTGCGCTGTAGCTGCCGCAATTACTACAAAATAAATAGCGAACTATTGAATATCCACGTCGGAAAACCACCCATTTCGATCACCAAAACCTGCAAATCAATATGACAAAGTGCAGCAGTTCAAACTATCAGCTCATTACCTATTCACATCCATTCACTACAGATTTAATAGCTGCTTGAGCAGTAGATACTTGGACTATCAGCCTATTTGGCTCCTAAATTGGCTTAGCAGAGCGCGCAGATTCGCCGATGTTGGCGATGCGGTGCAAACCGCCAAAGTCGGTGTGCACCGCAGACCGCCAGCGTAATTTAAACCTCGCACGTCAAGGCCAGGCCCTTCGGGTGCTGCGCAGCCTGGACGTCATGCCGGCGTGGTGGGTGTGCGAAGAACCCAGCGGCTAAGCGTGAAAGTAGGTCACTATGAACTTAGGAGCTGCTTGTGCATAATTTCATTGGGCTGCAGCCCGATTAGCTTCCTAAAAAGCGCTCAAAAGGCTTAAATCCTTAGCCGCCCGGCGCTGCGCGCCGCGCATCCTGTGCGCTCACGAGCGGGCATGCTCACGTGCTCCCATGTGTGAGGTTTGCAGCCTAGAATGTGCTCCATGGAAAAAATCTCCAACCGTTCACAGGTGCCGTCTTCGTAATTTGTTCGCAACTCCTTGCTACGCCTCAGGAAAACCTGTTCACCTACGGTGAAAGTGTGTCGGCGTCGTTTAACCTGCGCTTTGCGGGGCAGTATGCGGATAGTGAGTCGAACTTGTTTCAGAATGGCTATCGCTCGTATGCACCAGCGTTGGGTCGTTACTCGCAAAGTGACCCAATAGGATTGGGTGGAGGATGGTCGCGGTTTGGGTACGCCAATGCAAATCCACTGAAATTCACTGATGCATTAGGCTTAATGGGTGGTGGGAGTGCAGTAAATAAAGGGCCGCCAACTATTGGTGTATTTGGATGTATTGGTGTGGTCTGCGTTGGCTCTACGACTCAAGATTCTGAAGCACAGGTGAGCCTTGAAGGTGCATTAGGCGGAGGAATTGAAATTTGCGATCCGGCTCCACCTACGCCTGAAGAAAATATGTGCAAAAAACCTTGCGGTTTCTACGATAGAAAATGCACAAATAAACTGCAACCACCTGGAATTCCTGTGCCCACAAGGTTTGGGGGCCTATTCATTGGGCCTGGCTTTAAACGAGACGGCAGATTTTGTGTAAGGATCGGGCCGCATATGTCTGTACCATTACCAACGCTTGAGTTAGGGGGTATTAGCGAATGAACTTAGCGTATATATTAATTGCTTTGGGAACTCTGGCAGGTCTTGCTTATTGGATATTCGGCATTGCTGCTGCTTCACATTTCAAAGATAAAAAGATCAGTGCATCTGATAGGTTTATCTCCACGATGATGTTGTGGTCGCTGTCGTTCTCTAATTATGAACTAGAGGGGCAGAAGCTTTGTATGCGAGGAAATATTGCACTGCTTGTGGCAGCAGTCTCTTGGGTATCTTGGTTTATGCTGCAAAAAAATAGCTGCTTTTAAATTAAA
>Ga0209082_1000721_pt1 | contig 10130 bp, 9 predicted proteins | sample ColdCreekSource_FD_184127 | JGI IMG/M metagenome (GOLD analysis project Ga0209082, IMG submission 184127) | Groundwater microbial communities from Cold Creek, Nevada to study Microbial Dark Matter (Phase II) - Cold Creek Source (SPAdes) (version 3) | ecosystem: Environmental > Aquatic > Deep...
GCGGGTAAACTTATTTGGCACAGTTAGCAATGCAAGCCACACCCCGCACAACTCTAATTGTTGTACCGACTTTAGATTTAATGCACCAGTGGTACGCACAGGTAGAAGCAGCGTTCCCCGATGCCGAAATTGGGTTATTAGGCGGCGGTTCGCGCGATCGCACTTCGATTTTGATTGCGACTTATAACAGTGCCGCAATTCATGCTGAAACCCTGGGCAACCGCTACGGTTTGCAGATTTTTGATGAATGTCACCACTTACCCACAGACTTTTTTAAAGTGATCGCCGAATATGCGATCGCGCCTTATCGTTTGGGATTAACCGCTACTCCTGAACGCAGCGACGGTACACATCGAGATCTTGATACTTTAATTGGCAAAATAATTTATCGTAAAACTGCCGAAGAATTATCTGGCGGTGCGTTAGCTGAACACAAAATAGTTCAAATTAAAGTCAAGCTATCCGAACAAGAACGAAAAGCTTATGACCAAGCTATTGAAATTCGCAGTAAATTTTTACGGGAATCCAATATTTCTTTGGGGAGTTTGGAAGGGTGGCAATTATTTATTCAGGCTAGCGCGCGATCTGCGCAGGGTAGAAAAGCGATGCTGGCACACAGAGAAGCTAAAGAAATTGCGCTGGGTACAGATGCCAAATTAAGAGTCTTGATCGATTTAATTGGGAAACACGATTCTGAGCGTATTTTAATTTTTACTAACGATAACGCTACTGTTTATCGCATTTCTCAACAGTTTTTAATCCCTGCAATCACTTATCAAACTCCTGTTAAAGAACGTCACGATATTCTTACCAGATTTAAAGCAGGGGAATATAAAACCCTAGTCGCTTCTCATGTTCTTAATGAGGGGGTTGATGTGCCTGATGCCAGGATTGCCATTATTTTATCGGGTACTGGTTCAGCAAGGGAATATATCCAGCGGCTCGGTAGAGTATTGCGCAAAGGGAATACTACTAATAAGCAGGCTATTCTTTACGAAGTAGTCACAGAAAATACCAGCGAAGAAAGAACCTCCGAACGTCGTCGGGGTAGGCAAGAAGAATCAGCAATCAAACCAACAAAACCAAAATTGCTGCCAAAATACCGCCAGTTAGAAATTGTTCCTACTCCCAATCAAACCCCTGCCAAGAAAAGGACATTTAAAGCAGCCGAGGAATCAACTAAGTGGAATAGTGAAGAGGAATAAAGTCAAAAGTCAATCCCTAGCGGCGGACATTACACCACAAGGGTATGTTATACCACAAGGGGACAATGCCAGCCGAGGCGCGACAATGAAGTCAATAGTCAATAGTGGAAGCGGCTAACGATTTTGCGATCGCAGATTATATGTCGTATTTAGCCTGTGTTCATCGACAGTTAAGAAATTGGTGACCACCAAACGTGATCGCTATTTTTGCCAGAGATCTAATGTACTTATATTATATACTCAGCCGCAGCAATTCCAGATTGCACTGCGCCTTCTAGTTTCGGTGCCACAAAAGCATCTCCCGCCATAACTAAAGGGAGTTCTGATAAAGCTAAATAAGGTTCGCCGTAGAATGTCTTGGGCAAACTATAACGCCAGCGATGCACCTGATATTCAAGTATTTCAGAATTTAACCAAGGAGATGCCGCTGCCAATAATTGTTCAGCTATTTCTTGATCATCTATATTCCAATGAGTTTCACTAAAGTTTGGTGTGGCGTGGAGGGTTACAGCATAACCTTTGGGAGAAATTCCTTTTTGATGATTACAAGTAATCCAAACTAAAGGCTCTTCTAATGCTAATGCCCCTGGTGCAGGTATGTTACTGGCTGTTTTTAGTAAAGCTAAGACGGCAAGGCAACTATGGTAACTGATTTGTTCGAGGCGATTTCTAATTTCTGTTGGTAGAACAATATCTGACCTATCGAGTAAAGCCAAAGATTGAGGTACGGGAGGTGTCATGACTAATATATCTCCCTGAAACTGAGCATTGTCTTCAGTCTCAATTAGCCACTGGGAATCTTGCCAATTTAATTTAACTACTTTGGTGCTGGTGTGAACATCTAAATTTTGGGCGAGATATTTGGCAATACCTCGAGTTCCTTCTACACCACGATAGCGAGGTTGATCATCAGAGTTACCAAATCCGCGACACCATTCAGTTGCCACATCTTGTTCAATCCAGTCATCTACCCAAACTTTAAACTGAGGCTCTCTAACACTAAAATATTGTGTGCCATAGTCAAATACTCCTTCAATATCCTCAGAATGCCTGATGCGTCGGGTTGCTAAACGCCCGCCGATTCCTCTGCCTTTGTCTAATACAATTACCTTAATACCTTTGCGTTGCAAGATAGTAGCTGTAATTAATCCTGAAATCCCCCCACCAATAATTAGACAGGATGAGGAGTTAGAATTGAAGGCGCGATTTGACATCTTGAATTTGGCATTTTGATTGTAATTTTGATTAATTGCCTTGCTGCTTGAGATAAGTGAATACAGACTTGTCGCCAATATCAGGATCGAGCGCTTGGGTCATTTTTCTGATCGCAAAAACCGCAAAGCCAATTGTCCAAACACCTAATAATACTTGTTCCATTTCCACGGTCACAATACCTGTCAGATGTCCCAACAGCAATAAAGGAACAATAGGAGTCAGCACTTTGGTTTCGGTGCGGTTAAAACAAAAAGCTTCTTTAAAATAGATTCCTGTCAAAGCGGCAAAGGTAAAACCAATTCCTAATAAGGTAATAGGATGGTTGTATACATATAATGCTAGTGGTTCGTTTGTCGAGAATGCGATCGCAATTGCTGATCCAGTACCAATTAACCAAAAGCCTTGTAAAACTCTATGCAATGCCACCATATAAATATGGATATAAAATAAGCTAACTCCTAAACCCAGGGTAAATAGAGCAAATAAAGGAGTGATCGCGGGTAAAGCGGCTTCTCCTTGAGCAAAGAAAAGATTACTAGCAATGACAAAGCTAGCCGCAGCTAAAACTAATCCTGCGCGATAGATAATTACATCTAGGCGATCAGCTTTAGTAATGGTATACTCACCAAATTGTCCTTCGTAAGTTTGTGGTTCTTTATCTAGTATGGCAATCATATTTATTTGGGGATTAAGAATTTAATTCCTTAATATTGCTTTCTTTATATTTTAATCTTAATTGCAATGGCATCTCCCCAGTTAAGTCTTAGTTTTTCTTGAGCATTACCACGGTTCACGGCAATCTCAACCCAACCATCACTACCAACTATAGCTATACTTTCACTAATTCCTACGTCACTATAAGTACTACCAGAGTTAATCGTCATGCCATTGGCGATCGCCTGCCAGGTTTGATCAACAACTAAATCACTAGGAATATTAGTAATTAGATTGCCAAAATAATCTATATATTGAATACAACCACTAAGATATCCCTCACTGATCTCTAATTTTGGTAGCGGTAATTTCACTAAACTATCGGGGTTGATCTCTTGCCCTAATTCAGTAAAAGGTACACCACTGGCTAAATGCGCGCCTACCGGGGCAAATATATCTCGACCATGAAAAGTCTGACTAGGATTGGGCGATCTCCAGTATTTAGAGTTAGTTAATTCGACGGCAGCGATCGCAGATTCTAATTCAATTATGCCACTGCATAAGCCATTATCAGGACAAACTATATATCCCCCGGTGAACTTGATCGCTACTCCTCTCCTATTACTTCCTACACCTGGATCGACTACTGCAACATGAACTGTCTCAGGTGGAAAATAAGGATAGGCACTTAATAAAGAGAAGCTGCCAGCGGCTACATTCTGGGGTCGGATCTGGTGAGTTAGATCGATCACTTGAAGTTGAGCATTAATAGTTGCGATCGCTCCCTTCATTACCCCGACATAGGTATCGCGATCGCCAAAGTCGGTCATGAGAGTCATGATTTTGTTGGCAATCATCTTATCTCCTTAAAGATTTCATAAAGATTTCATTATCAGCAAAACTTTTCACATCAAAAATGTTATCTTATATATCCGCTTGTATATATCATTTTTTAAAGTAAAAAAGTTCATCATGAACAATAAACGTCAGGAAATCATCACCAAAGCTACCCTTAACCATCGCGAAAGTCTTCGTAAAAGCCTAAACAACCGCTTAGAAGCGGCTAGAGCCAAAGGAGACGAAAAATTAGTTAAGCAACTAGAAGCAGAAGCTAACTATTTACATCTCCAATAGTGTGTCAGGGCAAGGAAATCCCTTGCTCTTACATTAAACAGTGACCCCTGACCCCTGACCTATCTACCGCCGACAACTACGTTTTTAATTCGGATATGAGGTCCGCCAACACTTACTGGTAAGGGCATTTGACCACCTTTTCCACAACCGCCATTGGTATAGAGGGTATCGTTACTAATCGCATCTATATCTTTGAGGGTTTGAAAAACATTCCCTGTTAGAGTAACGTCGCTAACAGGTTCAGCAATTTTACCATCACGAATCATATAGCCTTCTGCCGCCGCAAAGGTAAACATTTCACCATTGGTTTGCCCTCCTAGCATTCTGACGGCATAGACTCCTTCAGAGATACCTTCAAACATTTCTTCTAAAGGGGTTTCTCCTGGCTCAATCGCAGTATTGGTCATCCGTACAATGGGAGGATAACTAGCACGAATAGCTCTGGCATTCCCCGTCGGCGTTTCTTTCATTTTTCCCGCCGTTTCTCGTGAATGAAGACGTTCAGTTAATACACCATTTTTAATTAGATACTTCCGTTGTCCTGGTACTCCTTCGTCATCGTATTTCATTGAGCCTGGTAGGTTTTCTAAAGTAGCGTCGTCAATAACGTTTAGCTGCTCAATTCCCAAAGGTTTTCCTAAAGTTAAAAGCTCTTGCATTTTGGGGTTTTCGTAGACAAAATCTGCTTCGGATAAATGTCCAAAAGCTTCGTGAATAAACACTCCAGCTAGATAAGGATCGAGAATTACTGTATATTGTCCACCTTTGACGGATTTTGCTTCTAATTGCCTCACTGCACGTTCCGCTGCCCCTAAAACTTGTGATTCAATTCCTACCAGCACATCAAAATCGTTTCCAGAGTGAACTGACTCGTATCCTTGACGGACAATGCCATTCTCTCCTTTTGCGATCGCTGCAAAGCGACCATTAACATCTAGTCTTTCTTGAACGATGCAACTTCCACTGGAGTTAATAAAAGTTTTGGTCGAAAAGCGATCGCTCAAACTCGCCATCGTGGTTTGAATACGCGGATCGTAGTCGAGAATTAACTGATTATAGGCTTCTAAAAGCTGGCGTTTATCTTGAAGGGATACCTTGCGAGGATCTCGCTTAAGATCGACAGGAACATAGTCTTCAATTGGTTCGACTGTGGCTAGTTGAGTAGTTTCTTTTCCAACTAGTTTTGCTTGAGAAATGGCTTCTTTAATGCGCTCGTCTAATTCTTTTAAACCATTAAAGGTGACAAAACTCCAGCCCCCTTGATGACAGGCACGGATACCGCCAGCTAGAGCAAAACTGCGGTCTACGGCATCTAATTGCTTACCTCTAAAAGCGATCGCCGTGGACTCACTCTGTTCAACTCTAATTTCTAGGTAATCGACATCATTTTGATAAGATGCGATCGCACTTTTTAACTGTTCTGTAGCCATATTACTCATTAGAATTGTTCTTAATTTAATTATTTATTTGATTTGATTTCTGGGTTATTCATATATTTGCATTATCTCTTGTCAAATTGAATTTGTGGCGATTCGATTAGTGGGGAGAGTTGACAAGAGGTCGCTTTCGTGAGATTCTAAAAGTTGTATTTCATAATTGGAGGATTGGAAGTTGTCGATAGGCACTTAGATTCCCATTATGAAAATAAATTTACCAAAAATTAAGTCTTAAGTCAATCCCCAGTTTTTTAAATTTTTTTAGTTCAAAAATACTATTTAAAAAATTAGTAACAAATTTCTAAAATTAAGAACAGGTATTAAAGATATCTAAAACAATTTGAATTGTACAGGCAAAGGCAACTAAAGTAATTACTAATTCAAGAAAACCTATAAAGTTAAAATGTTCCTTGAAATTATGAGCTAATTGGGCGATTGCTACTACGAAAATTAGGTCAAAAAATAATTCTAGCCAAGTAGCGCGACGCTCTGCTGTTTCGCACTCTTCCTTACGCAATCGTGGCGGCTGAAATATCGATCTTGCCATTATTTTAGTTATTAGAAACTTCTTTAATCAAGATCATAAATCTTGTTCGAGGTAAAAGAGCGCAACTAGCAACTAGCTTTAAAAACGAAATGTTTTTAAAATTGACACTTGACATGATATTATAGACATAGTGGAAAAGTGTGCGCAATGCGAACCTGGCACGATAGTCCAAAGTTGCAACAGAAAAAAATAACAGCAGGTAAAAATCTACGGTAGACCTGTTGCAAAAATAAATTTAAAATCCAAACTCATACCTTTTGAATCTTGTACGGGCGAACGGTGAGACAGTTGCGGTGGTGAGACACTTGCGTTGCGGGGGTATCCTCCGTCGAAGCACAGTGTCGAAAGGGTTTCCCGATGTTATACCCTTGTGGTACATAAGCGCTCGTCCTGAACCCGAAGGGAGGTATCCTCCGTCGAAGCACAGTGCCGAACCCGAAGGGCTGTTCGCCCCTTCACGAACACCAGGGTTTTGAAGACTTATCCAAGAGATATTGTAAGTTTCCTGCCTTGGAAACCCGCACGAAAGGACTCAACTACCAAAAGTAACCCTCCTCTAAAGTAGTATTACCCTGATCGGGATGATATTTTAGTAAATATGAGCGAGAGATCGCCTCTTGTTCTGTAAGTTTAGCTACTTCTGGTTTTCCTATTTCGGTATCCGTAGAAAGTAGAATTACCTGATGGGATGCAGTGGGGAAATAACGCTCAACTAAGTTATTGCGATGAGATGAATCTAGTCTTCCTAAAGGAGTGTCGATCGCAATCGGTAAATTACGTCCTGATACTCTAGCGAGTCCCCATAAAAATGCGATCGCCAGAAGTTGTTTTTCGCCAGCGGACAAGCGTTGTTTCGGCAATAATTGACCTTTAGGATCGTACAAAGAAAGACCAAAACTGTCCCGTGCAATTCCGACACGATGAACTAAATTTGAGTTTACAGACTACTAGCAACTAACTTGAAAAATAAAATATTTTTAAGATTGACACTTGACATGATACTATAGACATAGTGAGAAAGTGTGCGCAATGCGAACCTGGTGCTATAGTCCAGAGTTGTAACAGAAAAAAACAACAGCAGGTATAAATCTACAGTAGACCTGCTGCCAAAATAACCTTAGAATTACCAAAAGTAGCCTTCCTCTAAAGTAGTATTGCCCTGATCGGGATGATATTTCAGTAAATATGATCGAGAGAGCGCCTCTTGTTCTGTAAGTTTAGCTAGTTCTAGTTTTCCTATTTCAGTATCGGTAGAAAGTAAAATTACCTGATGGGAGGCAGTGGGAAAATAACGTTCAACTAAATGATTACGATGAGATGAATCTAGTCTTCCTAAAGGAGTGTCGATCGCAATCGGTAAATTACGTCCTGATACTCTAGCAAGTCCCCATAAAAATGCGATTGCCAGGAGTTGTTTTTCTCCAGCCGATAAGCGTTGTTTAGGCAATAATTGACCGTTAGGATCGTATAAAGAAAGACAAAAACTGTCCCGTGCGATTCCAACACGATGAACTAAATTTGATTTGTGTAAGAGATAGCGGAAACACTCGGTTACTTCTACTTCTAACTTATTTAATTTCTTGAGAGTGAGTTTTTCTCTAAATAACGCCAAGGTTTTTTGAACTTTTGCTGCCGACTTAATTATATGTTCGTCGTTAACACTATCTATTGCCGATTCGGTATAGTTTTGTAATTCTTTTTTAGAGCGATCTATTTCTTTATTTATCTGTTCGTATTTATATTGTTCTGCCTCATATTCAGCCTGAGATTTATTTAACTGTTGCTGTGCTGTTTCCAAAGCAGTATTTAGTTTTTGATATGCTTCTGGCGGTGCTGCGATCGCACATTGTCTTTCGATATTATTTATTTCTATTTCTAACTGTTTTAACTTAGTTATTTTCTCTGCTGCTAGTTGTTGCTGAAGCGGTAATTTATTTTCTACTATGTTGCTAAACTGCTTTAACTCCTCGTCATCTATTCCCAAATAAGCAGATTCGCAATGCTGAATAGAATCATTAATGCTTTTATTCTCTTGTTCTAAAAACAACTTAATTTTATTAAAATCATCTGGTTCCAAAGATAAATTAGTCAAATAATTCAACAATTTTTTATCTCTAGCGTTCACTATATTTTTCGCTTGTTTAAATCGTTCTGTTTTTATTTCTGTATCCGCTTGGGTATGTGCATTTTCTAATAGAGGAAGTATTTGGAGCAAAGGTAAACTACTCGCTGTGATCGTAAGTAAATCTTCACGCTGCTGTTCGGCTGAACTAGTTAACTCATTGATTTTTGCTTCTAATTGAGTACTTTCCGCTGCAATTTTGCCGCCTTCAGTACGGAATTTATTATAGGCTGATTTTTGTTTTTTCTGAGCTTTAACTAATTTAGCTTGAAGTTCTGCTGACTTCTTGCCTGATTGTTGTTTCTGCTTTTCCAACTGAGCGAGTCTAGTTTCAATCTTCTCAATAGTTTTCAACTGAGACTTAGTAGCCAGCGACTTTCGCTTACGACTAACTAAAACATCCAAATCTACAGCCAACTTTTCTGCCAACTCCAAACCCAATAAAGATTGAATTGCTTCTACCACTAATTGAGGTGGCGTTTCCAATTCCGCTAACTCCTTTACCTGTTCGCCATCAAACAAAAATAAGTTAGATATTCCCAAAGGTAAAATATTTTCTACATACTCATCCCAAGTCTTAGCTAAAGCATCGTCATAATCATGATCAACTATGATGCTTAAACTATCTTTGCCATCTATATCTTGTTTATTCCAAGCGCGAACAATTTTAAACTCTTTCCACTGATCATCAATTATATGCTCAAAAGATAATTCAATTTTAGTCAAATCTTTACCACCAGCTTGACTATTAATCGACTGAATTAAAAAATTACCATAACCCAAATTACCACGAGTCGAACACTTAGCTCTTGGTCCGTATAAAGCCAACCTAATCGCATCCATCAGAGTAGTTTTACCACCACCATTCATACCGCCCAACAGAATAATTGGACGCACCACACCATTATTTTCTGTACGAAGATTAATAATATTGCGATCGGCGTATACACCAAAGTTTTCTAATACTAATTCAGTAAAAATCATGGTTTTAAAAACTATCAGAAAACTTGATACTACCCCAGGTTAACTGCTTAACTTTCTCCACATCGCCCTGATCAGATGCAGCTTTTAAATCTCTTGTTTGATGAGCATTACTGATCGCTTCTTCTTTACTTCTAGAACTAGTATCAAAACACTTTTCCAAACTTTCATAGATACCAACGCGACGATATTTAGTATGAAATTGTCTTTCAGTATCTAACAGTTTTGCCATCAATTCCAAGTGCATCGCATCTCCGAGACAAATTTCCTCTAAAATATCCCATTCATCACTACCTAAAAGTGTATCATCAGCACCAACTCTGATATCGTGAAAAACTTCTCCCGTTACCTCTTCATAAATACGAGGCAAACTGTCATCAAACTCGTGTTTATCTTCTAACCAAATACGTCTTATTTCACTCAACTCTTCAGGAGTAATTAAACTAATATCTTTAAACTCTTCTGGTGCATTCCCTCTCACCTGCACTTGTGCTTCCAATACTCGCCTTAACCAAATTTCCCGCCACTTTCTAATATAAGGGCCAGGAATATTTTGAATAATTTTTTCCCCTTTACTTTCGCGCTCAAAAAGCTGCACCTTGCCGCGAAGACGGCGAAAATCCCTTCTATGACGGTCTTGATGAACATCCAGTTCATTACGGATATCTAATAGAGGCTGCAACCATTCTTTTTCTTCATCGTTTTGAATCATAGCCTCCATCGACCTGTCTTTATTTACCAAAGTACAAACCGGGTGAACGAAAAAAGGTGTGGGAGAGGGAGATAGGGTTAGCGACTAATTTACGATAACATAGGTAAAAGCTAATTAAAATTTT
>Ga0209082_1000724_pt1 | contig 10099 bp, 13 predicted proteins | sample ColdCreekSource_FD_184127 | JGI IMG/M metagenome (GOLD analysis project Ga0209082, IMG submission 184127) | Groundwater microbial communities from Cold Creek, Nevada to study Microbial Dark Matter (Phase II) - Cold Creek Source (SPAdes) (version 3) | ecosystem: Environmental > Aquatic > Deep...
ACGATTACGCAAAAAAAGGGACGGGGACGGGGACGGGAACGGGAGAGGGCGCTGATCCCAAAAAGACAGATAGTTCGAAAGGTACGGAAGGCACGGGAAAAGAAGGTTCTGTTGGAACGACAAAGGAATCACCGCCCTCCACCACGCCATCTACTGCGGAGGCGCAGAAGAAAGAGGCACCCAAGAAAGAGGTCACTCAAAAATCGGGGGCGTCAAGTAGCTCAGGTGAATAGGCTGTCAGGATAAGCGCGGTGCCGAAACTTTCTGTCACCATCGTCACCCTCAATGAAGCATTCAATCTGCCCGATTGTCTGGAATCGGTGAAGTGGGCCGATGAGATCGTCGTCGTTGATTCAGGTAGCACGGATGAGACAATTGAGATTGCGAAAAAGTACACCGACAAGGTCTTCTATCACCCGTGGTCGAACTATGCCGCCCAAAAAAATTGGGCAATAGATCAGACGAGCCATCCGTGGACTTTAAGCCTGGATGCCGATGAACGGGTAACACCTCCTCTCTGCGAGGAGATACAAGAACTTCTTTCTAAAACACCCTCTTGTTCGGGGTATCGTATTGCGCGGAAAAACCATTTTTTAGGGCGTTGGATTCGCTATGGCGGCTGGTATCCAGATTATACGATACGTCTTTTTGAAAAAGGGCAGGGCAGGTTTCCTGATCGCGCAGTACATGAAAGTCTTTCCGTGACAGGGTCATGCGGCCACCTTGAAAATCCCATCACGCACTACACCTACCGTACACTTCGAGACTACCACGAGCGCGCGGGCCGTTATGCCGCTTTGGGCGCACGCCAGATGAAAAAGGGAGGTCGCTCGTTTTATCTCTTTGATCTTTTAAGCCATCCAATCTGGAACTTTTTGAAGATGTATTTCTTCCGACAGGGATTTCGTGACGGCCTCCACGGGTTGCTTCTAGCCTTGCTCTATAGCTATTACACCTTTTTGAAATATGCCCTGCTCTGGGAGATGAAGTACGAGGGTGAAAAGCAGTAATTCATCCGGGCTTGCTGGATTCGGAGGGGACAAGCGCCACTAAAAACCAGAAGAGGTGTGCCATCCCACCGACCATCGTATGGTCAAAGAGATTGTACACAAGATACCCCGTCATCATCATCAGAAGAGAAAGGGAAAGCGTCGTTTGCGCCGAATGAGGACTTCTCACCTTTAGCCAGAGACATCGCATGATCTTCCAGAAAAACCAGAGGAGGAGCAACAGGCCGGGCCATCCAACCGTCAGGAGCATTTCTAAATAGAGGTTGTGTGGATGGGGAACATTTTCCCGTGGATCTCCGATGTCCCCATTTGGATATATTTTGAATAGCGGTTTTCGTCCGAACCCTACTCCGAAGGGCTGATAGAGGGAAACATCATGAATGACCTTGTCCCATGCATTCGCTCTGATCTGAAATGTTTGAGGATCGGTTGTGTCCATCTGAAATCCAACCTTGGGAAGGTAAAAAAAGAGCGCCACGGAGAGGACCCCCATCACTAAAAAAGGAATAAGCCACCGCCTTTTCTTCAGCGCGATGTAAAGAAAACACTCAACCCAGACGGCAATCCATGCGGATCGGGTATACGTGAGAAAAAGACAAAAGAGAGAAAGGGCGAAAAGGGCATAGCCTATCTTCCGTCGCCCGCATTCCTCAGCCATTGTGTAGCAGAGGAGAAAAGGTATGACAAGGACAAAGTAAAGGCTGAGCCAGTGGAACTCGGGTGTCAAAGAGGTTGCTCGCACGGAGCGATTGAGCAGAGACCCCGACTCCCAAAGGAAGAATTTTGCAACGCCATATCCACTGACCACCGCAGTGAGGATCATTAAGGAAGAAATCACCCGATTCATCTGTTTTTCCGTCTGGACAAAGGTTGCAATCAGGTAAAAGGTAAATACTTCCAAGAGGAATTTGGCATACTCTCCGGCGCTATAGATTCTGTCCAGCGCCCCGATCAGGGCGACGGGGATCCAAAGAGCAAAGAGGATGAGGGGAAGATCAAATGGGGGACGCTTTACAATGGTTCGTCTCTCGGCGATCATCTGGTTGATCCAGAGTAAAGCCAGCAGGCCGAATAAAACCCCTTTCAGAGAACGAAACAGTGCGGAGGGAAGCATAAAAAGGAGCAATAGGATTCCCTGTTGCATCAAGGCATCACGATTCATGAATCAGACCTTTCAAAACATACAGCGTATTCTGGTCATCAAATTTCGGTACATAGGAGATGTCGTCCTCAGCACGCCGACCCTCCAACTCATCCGGGAAGCCTACCCAAAAAGCAAAATATCTGTTCTCACCAGCACGGAATATCAACCCATCTATCAAGGAAACCCCTTTATTGATCAAATATGGACCCTTCCCATTCCAGAAATACGAAAAATAAAGGTCATCAGAAAGATGGCATTTTATCTTTATTTTATCAAGAGACTCATGAAAGAACGATTTGATCTGGTGATTGATTTGGACTTTGGTGATAGGGGAGCGATTGTTTCTTACCTGACCCGTGCTCCGTATCGTGTCGGACTCCTTCAAGGTTGGAAAAAATGTCTTTTTACCCATGGGGTCTGTCTTGAACGCGATCGGCACATGACCTCTTATCTTGCAGAGATCACAAGACCGGTTGGCATTGAACCACGTAACATTCCCTTGACCCTGTTGGTGGATATAGAAGAGAGGACGAAAATGGAAATTCTTCTAAAAAAAAGGGGTGTTCAGGCGGGGTCACTCAAGGTGGTGGTTCATCCGACCGCTCGGTGGGAGTCCAGGATGTGGCCCAAAGAACATTTTGCTATTCTGTGCGATGCCCTCATTGAACAACACCATGCGACGATTATTTTTATTTCAGGCGCAGGGGAACAGGATCTATCCATCGTTCACTGGATTACGTCCAAGATAAAACATCAGACCATTGATTTGGGAGGGGCGTTGACCCTTTCAGAATCAGCCGCACTGATCAGTATGGCAGATCTTTTTATTGGGCATAACAGTGGCCCCATGCACATGGCATCCGCTCTCGGGGTTTTTGTAGTTGCCCTATTTGGCAGTGACAAGGCGGAGAGAACGTTATGGGGGCCTTGGACAACACGCAAAAGGGTCATTTACAATACTGATGTTGAATGTGTCCCCTGCGACACACCGCAATGTCTTCGTGCCCCTTTGGGCTGTCTTGCCGGGCTGACTCCAGACAAAGTTTTGTCGGTGCTAAATGAAGTCATGCTGGATATTTTTGTCGGGAGGGATGTACAATAGGGTCCCCATGTTGGCTCATATCGTTATACACAAGTTGTTGGTGTTTTGTAAGAAATATATCTGATGCTGCTAAGTTTAATCACAAAACTACGGCGGTACGAAGGAGGGGTCGGTTTTTCTGCCTTCTGTTTTCTTGTTCCGGGCCTCTACAAGGCGCTCGTGACATCGTCTCCAGACTATTATCAGGGGGAGGTGGCCCGGATCATGTATATCCATGTCCCGTTTGCCGAGATAGCCATGCTCTCCTATACCACCCTTTCTATTTGTAGCGTCTGGTACCTGTGGAAAAGAGACCCAATTGTGGACAATGTCTGTCATGCAGCAGCGGGGATTTCCGTCTTCTTCACGACTGTTGCGTTGATGACCGGATCCATCTGGGCCAAGCCGACATGGAATACCTGGTGGACATGGGACCCGCGCCTTATATCGTTTGCCGTTTTGCTGATGATTCTGGTTGGATATTTAATGCTACGCCGTCTCTCGGACGATACAGAAAAGAGGGCGGCTTATTCCGCGACGTTGGCAATTGTCGGTTTTATTGACCTTCCCATTGTCCACTTTTCCGTTGAGTGGTGGAGAACCTTGCATCAACCTCTTTCCGTCTCTACAAGGGGGGTCAGCATTGGCGGAGACATGAAAACACCCTTGATTCTCATGTCCATCGGATTCTCGATTCTTTTTGTTTATATGCTGATGGTACGGACACAAATGCTTTATCTGGAGTATCTTCTGGAGGGGAAGCAGGGGCGATTACTTACCGATTTCCACCGTTCGGAGAACGACGGATGAAACGTTTGTATCTTCGTTGGAGTGGATTGGTCGTCGTTGCTGCGGTCATCGGGGGAATGGCGATGTGGAGGGTTTGTCATGAGGTTGCAGCGCTGACCCCGGAAGCCGTTTTAAGCCAAGCCCCACCGGGAGAAATTCGTGTGGCGGGTCGGGTGGTGGAAGTTGCTTCGGACAGGGGAGTGCCAACCTTTCGGTTCATGGATGAACGGGTTGAGCCGTTTCGAGTTCGCTACACGGGACCGCCGGATGATAACATTCGGGAATTAAAATATTTGGTGGTTGTGGGACAATGGAATCCTACCGAACGGTTGTTCAGCGCAGACAAAATCTTCCCCAACCCGAATATCGGTTTTATCGTTTCGGCTTATCTGGTCGCATGCCTCTCCAGTGCCCTTTTTCTATTTGGCATGGAGCAAAAGGTGGCCAGACTTTACACGCTCATTAAAGAGGAAAAAATTTATCAGACGGGATGAGGCTTGTTATGAAACGAATGGGAATCGTCGTCAGCATTTTGGTCGTACTGGGGAGTATCGCTTATCTAGCCTTTGGAAATTTTAAGGAAAATCTTGTCTATTTTGTTACGCCGCGGGAAGTGGTGGCCCTTCCTCCATCCGATTATGGAAAAAAGATTCGTGTGGCCGGCATGGTCGTGAAAAAAAGCCTCCAGATGGTTCCGAATACACTGAAGATAAAATTTGACATAACAGATGGGTTAAAAACCATTCCAGTCATTTTTGAGGGAATTCCACCTGACCTATTCAAGGAGGGACAGGGGGCCGTGGTCGAAGGGGTCTGGATGGAAGATCAGACGTTCCATTCCAAGGTGATTATGGCCAAGCATTCCGAAGATTACATGCCGATTGAGATGAAACGGGCCGGGATCGAACTCCCCAAAAAAGATTTTTATAAAACACTTCAAGTGCAGTAGAAGTCTAGCAGCCTGTCGGGCTTTGGTCGTCGAAAGCGAAAATTGGCCCCAGCGAGAACAGTTTTTGCCGGCTTTGCAGGCCCATAGCCCGCTATGGGTCAAAAAGACGGTGAAAAATGGGCCGCTGCGGTCAATTTGTAGCCGACGATTCCAAAGCCCGACAGGCTGCTAGGAGCACCATTCCGTTCTACCACAACGAAATAATGCTCCTACGCTTGTTACGGATTCTCTGTCTCTGACGATTTCTTGGCCATACGGGCATGAACGGTAACCGTAGTGGAGGCATTAACGTTCAGCTCCTTATGCTCAACCCCTTTTTCGTCCTTCTCACGGCTCGCGGCTTTGACCGTGAGCGTATGTTGACCATCTGGGACGTCCCACAGGGTGACCGATTCTCGACGCGAGGTCTTTAAAAACTGTCCGTCTAGATAAAAATGGAGGTGATCTCCCTTCACGCCCTTAACAAACTTTATCTCCATCGGCACCTCCGAGGTGCTGATCACCGCACCTTCAGCAGGTGAAAGAATGGTAACAGACGTCTCCTCTGCCCTTGCCCCCTTCATTGGAATAAACAAACCAATGAGCGCCAGTCCTAAAACAGACATTGTCAAAACCTTCATGAAATCTCCTCAACTGGTTTGTTAGAATGAAAAATCCACACCTGCCAATACACTATTTTCCACGACGTCAAGATCGGATATTCCAGCACGCTTTTGCTTTTTATGGCTGAATTCCAGATGCGGAAGCAATCCCACCCGGTTGGTCAAGAGGGTATTCCCACGAAAAGCAACTGTCATACGATCTGTATCCTGTTCTGTTTTTGCATAAGCGAAATACCCCTGCTGTATATTTCGAATCATGTCATACCGTCCTACAACCATAATATCTGCTGATTTAACATGAAAATTTGCTTCTAAAAATCCGCCATGAAACCTGGCCGCATGTCCCTGCGATGAGAAGTTAAATAAGTCCTGAGCATCATAGCCATACAGGTAAAGGCCCACTAAATTTAGAGCGCCCCGATGAAGATTAAGGTCGCCCCCATATCGGTAGTAGGTGGCATTATCCAGCCCTGTTCCTGAAATAGGACCAGACCCACCACCACCACCATGTGCGCTAGCCGCACACGTTGTGCACTCTAAGCTGCCTGTCGGATCTTGGCCCCAATATCCAAAGAAACCCAGTGACTGCCCCGCCACAGTCTGAGAGACCCGAGTGTAGAGATCCAGCGTTCTGTTATTGTCCGATCCTCCATGGGGGCTGCCACCACCCATGGCCGTCAGGGCATATCGAAATCCGTTGGAGTATCGTCCCAGAAGCTCAAGAGCTACCTTGTGCCCACCGAGCGTACTGCCATGGCCGCTTACCGCCTCCCCCGGTGTGTATTCTAAAATTTCATAAGGGGCAACGGTAATGCGCTGATGATCCAGGGGGAGAACGACCATATCCAGGGAGATCAGTCCAAACTTTAAATTGGTCACACCCGCTGTAAATGGGTGGGTGTACCGAATCCAGCCTAGATGAAGCTCTCCCTCCTGGCCAGAGTCCGTGAAATCCACATTTTCTAAAAAAGGTGTAAGACTTGCGAAAAAGGAAACGCCAGGTGTCAAAATACCCCCGGTCATCAACCAGAGACCATTCACCGCTGCGGTACCAGTGACGACATGTCGGTTTCCAACGGTCGTATCTTGATTGGTTTTAGAAAGATACCGGTATCCTCCCTGTGTTCGGAATGAAAGAGGCCAGTAGGCAGGATGTATGTCCTCAGGATCTTCTTTCCGAACCCTGTCCCGCAGTTCCTTTTCCAGATTCTCCTCCAAGCCTTTCATTTGAAATCCATTATCCAGAAATCTCATGCCAAATTCGGTCAGTTGAGGAACCGCGGTATGGCAGTGGCTACAATCCATGTCATACTTTCTGGCAAACGCCGGAATCGCAGAGGCCACTCTCGGATTCCATGCAAAGAGGGTAAACAGAAAAAACCCCAGAATACCGCCAAACAACAAACGTCTAAAAACAGAATGCATATTCTCTCCCTCTTAAAGTTATTGAGATGATTGAGACCCCTTTGTTTTAAAGCTTAGGATGAGTCGGCACGATACTCTCCCAAGAATTCCCATCCTTTGCGGTGTTTGTGACAGTCCGAACATGCCTTTTCGGAAAAATTTTTGAACCTGCTGTGAATCGGCTCTACCTTTTCTTTTGGGTGACACTGAAGACAAAAGAGGGGGGGCATGTGTGCCTTGAAGGGTGGTTTCAATCTTGCCTCTGATGCCGTAAAGTGAATGTACACAAAACGCAAGCCCCGCAACTGGGATTCCACCATGCCCAGAAACCCAGGTCCCGCATGACACTGAATGCAGTTTGTGTGATGCTCCGCCGCCCCAGATTGTGTCCATTCCGCTAAACTATGCTTCATTTCATGACAGGAAACACAGAAACCAGGTTGTTCTTCCAGAATGCGCCCACCCTTAACCGTCGCAAAAGGAACCCCTACGATCAGGGCAATCCAGAGCGGTGTCGCGAGGAAAATGGACCGTCTGCTGAATCTCTTCATTGGGCTTTTCAAAGGTCTTCCATGCTATCAGATTGTATGATGTTATACAACTCATTTTCTTCAAAAGTCTCTTCGTTTTGTAAAAGGGAAAGAACCTTTTCCTGAACAGTTTGGGCATCCTGAAACGTTTCTGTGAAAATCAGCCCCTGCGTGTAGGAAGAGGAAGGCCCCAGTGTCGCCTCGGGATAATTTATTTGAATGCGTTTGAGATGTTCAATTCGACTAAACTCGATCCAGACTGCGGGTCGGCAGTTGGAAGGCCGACTGCCCAATTCTTCAAAGAAGCGATACCAATAGAGTGAAAACTCATAGAGATCCTCGACCTCTTCATCGGGTGGAACCCGGCTCGCCCAGACTGCTTTTACTTGCATGATCTTTTAGTTTTTAGAGGTGCCTTTTAGAATTCTCGATCAACGGCCTGACAGAGGATATGCCCAATCATGATGTGTGATTCCTGGATTCTGGTTGTTTTGGAGGAGGGGACTTTAATACAGAGATCCGCGACGGAGGCAAGCTTGCCCCCTCCTTCGCCGGTCAGTCCGATGGTCCTGGCCCCTTTCATCTTTGCAGCGGTAATCCCTTCAAGCACATTGATAGAATTTCCGCTGGTGCTAATCCCGATCACGACATCTTCCGGGCGTGCCCATGCCTCGATGGGTCGGCTAAAAACGTTCCGGTAATGGTAATCATTTGCGACTGCTGTCAATGTGGAACTGTTGGTGGTTAGGGCCAGTGCGGGCAGGGAACGTCTTTCTTTTTCAAATCGTCCTTCCAGTTCCGCGGCAATATGTTGGGCGTCTGCGGCACTTCCCCCATTTCCGAAAAGAATCAATTTTCCACCCGATCGAAAGGCATGAACGATCCAATCGGCGGCCCGTGCAATCCCCTCTGCCTCTGTTTGTAAGAGCAGCTGCTTAACCGCAATGCTTTCCATGATTGCATCTCTAATGAACTCTCTATTTTCCATCAACCCATCCCTCCCCATCACCCGTTGTGATCATCTGTTCTTTTGTTCTTTGAAACAGAACAAGCCCTCTCAGTATAACATAAGTGGGTGATGGCTCCATTTTTTCGTTGCATCGAAATCGGAAAAGATTTAGAATCTCGACATCGTACACCCATTGTCAGTGTTGAAATGACTTATCAAGAAGCGGTCGCAGCACTTCACCTTAGAAAACTCCATCCCGTCTATTTGATCTACGGAGAAGAGCCCTATTTTATCCGTCATCTGATTGATTTATTTCGTAAACAGGTGTCTGATCCGGCGGCTTATGATTTTAGCTATAACCCATTTCAGGGGGAGACGGTTCGTCCGGCCACACTCATCAACCTCGCACGAACCGAACCGGTGAAAACAGGTCATCGGCTGATTCTCATTCATGACGCAGATCGTATTAAGGATGACAAGGGCCTCTTGCCCGTCTATCTGGAAAAACCCCATCCTCACACCGTGATGGTCTTTGTCACCGGCAAGCCAGACTTCCGAAAAAAACTCTTTTCCACACTTCAGAAACGAGGAATCTCCATTGATTGCGCTCCGCTACCTAAAAAAGAGGTCTCTGCCTGGATACAGAAAGAGGGGGAGAAAGAAGGGCTGCACTTTTCAGAAGAGGCGCTCTCGTGTTTGAGCGAACTCGCCGGCGGCGACATTTTTTTTATCCGGCGAGCGATTGATAAACTTCTTCTCTATCTTGGAGAGGAAAAAGAAGTGACGTTGAATCGGTTGCATCAGGTCACGTCGGGTGGAAAAAGCTACACCGCGTTTGAGTGGGTGGATGCCGTTGTAGAAAAACGGTTACCCGATGCGCTGAGCGGACTGCTTTCTGTTTTATCGGAGGGGGGGGCGCCTCTTGCGCTTCTAGGGTTGCTGTCTCGCCAATTTCGGATCATGGCCGTGGCGCAGGAGGAAATGGATCTGGGTATTGATATCGCATTGGTAGGAAGAAAACTCCCAATGCCTCCCCCCTATCGTGCGGCCTTTTTCAAACGGCTCTCCCACTGGAAATCGGATGAGATCCAAACGGTCTTCGGACAACTTGGCTCAGCTGACTCTCACTTAAAGGGGGGAAGACTTTCTGCCGGATTGGTTATGGAGCTGTTGGTGCTTGACCTTTGTAGGCAAAAAGAAGGAAAGTGTCCCAACTATTTGCCAGACAAATTGACTTGAATAGTCAGACGAGAGACCCTTCTGGATACCCGTTTTTTGTGCCAGACTTTTTTGGAAGCGGCACGGTCCATTAGGGTGACTGCTTCTTTGAGCGCTACCTTAGCGCCGTCCGAATTCTTTTCGGAAAGGGCTAAGCGCACCTTTTTAACGGCGGTTTTTATGGTGGAAACGGCATGTCTATTGGACGTCTGACGCCGCTTTGCCTGACGCGCCCGTTTGAGTGCAGAAGGGTGATTGGCCATAAATGTCTCTCAGTTAAAAGAATGGTCTTTGACAAAATGCAGACGGGAATATGGCACAGAAGGCAATGAAAAGTCAAGAAACGCCTCCCTCCTACCTTGAAAGAATCTCGCACGCAGCGGGTCTGGTTTCAGCCGGCACATTGATCAGCCGGATTTTGGG
>Ga0209082_1000727_pt1 | contig 10044 bp, 10 predicted proteins | sample ColdCreekSource_FD_184127 | JGI IMG/M metagenome (GOLD analysis project Ga0209082, IMG submission 184127) | Groundwater microbial communities from Cold Creek, Nevada to study Microbial Dark Matter (Phase II) - Cold Creek Source (SPAdes) (version 3) | ecosystem: Environmental > Aquatic > Deep...
CTCGACTCAAACAATATCGAGCGATCGCCACCCGTTATGACAAGCTAGCTGTCAACTTTTTGGGTGCGATTCATTTGGCTGCTGCTGTCATCTGGTTGAATTAGTTTTAATTGATGACACGCCCTAGTGCAGCGAAAGATTTTACTTTGGTAGCAGGAATGAATGAGAGTAATTTTTGGGCATCTCCTACTGCCATCATGGTGTCGAACTTATCCTGTAGTTCTTTAATGCGCTTTAATTTATGGCTTTTGGGCGGAGACTTGAGAAGATTAAGATTGGCATTGGTCATCTCAACTGAATCGGGAACTAAGAGTTTGTCTAAGTTCTGTCTGTCATTTGAAGAAAGTTTACGGACTACTCGCTTGAACAAACGGGTATTAACTATCGTACGAATATGGCCCGCTAAACGGTCTAAAGTATTGAAGGCTGGTAATTCGTAGCGTTGTCTTACCAGTTCTTCAATAGCTACATTAATCAAATCGGCTGGATGATCTCTCACGAAGGCAGCATTCTTGATAGCGATCGCTGCTAGTTCTTGTCCCTGATTGTTATAAGGACTGATGTTTAGATACTCTCTGATAGCTTCTTGGTAGTAACGAATCGACCGTATAGAAGGAATGGGAGCTATTTGGTAGTCTAATTCTAGACAGGTGCGAAGGTGAATAATAATTGGCTGGGGGACTAATTCTGGATGAGTAAGGCGGCTTTTGTGTGGGAAGCTTCCCACACAAAACGCGCCGTGAAATAGCCCAATCTTTGAAATGATTTGAGCATTACCATCAGTCCCAACAATCCTGTTTTGCTTCTAGTGCGACTGGTTACAAATTCTATTTCTTCAACCGTTGGGGTGTAAAGTTCGTGCAGTTCTTTGTTGGATGGATAATGTTTGAACTGAGGATAGGCAGTTCGACTAATTACGGTGATGCTGATTACCTCGCTTTGAGAACTCAACTAACAATTCTTATTGAGATTACAGCATTGGTTTTCTGTTTATTCGTACTTGCGTTACATTACTTTGCCTAAAAAATATTATTCTCGGCAAAGTATCATAGAAATATATACAACAGCATGAGGGTTTGACCCATGCTTGGCTCAAAAGTGAATAGTTCAAAAAAACTACAAGTAAAACCTTTGCTGGATAAAGGTTTGAGGTCTATCTTGCACTATTTTACACGTATCTCGGCTCTCCCCCCAACTTGAGCAATGCCAATCTAGAAGAGGCTCAACTAAGAAACGTTAATCTAAACTGTGCTAATTTGTACCGCGCTAACCTGACAGCGGCTCAATTGAGAAGAGGAAACTTAGACAACGCTGACTTGAATCGAGCCGATCTAACTAACGCCGATCTCAGGGACGCATCTCTCAAGCTGACTAACTTAAGCGATGTCGATCTAACTCACACAAATTTACTTGGTGCTAATCTTGAATCGGCAGTTTTCGATCTTAGCTTCACCGAACATATGCTGTCTAACTCTGCTAAATTTTTCGCTCCTCCCAAACTTATAGCAACTATCAACTAGAGCTTATAGCTTTTGATTGTCACTCCATGAAGTCGCCCACAGTAAACAGCAGGCGATCGCTTCTTGATGCAGTCCTATACAAAGCTACCATCAGGAAATTAATTGGAATGACTATAAATTAAATTTAAACTAAAATGTTTTACAAATGCATTGCAATTCATTTAGCCTTCATATATGATTGAGTTTCTTGAAATTAAGTTAAATAAATCATGATTGACAGTAAGAAGTTTATCGGTTGGATGTTAATAGGGGCGATCGCGAGTGCAGTGATCGTTAGTTTTTCTGCCAATAACCAAGCCAAAGCCCAAGAGCCAGAGCAGGTGGAACTAACCTTGGTTTCCTACGCCGTTACCCAAAGCGCCTATGAGAAAATCATTCCTAAATTTGTCGAACAGTGGAAAGCCAAAACAGGACAGGATGTAATTATTGAGCAGAGTTACGGTGGTTCTGGTTCACAAACCCGTGCTGTCATCGATGGCTTGGAAGCAGATGTGGTTGCTTTGGCATTAGCTTTGGATACTAAAAAAATTGAAGAAGCAGGATTAATTCAGCCTAATTGGGAGCAAGAATTACCAAATAAGTCTATTGTCACTAAATCAGTTGCGGCGATCGTCAAGCGGGATGACACGGTCAACGTTTCTAAATGGTCAGATTTGGCTAATGAAGGAGTGGAAGTAATTACCGCTAATCCCAAAACTTCGGGTGGTGCCAGATGGAATTATTTAGCGCTTTGGGGTTCTGTAACTCAAGCAGGGGGAAATGAGCAAGCGGCAGCCGATTTTACTGGAAAAGTCTATGCAAATGTTCCTGTCTTACCCAAAGATGCACGGGAAGCGAGTGATGTCTTTTATCAGCAGCAACAGGGTGATGTTTTAATCAATTACGAAAACGAAGTTTTATTAGCAAATCGCAATGGCGAGAAACTGCCCTACTTTATTCCCACTGATTACAACATTTCCATTGATAGTCCAGTGGCGGTGGTAGATGCCAACGTTGATAAACATGGTACGAGAGAAGTGGCTCAAGCTTTTAGTGAGTTTCTTTTCACTCCTGAAGCTCAAAAAGAGTTTGCAATATTTGGTTTTCGTTCCATTGATCCACAGGTTACTCAACAATTTGCTCAACAATATCCGCCGATCAAAAAACTATTTACTATCGAAGATTTAGGTAGCTGGGATAAAATCCAAAAGCAATTTTTTGATGATGGAGCCACGTTTGACCAGATGATCAGCAGAATTAGTCAATAAAATAATTTTAGCCACCGATTCTAGGACTTACACACAATACAAATTAGATAAGTCCTAGATTATATTAAAAATATTCAGGTGCAATGATGAAAGACCAAGAATTGAATCTACAACTCTACTGTAGCAAAATTAAGCTTTTCAAAATTAAATTAGCTCTCCAAACTCCCCAGCAGAATCAGTTTCATTTGATGTTAATGAATATGGCTAAGGTGATGAAAGTAGATTTAGAAGTTATTTCAAAGCTACCAGGAATTAATTGCGATCGCCATGACTGGTACTTAGTAGAAGCTTCTGGGACATTTGACGATTTATCTTTGACAATGGCTTGTTGGCAGGAACTTGGAGTCCAAAAATATTTGGCAATTTCATCTGGAAATATCATAAAGTTCTAACGTTCTAACGTGAGTCTGAACGATACAAGATGATCTCTTAGCAACACGGGACGGCATACAAACAAAATTTAAACCAGGATGTTTTGTAAATGTATTGCAATCCACTTAACTTTCATATAAGATTGAGTCTCATGTAAAGCAAATCACACAAATCATGATTTACAGAAAACAATTTATCGGTTGGATGTTGGCAGGACTTGTCGCTAGTGGAGCGATCGCCAGTTGTTCGGCTTCTTCGGATAAAGCTAGTCAGAATAGCGAAGCTCAAGCCAAGGAACCAGAAGAAGTCAAGCTGACTCTAGTTTCTTATGCTGTTACTCAAAGTGCCTATGAGAAAATCATTCCTAAGTTTACAGAACAGTGGAAAGCGAAAACTGGACAGGATGTAATTATTGAACAGAGTTACGGTGGTTCTGGTTCCCAAACCCGTGCTGTCATCGATGGCTTGGAAGCAGATGTGGTTGCCTTGGCGTTAGCTTTAGATACTAAAAAAATTGAAGAGGCGGGATTAATTCAACCCAATTGGGAAACAGAATTACCCAATAAATCGATTGTCCATAAATCCGTAGCTGCGATCGTCAAACGTGATGATACGGTCAAGGTAGCCAAATGGTCAGATTTAACCAATGAAGGTGTTGAGGTAATTACCGCCAACCCCAAAACTTCGGGGGGTGCGCGATGGAATTATTTAGCTCTTTGGGGTTCGGTAACCCAAGCAGGGGGAACTGAGCAAGCAGCAGCAGACTTCTCAGAAAAAATCTTTGCCAAGGTTCCCGTCTTGCCCAAAGATGCCCGCGAAGCGAGTGATGTATTCTATCAACAGCAACAGGGTAATATTTTAATCAACTACGAAAACGAAGTTTTACTAGCTAATCAAAAAGGAGAGGCTCTACCCTACATTATTCCTACGGATTACAACATTTCCATTGATAGTCCTGTGGCGATAGTGGATGCCAATGTTGATAAGCACGGTACGAGGGAAGTTGCTCAGGCTTTTAGCGAATTTCTTTTTACTCCAGAAGCCCAAAAAGAGTTTGCTCAAGTTGGTTTTCGCCCCATCGATCCTCAAGTCAGCCAAGAATTTGCTCAACAATATCCACCGATCAATAAACTATTTACCATCGAAGATTTAGGTGGTTGGGATAAAATCCAGAAGCAATTTTTTGATGATGGTGCAGGGTTTGACAAGATGATGAACAAAATCAACCAAAAATAACTTTAAACGTCGATTCTATTAAAAATCTTCTAAGCATCTTCTAAAGATCTGCACCATGACTAGTTCTTTGTCTAATCTAAAAGTGTCCTTGAGTCCCCATCAAAAACAAGCTAAATCGAGCAGGTTTTCCCTTCCTTGGGTAGTAACCATCAGCTATTTAAGTTTCATTCTCCTTTTGCCCCTGGCAGCCTTAATCACTAAATCCTTAACCATCGGTACTGGTGAATTTTGGCGCATTGCTACCGATCCTGTTGCCCTCTCCGCTTACGAAGTTACCTTTGTGACGGCTTTAGTGGCGGGACTGATCAACGGTATCATGGGAACGCTGATTGCTTGGATTTTAGTCCGTTATCAATTTCCTGGTAAAAAAATTATCGATGCAGCGATCGATATTCCCTTCGCTCTCCCAACTTCGGTAGCTGGTTTGGTGTTAGCCACTGTTTATAGTAACAATGGCTGGATCGGACAGTTGTTTGCACCGATGGGTATCAAAATTGCTTTTACTAGACTAGGGGTATTCGTGGCAATGTTGTTTATTTCTTTGCCCTTTATCGTCCGTACTCTACAGCCAGTCTTGCTGGAACTCGAACCAGAAATTGAACAGGCTGCTTGGTCTTTAGGAGCATCAGACACCCAAACTTTTTGGAAGGTTATCTTACCACCCCTAATTCCGCCAATCTTAACGGGGACAGCTTTAGGTTTTTCGAGAGCCGTAGGAGAATATGGTTCAGTTGTATTGGTATCATCAGGCATTCCCTTCAAGGATTTAATTGCCCCTGTTTTAGTGTTCCAAAAATTAGAGCAGTATGACTACGCTGGAGCAACTGTAATTGGTACGGTGCTGCTGTTGGTTTCTTTATTACTTTTGTTGCTCATCAATCTTCTACAACAGTGGAGTCGTCGCTATGCTCGCTAAACTAAAAATATCGTCCATTTTACTGCCGATCGCTCTACTTTATTTAGCATTATTATTATTAATTCCTGCGATCGCTATTTTCTATGAAGCCTTCCACCAAGGTTTTAACGTATTTCTAACTTCCATCAACCAAAGAGATTTCTGGCAGGCAACGATCTTAACTCTGATTGTTACGGCGATTACCGTTCCCGTCAACACCGTATTTGGTCTTTGTGCTGCCTGGGTAATTGGGCGGAATCAGTTTCGCGGACGTACTTTATTACTGAGCATCATTGACCTACCATTTTCTATCTCTCCTGTGGTTGCAGGCCTAACGATTGTTCTCCTCTATGGCAAAAATGGCTGGCTAGGGGATCTATTAGCAAGCTTAAACCTTAAAATTCTGTTTGCTATTCCAGGAATTGTCCTGGCTACCGCCTTCGTTACTCTGCCTTTTGTGGCGCGGGAAGTTATTCCCATCCTCGAAGAAATTGGAGAGGATCAAGAAACCGCAGCCCGCACTTTGGGGGCAAGTGATTGGCAAGTGTTTTCCCGCGTCACCTTGCCGAACATTCGCTGGGGTTTGCTTTATGGCGTTTTGCTCACCAACGCCAGGGCAATGGGGGAATTCGGGGCAGTGTCCGTAGTATCGGGCAGTATCCTAGGCAAGACAGCTACCCTACCGATTTTTGTCGAACAGGCTTACAAAAACTATCAGGCAGAAGCCGCCTTTGGTGCGGCAGCGATTTTAGCTTCTTTAGGAGTATTAACTCTAATTCTCAAAGAAATTCTCGAATCCAAGACAAAGCATACATAACGCTTGGTGTGAATTAGCTTCGTTTAAATGGACTGGCTCGGAGCTTTTAGCTTCTAGCTCCTAGCTTTTAGCTTTTAGGGCGCGAGATTTACAGTCAAAATAAAATCAAGAATGTATTGCAATTCATTTTAAAATCAGATATGATTGTTTACAGATAGATAAGCAAAGAGCAATTTTGTTCATCTCCCTCAACATCCTTAAAAGCAATAACAAGATCAAAGTCTCCAGCAAGCAAACCCAGTTAAACCTTAATTACTTGATTTACTTTTTATGAGTATCACCGTCAGCCAAGTATCCAAAAAATTCGGTAGTTTCCAAGCTTTGTCTAACATCAATTTAAATGTCGAGCCTGGAACCCTCGTCGCTTTACTTGGCCCTTCTGGTTCTGGCAAATCTACGCTGTTAAGGACGATCGCTGGTTTAGAAACTCCCGATCAAGGCAAAATTCACATCAGTAATCGGGACACGACAAATCTTGACATTAAAAATCGCAACATAGGTTTTGTTTTTCAACACTACGCTTTGTTCAAACACCTAACTGTAAGAGAAAATATTTCCTTTGGGCTAGATATTCGTAAAAAGTCGCGCAAGGTTGTCAAACAGAGGGTCAACGAACTATTAGAATTAATTCAACTGGAAGGTTTTGGCGATCGCTATCCTAGTCAACTTTCTGGTGGTCAAAGACAACGGGTGGCTCTAGCTCGTGCTTTAGCCGTACAGCCTGAAGTTCTACTCCTCGATGAACCTTTTGGCGCGTTGGATGCTAAAGTCCGCCTGGAATTACGTAACTGGTTGCGCCGTCTCCATGATGAAGTACATTTGACCAGTATTTTTGTCACCCATGATCGTGAAGAAGCAATGGCTGTAGCGGACAAAATTGTGGTGATGAATCAGGGCAGAATTGAGCAAATCGGCACTCCTGCTGAAATCTATGACCATCCCGCCAATCCTTTTGTGATGAGCTTTGTGGGAGAAGTAAATGTGCTGCCTCACTCCAGCCCAATGTTTGATCGCGCTAATCCAATCAATCCTGCCTCCAACTTTTTTGTTCGTCCCCACGATTTTGAAGTTTTCACTACCCCCCAAAGACAAAGTGTCTTAGCAAAAGTTAAACGAATTATTCATCTGGGTTGGGAAATTCAATTAGAAGTGGATTTGATTGATCGCTCTACAGTGATCGTTCATTTAAATCGCGAAGAATTTGCTCGCCTCAACTTGCAGTTAGAGCAAAATGTCTATCTTGAAACCCGCCAAATTAGATGCTTTGAGCAAGCTAAACAAAATCTATCTAGTCAGCTAATAAGCGTCCATTAGTGGGTTAGTTAGCTTTTTTGCATCTTGAGAAAGGAAGGTAATCAAAAAAGTTGATTCGATGTCAAAAGACAATAAATTATCCACAGAAATCACATTCGAGGAATCAGATTTATTCCAGTATGAACGGTACAACTAAAAAATTGACTACATTCTTAAAAAGCTAAGAGCCGATAGCTAGTAGCTAATAGCTTAAAACAAGATCATTATCGATTCAGGCTTCAAATCAGCAACCCCTAAAAAGCTAATTAAACCTAAGATTATAGATAGATGAGTAAAATAAGCAATTTAGTTAGTGAATCAAAAATTACAGCAGGGTCAAGTAGTCGAATTAGAAATCACCGATCTCAATACTGATGGGGATGGAGTCGGCAGACACGAAGGGGTAGTTGTGTTTGTACCGAATACAGTCACAGGCGATCGCTTGACGGCAAAAATAGTCCAGTCTAAAGCTAAATTTGCTAAAGGAACAGTAGAAAAGTTATTAGAGTCTTCTCCCCAGCGGATTCGTCCTAGTTGCATTGTGGCGGATAAATGTGGTGGTTGTCAGTGGCAGCATATTGCGATCGCTTATCAACGATTAGCCAAACAACAGCAGGTAGTTCAAGCTTTTCGGCGGATTGGTGGCTTTACTGAGGTGGCAATACAGCCGATTTTACATGGCGATCAGGCTCTTAATTACCGGAATAAATCTACCTATCCCTTAGGGCGATCGAGTACAGGACAAGTCCAAGCGGGCTATTATCGTCAGGGTAGCCATAAATTAATTAATCTCAATCAATGTCCCGTCCAGGATGAACGTTTGCATCCTTTGCTGAGGGAAGTTAAACAAGATATTCAAGAGCAAGGCTGGTCGATTTATAACGAAACTACTCATCAGGGTAGGTTACGCCACTTATCCTTAAGAATTGGGCAAAATACAGGAGAAATCTTACTTACCCTAATTACCGCCGATCCCAATTTAGCTGGTATTGAAGAACAGGCGCAACTTTGGTTAGACAAATATCCTGGGTTGGTGGGGGTTTGTGTAAATATCAATCGCGATCGCACTAATGCAATTCTAGGTAAGACAACCCACACAATTTTAGGCAAGCCTTACCTGCGAGAAATTTTTGCTGGAGTGGAACTACACATTGCTGCGGATACCTTTTTTCAGGTTAATACCAGTGCCGCCGAATTACTATTGCAGGCAATTACTCAACAACTAAATCTCACAGGCACAGAAACTATCATTGATGCCTATTGTGGTATTGGTACTTTCAGCTTGCCTCTAGCTCAAAAGGTGAAACGAGTTGTCGGCATTGAACTTAATGCCACTTCAATCAAACAAGCTCAAAGTAATGCGGCATTGAATCAAATTGACAATGCAAGCTTCCAGATCGGTAAAGTAAAAGACTGTCTTCAGGAAATCGACTTTCAACCTGATGTTTTAATGCTGGACCCCCCCCGTAAAGGATGCGATCCCCAAGTGATTGCCACGATACTCCAGCTTAAGCCGACTCAGATCGCATACATTAGCTGCAAACCAGCAACTTTAGCCAGGGACGTTCAAATGTTGTGTGCCACAGGAGCATATCAACTAGTCCAAGTTCAACCCGTTGATTTTTTTCCTCAAACCACTCATGTTGAATGTTGTGCCTTGTTGAAGAGGCTTTCGTAAAGAGTCAAAACTCTATTTTGATTATAGAATTTAGTATAATGTATTCTTAAGAACAAAAGCTTTTTCTCTAACCTAAAAAGAAACACTATGGTTTTAGATGTTAAATCTCTCACTAAATTAATCCATATTATTACCCAGACGAGATGCTTGTAGCCAAGGGAACATAGCCATTAAGTAGCTATCAAGAGCCTAAAGTTAGTCAAGATAACTAATTTGTTTTATTTAGGTTTGATCTAAAAAAATCTAGGTTAGAATAGCTTCGATTGATTATGCTCAATCCAGACACCTTGGCCTCAAATACAGCACAAATCCTAGAGTTTAAATAGAGGTATATATTAAGTGATTGCCATCCCTATTCCTTGGAATAGAAGCAAGTGGAGTACCATGAGCTTCACGTCAACACTCTATCTTTGTCCTGTTCTCGATTTGCTTTTAGTCAACGTACCTCCGGAATGGCAGGCAGAAGTAAGGTTAGGACTACAAGAAGCCTTAGTCAATGCTGCCAAGCATGGTAACAAGCTCGACCCGAGCAAAACTATTATCGTCACATTTTCTGCTACCAGTAGCGAATACTCTTGGGTGATTGTCGATCAAGGCAATGGCTTTGCTGAAGGCTGTAAATGTCTTAATACTAAAATCTCCCAAACTCAGGTACTTCCTGGAGATGAAGCCGAAAATGGCAGGGGTTATTCAATTCTCCATGAAATATTTGACGATGTTCATTGGAATCGAGATGGCACTCAGCTAACTCTCTCCAAAGCAATAGTCAGCAGCAAGGAAAGACAGCCATCTATCTGTTGATTTTTAGTTTTTAGTTAGAAAATAATTTTGGGCGTTGCTGATTTCAAGTACACTATATCCGAAGGTGTATCCTCCCTGACTGCCTGACACAAATACCTAAAAGTATTGATATATGGTTACAGAAAAGAAAAGGCAGAGTATTCATGGGAAGCTGAAAATAGATGTTTTTAAGCTAATAGTCCATG
>Ga0209082_1000729_pt1 | contig 10019 bp, 8 predicted proteins | sample ColdCreekSource_FD_184127 | JGI IMG/M metagenome (GOLD analysis project Ga0209082, IMG submission 184127) | Groundwater microbial communities from Cold Creek, Nevada to study Microbial Dark Matter (Phase II) - Cold Creek Source (SPAdes) (version 3) | ecosystem: Environmental > Aquatic > Deep...
GCAGGTTCATGCTGGATTGTTCTAAAAGAAGCTAATCACGTATGCCATTAAGTATCCTTGGAAATTTTGATACTTGGAAACTTGCTGCTGAAATCTTTGTTTTTAGCCGCAATCGACACTGCTACGTGCCGCGCCACAGCTTTGTAAATGCCTGCCACTTCACCGTCTGGGTCGCTCACCACAGTCGGTTTGCCATTGTCAGCCTGCAGGCGAATCTGCATGTTCAGCGGTAAAGCACCCAAATACGCCATGTTGTAGTCAGCCGCCATCTTTTTGCCACCATCAGCGCCAAAAATATGTTCAGTATGGCCGCAATTGGTGCAAACATGCACAGCCATGTTTTCCACAATGCCTAAAATCGGCACACCGACTTTTTCAAACATTTTGATGCCTTTTTTCGCATCTAACAAAGCAATATCTTGCGGTGTCGTCACCACGACAGCACCTGTCATGGGCACGCGTTGCGACAGGGTGAGTTGAATATCACCCGTGCCAGGCGGCATGTCAACAATCAAATAATCCAAATCTTTCCAATTTGTCTGGCGCAACAGCTGCTCCAGAGCCTGCGTCGCCATTGGGCCACGCCAAATCATGGCTTGATCCGGTTCGACCAAGAAGCCAATGGACATGACCTGCACCCCGTAGTTCTCCAGAGGTTCCATGTTTTTGCCATCCAAGCTGTCAGGCTTGCCTGAAACGCCCATCATCATCGGTAAGCTCGGGCCGTAAATATCAGCATCCAGCAAACCCACCGTCGCACCTTCAGCCGCCAGCGCCAAAGCCAAGTTGACGGCAGTTGTGCTTTTTCCCACGCCGCCCTTGCCCGAGGCTACAGCGACGATGTTTTTCACATTCGGCAACAGCGCCACACCGCGTTGCACCGCATGCGCTGTGATTTTGGTGGTGATGTTGACCGACACGTTTTGCACGCCAGCAACGCTCTTAGCCGCCGCAATCAGTGCTTTACGGAATCCCGCAATTTGGCTTTTGGCGGGGTAGCCCAGCTCGATGTCAAAAGCGACATCGCCGTCGGTTACCGTCAGGTTTTTCAACGCCTTGCTGGTCACAAAATCGCGTCCTGTGTTCGGGTCAACGATGGCTTGCAGGGCTTGCAGAAGTTGTTCTTGGGTAGCCATAGCGGTAATTTCAGTTCAAAAAAGAGTGGTTTATTCAGACGTTTATAGCGACAAAGCCATGATTATTGCTAGAAGTGTAACGACAACTCATAAAATACCCCCTTAGCTTCAAAAGAATCCCTTTTACAGACATGACAGCCCAACGCCAACTTTTCGTCACCACCGCTTTGCCCTACGCCAATGGCAACTTCCACATCGGCCACATCATGGAGTACATCCAGGCCGATATTTGGGTGCGGTTTCAGCGAATGCAGGGCAATGCCGTCAATTTTGTAGGTGCGGACGACACCCACGGCGCGCCCATCATGATTGCCGCCGAGAAAGCTGGCAAAACGCCGCAGCAGTTCGTGGCAGACATTGCAGCCGGTCGGAAACAGTATTTAGACGGTTTCCACATCAGTTTTGACAACTGGCACAGCACCGATGCGCCTGAAAACCACGAGTTAGCACGACAAATCTACCGTGATCTACGTGACCGGGCGGATGGCTCTTTGATTGAAACCAAAACTATTGAGCAGTTTTTCGACCCCGAGAAAAATATGTTTCTGCCCGACCGATACATCAAAGGCGAGTGCCCCAAGTGCCACACCAAAGACCAATATGGTGATAACTGTGAAAACTGTGGCGCTGTTTACGCCCCGACGGACTTGATTAACCCGTTTTCCACGCTGTCGGGCGCGCGGCCTGAGCTCAAAAACTCAGAGCATTTCTTCTTCAAACTCTCAGACCCGCGCTGCGTTGAGTTTTTAGAGAAATGGACTCAGGGCGTTGATGAAAACGGCAAATTGCGTTTACAACCCGAAGTCGCCAACAAGGTCAAAGAATGGTTTTCTGTGCGTACCAACCCTGACGGCAGCACGTCTGAAGGCTTGGGCGACTGGGATATTTCCCGCGATGCACCGTACTTTGGCATCGAAATTCCCGATGCACCGGGCAAATACTTCTACGTTTGGCTGGACGCGCCGGTCGGCTATTTGGCGTCGTTGAAGAATTGGTTTGATAAAGGTGGCCCCAGAGAGAAGCATGGTGACACGCGGACTTTTGAGGAATACATGGCTGATGACACGGTGGAGCAAATTCACTTTATTGGCAAAGATATCGTTACCTTTCACACACTGTTTTGGCCTGCAATGCTCAAATTCAGTGGTCGGAAGATACCAAAAAACGTGTTTGTCCACGGGTTTTTGACGGTGAACAACGGCGAAAAGATGAGTAAAAGCCGTGGAACGGGCTTAGATCCGCTCAAATATTTGAGTTTGGGACTGAATCCGGAGTGGTTGCGTTACTACTTAGCTGCGAAATTGAGCGGTAAAAATGAAGATATTGACTTCAATGCAGAGGATTTTAAAGCTAAAGTCGATAGTGATTTAATTGGTAAATATGTGAATATTGCGAGCAGAGTTGTAGGATTTTTGCACAAGCATTTTGATGGACGGCTTGCCGATGTTCCACATTTTTCAGCTGCTTTTGACGCGTATTGCAATCTAAACGGCTCAATGGAGGGAGCCATGCGAGATGTTGACGCGCCCGATGACATTCATCACCAAATGAACTTGGCTGCAGATTTAGCATGGGTACTCAGCGTCGCATCGGACGCATATGAGCAAAGAAATACTGCACAGGCTGTGCGTTACATCATGACTGTTGTGGATAAAGTGAATTTTTATGTCGCTGAGCAAAAACCATGGTTATTAGCAAAGGACGAATCGCAACATGCATTACTGCATAGTGTCTCAACAGTAGTTATCCAAGCATTTAGGCTGTTGACATTAGCATTGAAACCAATTCTGCCAAAAATCGCGCAGGATGCCGAAGCATTTCTTGGTATTGCTCCTCTTGCGTGGGCAGATGCAGGCACATTGTTACCGGAAAAGCATACGATCAATCAATATCAGCAGCTGATGCAACGCGTAGATGTGAAGCAATTAGATGCCCTTTTTGAAGTGAAAAATATGCCTGAAGCCGGCGTATTACCTGCCTCAACAGCTATTAAATCAATAGTGAAAAACGCTCCAAAAGCAGCTGAAGAAGCAGCATCCGAGATCATCACTATCGACGATTTCGCCAAAATCGACCTGCGGATTGCCAAAATCGTCAATTGTGAAGCGGTGGAAGGCAGCACCAAGCTGCTGCGGCTGACGCTGGACGTGGGCGAGGTGGACGAGGCGGGGCTGGTTAAGACTAGAAATGTCTTCAGCGGTATCGCCAGCAGCTACGCGCCGGCAGATCTGGTCGGCAAACACACGGTGATGGTCGCCAACCTCGCGCCGCGAAAAATGAAGTTTGGCATGTCAGAAGGCATGGTTCTTGCTGCTAGTGCTGCAGACGAGAAAGTACAACCAGGTATTTATGTTTTAGAGCCCATGATTGGTGCATTGCCTGGAATGCGTGTGAAATAAAGATATTGAGAAAAGTAAGCGCTAACTAATCTGTTGCAAACTGATAAAAACAAGCCAAAAATCGAACAGAATGCAGAAATTTTTAGCGCGTTTACATGTTGAAGCTGGTGTGGCTCGCACCAGTGAAAGCAATTTACGGCTGGCTGTGTTGTTGAGTTTTGTGGCTGGTGCAACCAATGCGGGTGGTTTTTTGGCGGTGGGGTTGTACACATCTCACGTCACAGGACTCTTTTCTTCTATCGCTGACAACCTCATTTTGGGCAATATTTTGCTCACTTTAGGAGCTGTCACCGCCGTCGTCGCCTTTTTACTAGGCGCTATGACGACCGCGATGCTCATCAACTGGGGTTTGCGCATCAACCTTCACAGTGCGTTTTGCTTACCGCTGTTGCTAGAGGCCTTCATGCTCTTGGTTTTTGGCGTGTTTGGGGCGTCTATCAAAGCAATTTCTATCTTGTTGGCACCCGTCACCGTGGTTATTTTGTGTTTCATCATGGGGCTGCAAAACGCTTTGATTACCAAAATCTCCAAAGCAGAGTTTCGCAGCACGCACTTGACGGGCGTGGTAACCGATTTGGGCATCGAGTTGGGTAAGCTGGTTTACGTCAACGACACATCTTTACCCGCCAAAGTACTAGCAAATCGCCCCAAACTGCGTGCTTTGGTGTGGTTGCTGTGCAGCTTCATGGTGGGCGGCTTGGTCGGTGCGCTCGCGTTCAAGTACCTTGGTTACACCATGACCTTGGCGCTGGCTTTGATGGTTCTGATACCTGCAGTCAAACCGGTCATGACGGATGCCCAAAAGCGACTGAATTAGCTACCTTTTCTTCAAATACAAGCAGTTTTCGCTAGTCGTTTTTAGGGCTGCGTCGCTGCCTTGATAGACGCGTTATCCACCACAGACCCCGTAGAAATCACTTTCAAATCGGGGTTAAACACCACGGTGAAGATTTTGGTATCCGTCACATTCGGGCCATCCATGTAGCGCCAGTCGTAGTGCCACTTCATTTGCAGCTCGTACGGGGTGATTTTCATCGGTTTGCCCAGCATTTTGCGCACATCTTCCATCATCATGCCCGGAGTGATTTTGGCAAAGTTTTGTGGTGTCAGCACTTGACGCAGGGCACTCATTTTGCCGTCTGTGCCTATGGTGATCATGTAGTTTTGCGTGCCAGCGGGTTGGCGGTTGTACTCAAAAATCTTTGCGCCGTTCTCGCCATCCCACACCTTTTCGGGCTCGCCAAACTTCATTTTCACATCGCCTTCGGAGGCAACGCCTTCTTCTAGCTGCGAAATACGCTGGTTGTCGCAGCCGTTCAGGAATACAGCAGATCCCGCCAAAAGGGCTAAAACGCTGATTTTCCTTAAATATGTGAACATGCTAGACACCTCGTAAAATGGTTGTAATTTCGCAATTCTAGTGAATTTGAACTGAAAGCCATTTATGTCCATAGCTACAACCGTTTTTCGCCGCCCAGACTACGAGTCAGACACCACTTTGTTTATAGCCCAGCTCAAAGCCGCTAAGCCTACCCTAGAAGCTGAGCAGCGCGCGGGTCGTGCGCTTTTGTGGGATAAAAACATAGATCGCAGCCAACAAGCGAACATCTTTCAGGGCAAAGTGGCGCAATCTGCCTACGTCTATCAAACTAAAAAATAGTTTTTTATGACGGAGCAAAGTATTCTTTTGCCCGAGGTTGTGGCGATGCAAGAAGCCATGCCACAGGTGGTTGACCAAGTGGCTCTAGCACGCCTGTACGGCGAGCCGCTGTTCAATCTGCCGAATGATTTGTACATCCCGCCCGATGCTTTGGAAGTCTTTTTAGAGGCTTTTGAAGGTCCACTGGACTTGTTGTTGTACTTGATTCGCAAGCAAAACTTCAATATTCTGGACATTCCCATGGCGCCGTTGACGCGTCAGTATTTGAGTTATGTCGAAGAAATCAAAAAGCACAACCTCGAATTAGCTGCCGAATACCTGCTAATGGCCGCCATGCTGATTGAAATCAAATCGCGCATGCTGCTGCCGCCCAAGCGCACGGCTGAAGGCGTGGAGCCTGAAGACCCGCGTGCTGAGTTGGTACGCCGTTTGATGGAATACGAGCAAATGAAGCTGGCTTCCATCAAAATCAACAACCTGCCGCAAATGGGCCGCGATGTGCTCAAAGCGCAGGTTTATATTGAGCAATCGCTAAAACCGCGCTTCCCCGATGTCGATATGGCAGATTTACAAAGTGCGTGGCAGGATATTTTGAAACGCGCCAAACTGGTACAGCATCACACAATTTCCAAAGAAGAACTCTCGGTGCGCGAGTACATGAGCATTATTTTGCGCCGCATGCAGGGCAAAAAGTTCTTGGAGTTTGAGCGCCTGTTTGACGCGAGCAAGGGCATTCCCGTCCTCGTCGTCACCTTTGTGGCGATGCTTGAATTGGCCAAAGAAGGTCTGATCAACTTCGTGCAGGCTGAGTCATACGCGCCTATTTATGTGACGCTGACCTACACGCCAACCTAATATACGCACGCAATTTTCAACGTAACCCACCTCGTTTTATGACCAAACAATTCGACGTCATCATCATCGGCAGCGGCTTGGCTGGTTTGTCCGCTGCGCTGCATTTAGCACCTACTCACCGCGTCGCCGTCATCACCAAAAACGTGCTGGGCGACGGCTCAAGTGCTTGGGCGCAGGGTGGTATTGCAGCGGTGCTGGGCGAGGGCGATACCATCAAGTCGCACGTGGAGGACACCTTGGTAGCTGGCGCTGGTTTATGTGATTTGGATGCCACCATGTTCACAGTCGAACATGCGCCTGAAGCCGTGCAGTGGCTGCAGCAACTGGGCGTGGAATTCACCCAAGAAGACGGCCACGTTCACCTCACCCGTGAAGGCGGACACTCTGAGCGCCGTATTGTTCATGTGACGGACGCCACGGGCGCAGCTGTACAAAAAGTGCTGGTGCAGCGCGTGAAAGAAACGCCTAATATCACTGTGTTTGAACAACACATGCTGGTTGATTTGATTACCAGCCGTACCGCTAACGCTACTGAAAAACGTTGCCTAGGCGCTTATGTTTTAGACCAAGTCAAAGACGAAGTCGTTAGCTTCTCCGCTCCGCACACCATTTTGGCCACAGGCGGCGCTGGCAAAGTTTATTTGTACACCACCAATCCAGACACCGCCACGGGTGATGGCATCGCCGCTGCTTGGCGTGCCGGCTGCCGCGTGGCGAATATGGAGTTTATACAGTTCCATCCCACTTGCTTGTACCACCCGCATGCCAAAAGTTTTTTGATTACGGAGGCTGTGCGTGGCGAAGGTGGGCACTTACTTCTGCCAAAAGAAGCAGGTGGCAAGCGCTTCATGCCCGACCACGACCCACGCCTAGAACTCGCCCCACGCGACGTGGTCGCCCGCGCGATTGACTTTGAGATGAAAAAACACGGTGTCGATTGTGTCTATCTCGATATTTCGCACAAATCGCCTGAGTTTTTGCAAGAGCACTTCCCCAACATCAAAGCCAAGTGTTTGGAGTTGGGCATAGACATCACCAAAGAACCTATTCCCGTTGTACCCGCAGCGCACTATACCTGTGGCGGCGTAATGACAGATTTGCAAGGCCACACCGATGTGGCAGGTCTGTTTGCCATTGGTGAGACAACATACACAGGTCTGCACGGTGCTAACCGTTTGGCGAGCAATTCGCTGGTTGAATGCATGGTTTTTGCCAAATCAGCCGCCAGCGCCATCAAACTAGACACAAAACCCGCACCAAGACAGCTTCGTGCGTGGGACGACAGCCGTGTGACCGACCCAGATGAACTGGTCGTCATCTCCCACAACTGGGCCGAGCTGCGCCGCTTCATGTGGGACTACGTGGGCATTGTTAGAACCAACAAACGCTTAGAGCGCGCTGCACATCGCATAGATTTATTAAAAGCTGAAATTCAAGAGTTTTACGCTCGCTTCCATGTGACACGTGACTTGCTAGAGCTGCGTAACTTGGTCGAAGTGGCTGATTTAATCGTTCAATCAGCACTACGTCGCCGCGAAAGCAGAGGTTTGCATTTCAGCCGAGACTATCCCGACATGTTGGCGCAGGCAAAGCCAACGATTCTGGAGTCTAGAGAAAAAGAGTTACACTAGCTTTGCTCCGGGGTGCACTCAATCATGGTGATTGGGTGCTGAGATGGCTTTAACCAAACCCGTGAACTTGAATCGGTTCGTACCGACGTAAGAAGAGCTGACAACATCAATCTGTCGCAAACACCACGGTTAAATATCAATGGTTTTGCGGTTCACACAGATGGTTTTGGCCACACCTTTCGGAGCATTTGTGCCACGGCACGTATTGTTTTACCGAAAAGGATGGCTTTATGAACGCTCCCGACAAACTTGCCACGCTCCTCGCCCTCACGCGCGAGCCTTTCCCTGCCTCTACCAAGATCCACATTCCCGGTGAGATTCACCCGGATCTGCGCGTGCCCATGCGCGAGGTGCTGCTGACCAATGGCGAGCAAGTCACGATTTACGACACATCAGGCCCCTACACCGACCCTGCTGCCAAAATCGATGTCCGTAAAGGCTTGCCAGACGTACGTGCCCCTTGGATCAACCAGCGTGCTGACACCGAAGAATATGCAGGCCGCATCCGTCAATCTATTGACGATGGCCTACGCCGTGCATTAGATGCGAACGACCCAGAAGCGGCGCGTATGGAATCTTTGCGCCGCGAAGCCGCCGCACTACAGCGCCCACCGCGCCGAGCTAAGAGTGGCATGAACGTGAGTCAAATGCACTACGCCAAGCGCGGCATCATCACGCCCGAGATGGAATATGTGGCGATTCGTGAAAATGCCAATGCTGCTTGGGCAGCCGAGTACTTGGGCGACACCGAGAAAAACAACCGCCTGCGCGGCAACCCTATGGGCGCGATCTTGCCAACCATCATGACGCCCGAATTTGTGCGCCAAGAGATCGCCCGTGGCCGCGCCATCATCCCTGCCAATATCAACCACACCGAGTTGGAGCCGCAAGCGATTGGGCGCAATTTCCGCGTCAAAATCAACGCCAATATTGGCAATTCTGCCGTCACGTCCAGTATCGAAGAAGAAGTGGAAAAGTTAGTTTGGGCGATTCGCTGGGGCGCAGACAATGTGATGGATTTGTCCACGGGTAAAAACATCCACACTACCCGCGACTGGATTGTGCGTAACTCACCTGTGCCGATTGGCACCGTGCCGATTTACCAAGCGCTAGAAAAAGTCGGCGGCGTGGCTGAAGACCTGACGTGGGAAATCTTCAGAGACACCCTGATTGAGCAAGCCGAGCAGGGCGTGGACTATTTCACCATCCACGCGGGTTTACGTTTGCCTTTCGTGCCAATGACCGCCAAACGCCGCACCGGCATTGTGTCGCGCGGCGGCTCTATCATGGCGAAGTGGTGCATTTCGCACCACAAAGAGAGCTTCTTGTACGAACACTTTGAAGACATTTGCGACATCATGAAGCAATACGATGTGAGCTTCTCGCTGGGTGATGGCCTGCGTCCTGGTTCGGCAACCGATGCCAACGACGAAGCGCAATTTGCCGAACTGCGCACGCTGGGCGAACTCACCCAAGTGGCGTGGAAACACGATGTGCAAACCATGATTGAAGGCCCGGGCCACGTGCCCATGCACATGATTCAAGCCAATATGGATGAGCAGCTGAAGACTTGCCACGAAGCGCCGTTCTACACGCTTGGGCCTCTGACGATTGACGTCTCCCCCGGCTACGACCACATCGCCAGCGCCATTGGCGCCGCCATGATTGGCTGGATGGGCACGGCCATGCTGTGCTACGTGACGCCAAAAGAGCACCTCGGCTTACCCAACCGTGACGACGTCAAGCAAGGCATCATTGCCTACAAAATAGCGGCGCACGCGGCCGATGTGGCCAAGGGTCACCCCACGGCCAGAGCACGCGACGAGGCCTTGTCCAAAGCGCGCTTCGAATTCCGCTGGCAAGACCAGTTTAATTTGGCTCTCGATCCCGACACAGCGAAGGATTTCCACGACGAAACGCTGCCAAAAGACTCCGCCAAAGTCGCGCATTTCTGCTCCATGTGCGGGCCCAAGTTTTGTTCGATGAAAATTTCGCAAGAAGTGCGCGATTACGCAGCGGTTGAAAAAGGTATGAAAGAAAAGAGTGCCGAGTTCAAAGCGCAAGGTGGTGAAATCTACATTCCTATCCAAGCGGTTTAAGCATGCGAATTGGGATTGCTGGCGCAGGCTTGCTGGGGCGATTACTCGCCCTTCAGCTTGTGCGCGCGTGTCATACCGTCACTGTCTTTGACCCTGCCAGTGGCCCAGAGCACAGAATAGCTGCTGGCTGGACGGCAGCGGGTATGCTCTCGCCGATGGCGGAACTAGAGACTGCCAACCTTGCGGTGTTCGAGCAAGGCGTGCGCTCGCTTGCGCTGTGGCAGGGCATTGTCTCTGCG
>Ga0209082_1000730_pt1 | contig 10018 bp, 12 predicted proteins | sample ColdCreekSource_FD_184127 | JGI IMG/M metagenome (GOLD analysis project Ga0209082, IMG submission 184127) | Groundwater microbial communities from Cold Creek, Nevada to study Microbial Dark Matter (Phase II) - Cold Creek Source (SPAdes) (version 3) | ecosystem: Environmental > Aquatic > Deep...
AATAGCCGCTTTGTTTTTAGCATTTAACAATGGCGCAAACGATAACTTCAAAGGTTTTGCAACCGTTTGGGGGTCTGAGACACTAAGCTATCGCCAAGCGTTGATGTTAGCCACGCTTGCGACTTTAGCAGGGAGTATTGCCTCTTTTTTTCTAGCGGATAACTTGATTCAACAGTTCTCGGGCAGAGGTCTTGTTCCTAATGCTGTTGCAAGCACGCCCGTCTTCATCACCAGCGTGGCAATAGGTGCTGCAATCACCGTGTATTTAGCTACCAAGCTAGGGTTTCCCATTTCCACAACGCATGCTTTGATTGGTGGCTTGGTGGGCGCTGGACTAGGGTCTACCAGCGGTCAAGTAAATTTTGAAAAATTGGTGCAAGCATTTGCTGTGCCTATGCTCTTGAGTCCAGTGTTGGCTGCAAGCTTAGGTGTCATTATTTATAAATTTATTGGCTCCAGAAAACGCAAAACTGAATGTGCTTGTGTTGTGGCTAGTATGCCAAATGATATTCGGCTATCAACAAACTTGGCTGCGTCTACAGCTATTTCATTGCCAACGATACTCGTCAGCGAAGATAAGCAGTGCGATCAAGTTCAGCCCTTGGCAAGAGTATCAGTTACAAAATTTTTGCAAAAAATACACATTGCCTCTGCTGTAACGATTTGCTTCGCACGCGCTGTGAATGACACTCCAAAATTAGCGGCACTTTTATTTGCAGCTCAATTCACCAACCAAAAACTACCTATTCTGCTAGTCGGTATTTTCATGACTGTCGGCGGCATATTGTTTGCTCAAAAAGTAGCAACAACCATGAGCAAGAAAGTTACGCGCCTAGATGATGCACAAGGCTTGACTGCCAATTTGATCACCACTGCTCTGGTTTTGATGGCCAGCAAGTTTGGCCTGCCAGTCTCTACCACGCACGTCTCGGTAGGTGCCATTGCGGGTGTGGGTGCCAGCGCGGGAACCTTAAACTGGCAAGCATTGCGCAGTATTTTATTATCTTGGGTCGCCACTTTGCCTTTGGCATTAGCGATTGCTTGGGCGGCTTCTAAGTTGCTCTGAATGGCACTCAGAACCAATCAGTTGCAAAAAACTGCGTTTGCGGTTACAAACTAACAGCTAACGGCAAATAACTTTGGGTTAAGCACCGTTAACGTTTCTGTTATTTTCAATTGATTCTTTGAAATCACCACACTTTTTAACCAGGAGACTTTCATGGCCGGAAAATTTGAGTTGAAGAAATCTAAAAACGGTAAAACTTTTTTTAATCTGCTCGCCAGCAATGGGCAAATTATTCTTTCTAGTGAAATGTACGAGTCAAAGTCTAGCGCTTTGAACGGCATTGCGTCTGTGCAAAAAAATTCGGCTGAGATTGGTCGCTTTGCAAAATTAGAAGGCAAAAACAAAGCGCCCTACTTTGTCTTGAAAGCAGGCAATCATCAAGTGATTGGCAAAAGCGAAATGTATGAGTCTGAAAAAGCGTGTGATAACGGCATCAAGTCTGTGCAAACCAATGGCCCAGGTGCTAAAACGGTTGATTTAACAGCGTAAGTTCGACTTCACCCTTAAAAGCGCTGAATGGCAATGTTCAGCGCTTTTTTGTTTTCGCACTTAAATCCTGCATCTTTCCGTTATTCTTGAGCCCATGATTACCTACAAAGTTGAATTGCACGACTTGAACGCGCATTTGTTTCAAGTCACCCTCACCATCCCCGAGCCGGCCATCACGCAGCATGTATCACTGCCTGTTTGGATTCCAGGCAGTTATTTGGTACGCGAGTTTGCCAAAAACTTGCAGAGGCTAACCGCATTCCAAGGTAAGAAACAAATAGAGGCCATTCAAGCGGATAAATGCTCTTGGCAAATAGATTGTGATTCTGCGAAACCTTTGGTGATTTGCTACCAAGTTTTCGCTCATGACAATTCTGTGCGCACTGCTTGGTTAGATGATTCACGCGGCTTTTTCAACGGTACAAGCTTGTGTTTGCGTGTGGAAGGACAAGAAGACACCCCGCACCTTTTGGATATCAAGCCACTTTCAGTCAAACGCAATTGGCAAGTTGCGACAGGTGCAACTGCTCTAAAGGCCAACAAACAAGGCTTTGGAAGTTATTCATTTGCCAATTACGATGAATTGGTCGACTGCCCTTTTGAGTTAGGAACGTTTTGGAGCGGTAACTTTACGGTGCGTGGCATGAAACACCGCTTTGTGGTGGCAGGCGCGACGGCTACTTTTGATGGCGCAAAATTATTAGCTGACACGCAAAAAATTTGTGAAACTGAAATGACGTTTTGGCACGGCAAGTCATCAAAACCACCTTTCAAAAGCTATGTTTTCATGCTCAATGCAGTAGATGATGGCTATGGCGGCTTGGAGCACCGCAATTCCACAGCGCTGATTTGCAATCGAAAAGACTTGCCCCGTTTAGGAGAAGTCAAACAACCCGCTGGCTACACCACGCTGCTTGGTTTGATCAGCCATGAATACTTTCATACTTGGAACGTCAAGCGACTCCGCCCCAAAGAGTTTGCGGAATTTGATTACTCCCAAGAAAATTACACCGAACTGCTATGGTTTTTTGAAGGATTCACCAGCTATTACGATGACTTGCTGCTGCGTCGCTCAGGTTTGATTGACGATGCGCAGTATTTAGATTTGCTCTGCAAAACGGCTAACCAAGTGATGCAGACACCTGGGCGAAAGGTGCAGGCCGTGGCTGAAGCTAGTTTTGATGCGTGGGTGAAATACTACCGCCCAGAACCCAACACAGCCAATGCAACCGTGAGCTACTACACTAAAGGCGCGTTGGTGGCGTTGTGTTTCGATTTGACGCTGAGGGCTGAAGGCAAGACCACGCTGGATGACGTGATGCGTGGTTTATGGGTACGCTGCAAAGCGGGCCCCATGTCTGAACGCGATTTTGCGACCGTGCTTGAAGAGCTGGGTGAGCGATCATTTGCCAAGGAAATCAAAGCTTGGGTGCATGGCACTGGTGAATTGCCAGTGCGAGATTTGTTAGTCAAACACGGCGTGGTCGTTTCAGATGAGCCGGCGCAGCTCCAGCAGCGTTTGGGATTGCGTGTGTCGGAAGCTGCAGGTGTCAGTATTAAAGTTGTTTTGAGCGGCGGTGCAGCTGAAAAGGCTGGCTTTGCTGCTGGGGACGAATGGCTAGGCATTACTGTTGGCGTGAAAAGCAAAGCGCAAAGCTGGCGTATCCACAAACTTGACGACTTGGCGCAGCACATCACCGAGCATGCGACAAAAAGTCAAAAAGTCACAGCCTTGGTTGCTCGCGACAAGCGTCTCGTTCACTTAACCCTGAACTGGCCAGCCAAGTCTGCAGAGCAGACTTGGCAACTCAAAGCAGGTAAAGAAGTGGGTGAAGCTAAACAGCTCAATGCTTGGTTGGCTGCTTAGCTTTTTAGTTTTATCCCAATTTACGACGCGCCAATACGCCTTGTGACAGCGTTTCCAGTACGCCAACTGAGTCATTCCAGTCAATGCAAGCGTCGGTAATGCTTTGGCCATAAGCCAATGCGGAAGGTTGGTCTTTGCCTGGCGTGAATTTTTGCGCACCCGCTTGTAAATTACTCTCAACCATGACGCCGAACACGCTCTTTGAACCACTGCTGAGCTGCGCGGCTATATCTTTGGCAACATCGATTTGCTTCTCGTGTTGCTTGCTGCTGTTGGCGTGGCTGCAATCGACCATCAAGGTTGGCGGCAGCTTGGCGGTGACCAAGTCTTTGCACGCTGCTGCCACGCTGGCAGCGTCGTAATTTGGCGCTTTGCCGCCGCGCAGAATGACGTGGCAGTCTGGGTTGCCATTTGTTTGAACAATCGCCACTTGGCCATTTTTATGGATTGACAAAAAGTGGTGCCCACCGGCGGCGGCTTGAATCGCATCGGTTGCGATTTTGATGTTGCCATCGGTGCCATTTTTGAAACCAATTGGTGCGGAGATGCCAGATGCCAGTTCGCGGTGAACTTGGCTTTCTGTCGTACGTGCACCAATAGCGCCCCAGCTGATCAAATCGCCCAAGTATTGCGGTGAAATCACATCTAAAAACTCGCTGCCAGCAGGAAGTCCTAGGCGGTTGATTTCAATCAACAACTGGCGTGCCATGCGCAAGCCTTCGTCGATGCGGTAGCTTTCGTCCAAGTACGGGTCGTTGATCAAACCCTTCCAGCCCACGGTGGTGCGAGGTTTTTCGAAGTACACGCGCATGACGATTTCAAGCGTGCCGGCGTATTTAGCGCGCTGTGCCAGTAATTTTTTAGCGTATTCTAGAGCTGAAACAGGGTCGTGAATAGAGCACGGTCCCATGACAACCAAGAGTCTGTCGTCTGTACCCACCATGATGTCATGAATCGTTTGACGGGTGTTGCTGATCAACGATTCAGCGGCGGTACCTTGTATCGGGAAAAAGCGGATTAAATGTTCTGGAGGAGGTAACACGGTGATGTCCTTTATGCGTTCGTCGTCGGTTTGACTGGTTCTGTCATTGCTGTGAACGTTTTTTGGATACCAAGGCTCGTTTGCGGTGTTTGTCATGTCATCACTCCTGTAAAACTGTTGAAAATAAATAAAACCGAGAAAAATAAACGGGGAAAAATATTCGGGCAAAAAAAAACCGCCAAGACTGGTGTCTGGCGGTTTGTTCGAGAAGGGCTTGCTTGAGGTTTACTTCAAGTTCTTGCCTCTCGTCCGCCGGGGACTGAGAACCAAAAATAAAAGTAAAAGAAGCTGAACTTCGCGATTTGCATGTTGTCAACTGTAGCACAAGTCTTGTACTGTCTAAAATTTTCCTGCTACTTACCTGCGAAAATGTCTTTTATGAACAAATTTATCTATGCAAGCGTTGCCGCCGTGGTACTGACGGTAGGCGCTTATGTTTTTATTGGAACAGGGGTAACAACTGCGCCAGAGTCTACCTTTGTGCTTTTGGATGGCTCAAAAATCAACACTTCCAGCTTGAAAGGCAAAGTCACACTCGTTAATTTTTGGGCCACCAGCTGCACCACTTGTGTGGCGGAAATGCCAAAAATCATCGCCACCTACGACAAATACAGAACCAAAGGCTTCGACACCGTCGCCGTGGCGATGAGCTATGACCCGCCAGCCTATGTCGTCAACTATGCTGAAACTCGGAAATTACCGTTCAAAGTCGCCATCGACAACACCGGCGCAGTGGCAAAAGCATGGAATGAAGTGAAGTTAACCCCTACGACTTATATCGTTAACAAACAAGGACAGATAGTGAAACGGTATGTGGGTGAGCCTAATTTTGAAGAGCTGCACACGCTGATTGAGAAGCTCTTAGCGGCAGCGTGAAATCACGCGTCTAATAGTTTATTTCAAGCAAAAAAATAGACCATTAAATTTCGCAACAAGCAAGCTGTAGCTGGCGTATTTATTGCCTGAGCAGCTATTGAATTAATAGCTGCTCAGGCATGATTATTCCGCTCTAAATGCATCATGGCAAGCTTTGCAAGAGCCACCCACAGCGCCAAATGCCGTTTTGATGGCGTCTAAATTACCTGTTTTAGTAGCCGCTTCTAGCTTGGCAGCCTCCACAACAAATTTGTCGCTAGCTTCTTTGAATTTGCCTGCTTCTTTCCAAATTTCTGGCTTCGCACGCGATTTGAGCGACTCCGTATTGGCGGCAAACCCAGCCCATGGCAAAGCACTTAAGGTGGCAACAACGTGCGCACTGTCTTGCGCGACTTTGGCGTCAAATGGGGCGCGGCCATTGGCCATAGCGCCAATGCGACCAAACTGATTGGCAATGACCGTCAAGGCACTTTGGCGAAATTTAACAGCATCTTCGGGTTTCTGAAATTGGGCACTGGCAGGTGCTGCAAATGTAAATGCAGCAACGCTCAAAGCAAAAGTAGCTACGGCTTGAAGAGCAGATGGCTTTTTCATAAATGTCCTTAAGTAGAATGTTAAATAACGTTGTTACCGAGTTGACGATACAGCAAAGGCTTACAAACAAAGGATTTGCTATTATGCTGATTTATTTGATTTTAAGAAGTTCAATCTTGCCTACTTAACCTAGGGTAAGCACCCATCTCATCTTATGAATAGCCAGCAAACGAAAACACGCGTATGGGATTTACCAACCCGAATTTTCCATTGGGCATTGGCCGTTTGTGTGTTTTGCTTGCTTATCACAGGCTTCAGGGGCGGTGACGCTATGCCGTGGCATTACCGTTTTGGCTATTGCGTGTTGACTTTGTTGATGTTTCGACTGGTTTGGGGCATTGTGGGAGGCAAATGGTCGCGGTTTGCGTCATTTATCTACACACCTAGCAATATTCTTCGCTACATGAAAGGCCAGGAAGACCCCTTGCATTCGGTTGGGCACAACCCTCTGGGAGCTTTTTCAGTGTTTGCCATGCTCACACTGCTTCTGGTGCAGGTCAGCACAGGTTTGATCAGTGATGACGAGATTTCTGCAGCTGGGCCTTTAACCAAATTTGTATCCAATGCAACGGTCAGCTTGGCTTCCAGCTACCACGTAACCATCGGTAAATTATTGGTCATCGTGCTCATCGTCACCCACGTTGCAGCGATTGTGTTTTACCTCTACAAAAAGCGGGAAAACCTCATCAAACCAATGCTGCATGGCGACAAATTACTGCCTGACACCATGCCAGCTTCTGCCGACACCGCAGCGACTCGAACTTTAGCTTTGGTCATTTTGCTGTTGTGCGCTGCCGCTGTGTATTGCTTAGTTAGTTTAGGCGGGTAAATTCAGTGGCTAATTTAACAGTTAATTCAGTTGGCATGGCTGTACCTCATATCCAGTTAGTGACACCTGTATCTGCAGATGATTTGGCAGCAACATCAGGTATTTTTCGCGAGTATGCCATCAGCTTGGGTTTTGACTTGTGTTTTCAGGATTTTGAGGGCGAAATAGCCAATCTTCCTGGTGACTACGCGTCTCCTCGCGGCGCTTTGCTGTTAGCGATAGTGAATGGCGACGTGGCTGGTTGTTGCGCTTTACGACCTTTGGATTCAAGCGATTATGTGAATGCGGCTGAGATGAAGCGTTTGTATGTGCGCCCATCTTTTCGTGGCTTAGGATTAGGACGGCAACTGGCCGAAGCGATTTTGGATGAAGCCCGCATGGGCGGCTACGACAGTGTTTTGCTGGACACATTGGATGACATGGAAATTGCTCGTGCCATGTATGAAGAGCTTGGGTTTAAAGAAATCCCGCCCTACTATCACAACCCTCTGGCCGGCGCGCATTATCTCAAAGTTGATCTTTGAAATAGACCTGTAGCCCGCGTATTTACTGCCTGAACAGCTATATTTTTAATAGCTACTCAGGCAATCAAAACGTAATAAATTACGCTTTAGCTTGTGCCAGCATGGTAGCGGCATCGCTCACTTCAAACTTGCCGGGAGCCTCGATATTCAAGGTCACCACTTTGCCGTCTTTGACCAACATGGAGTAACGGTTACTGCGTAAGCCCATGCCACGACCTGTCAAATCCAGCGTTAAACCCGTTGCTTTAGTGAAAGCAGCATCGCCATCTGCCAGCATGCGTACTTTACCGACTGATTTTTGATCGCGTGCCCATGCACCCATGACAAAAGCATCATTCACGCTGACGCACCAAATTTCGTCCACGCCAGCAGCTTTGAAATCTGCAAGGTGGTTGACGTAGCCCGGCACATGCTTGGCAGAGCAGGTGGGCGTAAATGCGCCTGGCAAGGCAAACAAAGCAATAGTTTTACCTGCAGTGGCTTTAGCGACGTCAACCGTGTTAGGCCCCAGGCTGCAGCCTTCGCCCTCAACGTCTGAAAATTCCATGAGAGTTGCTGCTGGTAGGGTGTCGCCGACTTTGATCATGTTGTATCCTGTGAATGTAAATTGTTAATGTGAGCGATATTACTCAATGGACATGCATTGTCTCAAAAAACGAAGGCACAAATGCAAAAACGGCTCACATAGTGAGCCGCTTTATAGGGACTTTAGATCAATCCCTTGCGAGATCAATCTTGGAAATCACTTAAACCTCAATAGCTTTCTGAACCAAACGGGTAGCAACCCAGTTTTTAGTTTTAGAAATTGGACGGCTCTCGGTAATTTCGATGGTGTCACCCAATTTGTACTCGCCCTTTTCGTCATGGGCGTGGTACTTGCTGGATTTACCAACGATTTTGCCATAGAGCTCGTGTTTAACACGGCGCTCGATCAGCACAGTCACTGTTTTGGTACGCTTGTCGCTGACCACCTTGCCAACCAAGGTGCGCTTGAGGGATGTTTTAGCTTCCGTCATTTAGTTGCTCCTTATTTGGCGGTTGTAGATGCAGCTGCTTGCTGTTGACCAAGAATGGTCTTTGCGCGAGCAATGTCACGACGCGCAGAGCGCAGCGTAGCGGTGTTGGTGAGTTGTTGTGTTGCTTTTTGCATACGCAGACCAAAATGGGCTTTTTGTAAAGCTTTCACTTCGGTTTGCAAAGCTGCAACGTCTTTTTGGCGTAATTCAGTAGTTTTCATATCATTTTCTCCTGATTAAGTACCAAGGGCACGAGCAACAAAAGTGGTACGCAAAGGCAGTTTAGCAGCTGCCAAACGGAACGCTTCACGAGCCAACTCTTCTGGCACACCAACGATTTCAAACACGATTTTACCGGGTTGAATCTCAGCAACGTAGTATTCAGGGTTACCTTTACCGTTACCCATACGCACTTCAGCAGGCTTTTGGGAAATTGGCTTGTCAGGGAACACACGAATCCAGATACGGCCGCCACGTTTGACGTGACGAGAAATCGCACGACGTGCGGCTTCGATCTGACGTGCTGTTAAACGTCCACGGTCAGTACATTTCAGACCAAAATCACCGAATGCGACTGAGCTGCCTCGTGTCGCGATACCAGTGTTACGGCCTTTTTGCTCTTTGCGGTATTTCCGGCGAGCGGGTTGCAACATAATTATTCTCCTTTACCGTCAGCCGCTGCTGGTGCAGTGGCAGGCGCGGCTGTTTTACGAGCAACACGCTTAACGGTAGTTTGCGGTGCGTCGCCTGAGCTAACACCTGGGGTAACAGAAGCGTTGGCTTCTGCGGGCTTGTCACTACCATCGGCAGCGCTAACGATGCGGCGTGGAGCGCGCACAGCTGGGCGGTCACCTGCTGGACGATCTGAACCTGGGCGAGCGTCACGACGTGGACCACGTGGGTCACGGCGGCCACCACGGTCGTCTTCTGGACGCGGGGTGTCAACCACTGCTGGCAAGTCTGTACGACCTAAGGTGTCACCTTTGTAAACCCAAACCTTCACGCCAATAATGCCGTAAGTGGTTTGTGCTTCAGATGTACCGTAGTCGATATCAGCACGCAATGTGTGAAGTGGCACGCGACCTTCGCGATACCATTCGCAACGAGCGATTTCAATACCGTTCAAACGGCCAGATGACATGATCTTGATGCCCAAAGCGCCCAAACGCATCGCGTTTTGCATAGCACGCTTCATCGCACGGCGGAACATGATACGTTTTTCGAGCTGTTGAGTGATTGAGTCAGCAATCAATTTAGCATCGATTTCAGGCTTGCGCACTTCTTCGATATTGACTGCGACTGGCACGCCCAATTGCTTGGCCAAATCACGCTTCAAGTTTTCGATGTCTTCGCCTTTTTTGCCGATCACAACGCCCGGACGAGCCGAGAAAATTGTGATGCGTGCATTTTTAGCTGGACGCTCGATCAAAACGCGTGATACAGATGCGTTTTTCAGTTTAGCCTTCAGGTACTCACGTACCTTGATGTCTTCTGCCAGCATACCCGCGAAATCGCGGTTGCTTGCATACCAACGAGAGGCCCAGTTGCGGCTAACGGCAAGGCGAAAGCCTGTTGGATGGATTTTTTGTCCCATATGTCTTCAGGCCTTTCAGTTGCCAACCGTCACGTACACATGGCACGTGGGCTTGCTGATGCTGTTACCACGGCCTTTTGCGCGCGCGGTGAAACGTTTGAGCGTAGCGCCTTGTTCGACG
>Ga0209082_1000732_pt1 | contig 9983 bp, 2 predicted proteins | sample ColdCreekSource_FD_184127 | JGI IMG/M metagenome (GOLD analysis project Ga0209082, IMG submission 184127) | Groundwater microbial communities from Cold Creek, Nevada to study Microbial Dark Matter (Phase II) - Cold Creek Source (SPAdes) (version 3) | ecosystem: Environmental > Aquatic > Deep...
AAAATATTCTCACCGTTACGGTCAATCAAGCCGGTGACTTCTCAACCTACACATTGCGGATTGTCACGTCACCCACCCATCTTGACCCACCCCCTGGTTTTGATCCACAACTTTCTGCAGTCGATTTCTCTTTCAAGGTGGAATGCCCCAGTGAATTTGACTGCAAGGCCGAAACAATCTGTCCGCCGGAGAAGCTGATTGAGCCTCCGATAGACTATCTGGCAAAGGACTACGCGAGCTTCCGCCGGTTAATGCTGGATCGAATGAGCGTCATCATGCCGAACTGGCGTGAGCGAAACCCAGCCGACATGCAGATTGCCCTGATCGAGACGATGGCGTACGTGGGGGACTATTTGAGTTACTACCAGGATGCCGTGGCGACGGAAGCCTACCTTGGAACGGCCCGCAGACGTATCTCCGTCCGGCGACATGCCCGCCTGCTCGACTATAAGGTTCATGACGGCTGCAATGCGCGGGCATGGGTATTCTTAGAGGTAGCGGCGGGGGAAGATGCGGAAAACCAAACCCTCCCTGTCGGTACGATGCTCTTTACACGTGGGGACGACGACACGGTTATTATCGTCTCCTCTGACCTACAAAAGGTGCTTGAAGAAAAACCGATTGTTTTTGAAACCCTACATGATCTGACGTTGCACAGTGTTCATAATACCATTTCGTTTTACACATGGAGTGATTCCGAATGTTGTCTGCCCCGAGGCGCAACGTCCGCCACACTGAAGAATGATCCGTCCCTTTTTTTGAAAGCCGGTGATCTGCTCCTCTTTGAAGAAGTGAAAAGTCCCACAACCGGCCTGGATGCCGATGCAGATCCGACCCATCGCCACGTTGTTCGTCTAAAAGAAGCGGACGCGAGTATCGATCTTCTGGACAATACACCGGTGATGGAGATTGAATGGTACGAGGAAGATGCCCTGCCGTTTCCGCTTTGTCTGACCGCACTTGTTACAAACGCCGAAGGGGTGCCAGAGGTGGCGGATATCAGTGTTGCACGCGGCAATATAGTACTGGCCGATCATGGCCGTACCCTATCAGGAGAATCCGCGTCGCTATCACCCGAGTCTGTGCCGGACGAAGGGAATTACCGCCCCTTCCTGTCTGAAACGGATTTGACGGTTCGCGTTGATTACGATGACGAGGCAATGCGTATGGCCTCTGCAACCGGTCTGCTCAAACAGGATCCACATGAGGCGCTTCCTGCCATTACACTGAGTGATGGGAACGACGTTTGGGTGGCGAGGCGTGATCTCTTGGGAAGTGATCGTTTTGCGCCGGAGTTTGTTGTAGAGATGGAGCGTGATGGTAGTGCCCAGCTTCGCTTTGGTGATGACATTTTAGGGAAAAAGCCTTCTGCGGGAACCGTCCTGGTCCCAACCTATCGAATCGGTAACGGCCGCGCAGGTAACGTGGGGGCAACATCGATTGGGCGAATTATGCCCGGATTTTTAGGGATCAGCAACGTGCGTAATCCATTATCAGCCGCAGGGGGCATTGATGCGGAAACGCTGGAAGAAGTGCGTCAATTTGCGCCACAGGCGTTTCGTAAACAGGAGCGTGCGGTAACCGAGGCCGACTGGGCTGATGTGGCCGAGAGGCATCCAGAGGTTCAGAAGGCAGCAGCCCTGTTTCGATGGACGGGAAGCTGGTATACCGTCTTTGTTACGATTGACCGCAAGGGAGGTCTTGATGTCGATGCCGCGTTTGAACAAGAGATTCGGGACCATCTGGAGCGCTATCGAATCGCGGGATATGACTTGGAAGTGAATGGCCCCCTCTTCGTTCCCCTCGATATTTCAATCACGGTTTGTGTGAAACCGCACTACTTCCGAAGCGATTTAAAGAAGAGGCTTTTGGAGGTTTTCAGCTGTTTCGATCTTTCCAATGGAGGAACCGGCTTCTTTCACCCAGACAATTTCACCTTCGGTCAGAACGTTTATTTAAGTCAGATTTACAAGGTGGCAATGGATGTAGAAGGCGTGGCGTCCATTGAGGTGGAACGGTTTCAACGTTGGGGAGAAGAGCCGAATCAAGAGCTTGAGAATGGCGTCTTAACCTCGAATGCCCTGGAAATAATCCGATTGGATAGCGATCCAAGTTTTCCGGAGAATGGCAAGATTGATTTTGTAATGATGGGAGGGTTATGAGCGCACAAGATTCTATTTTGAATCAATGCGGTTGCTGTGAGGGGGTAAAAGCCCTTACCCCCTCATCGCTTGAAAATCGGCCCGGCCTTTCAGCCCTTGTCTATCGCGTCGGCACACAGGGCAGCTTCAAAACAAGCATGCAGTCGGCGCTCGCGGGGCAAGCTGCATTGCGCGATCTGACAACGCGATCAGATGACGACCCTGCGATAGCGCTGATCGACGGATGGGCCACCGTGCTGGACGTTCTCAGTTTCTATCAGGAACGGATTGCCAATGAGGGGTTTCTGCGCACCGCGACAGAGAGGCGTTCGCTGCTGGAGATGGCACGCAGCATCGGTTATGAGTTAAGCCCGGGTGTGGCTGCCAGCACCTATCTGGCATTCACGCTGGAGACAGCGACGGGTGCCCCTTCAGAGGCAACGATTGTGATTGGCACAAAGGCGCAGAGCATTCCCGGACAGAATGAATTGCCGCAGATGTTCGAAACGGTTGAGGAGATAAACGCCAAAGCGGTATGGAATGGGCTATCGCCGCGCCTCACCCAGCCGCAATCTCTCAGCCAAGGAACAACGCGATTGTTTTTAAAGGGAGTGAGCACCCAACTTCAACAGGGGGATTCCATTTTGTTTGTTGACAGTGAGCGCGAGACAAACACGGGAAGTACCCGCTGGGCGTTCCGCCTCCTTCAGAGCGTAATAACCGATTCGGAAGAAGATCGCACGGAGGTGACATGGAAGGAGGGTTTGCCGCTTGATTTGTCTTCCGGAACGCCGGTAGATCAATTCGTTAAGGTTTTTGCCTTGCGCCAACGGGCGGCGCTTTTTGGACATAATGCACCCAACCCCAATCTTTTCAATACGACCGACACAAACATGGATGAATTAATAGAGACGGGAAACGGTCCATACCAGTGGAAGGAATTCAGTATTCAAAATAATCAGATTGACATGGACATTGTTTATTCGAAAATTGTGCAGGGGAGTTGGATTGTGCTTTCTTCGTCCCTCTCCGGTGCATTATATAATGCCAGCAGTGTGACCAGCCTCTCGCGCGCCGACTTTGCCTTGAGTGCGAAGATAACGCGCATTGATCCCGATATTGATCCAGACACAGCAACGTTCGGATTACGTGAGACAACGGTCTATGCACAAAGTGAACAACTCGAACTTGCGGAAGAACCAATCACGGAAGCAATCAGCGGGAACTCTATGGTATTGGATCAGGAAATTGAAGGGTTTGCCACGGGACAACTCATGATTGTTTCTGGAACCGACACCGATGGCAACACGGTCAGCGAAGTCGTGATATTAGATTACACGGAATTGGAGGATGGATTTACAAAACTTGTTTTTTTCGCTGAACTTCAAAACAGTTATCAGCGTGACAGCGTGACCCTCAATGCCAATGTCGCTCAGGCAACACATGGGGAGACCAAAACGGAAGTGCTTGGAAGCGGCGACGGCTCACAATCGTTCCAAAAGTTTGTCTTGAAGCAAATGCCCCTGACCTATGTTTCGGCAGCAACATCCAGCGGGGCGGAAACGACACTGGAGATTCGTGTCAATGACCTGTTGTGGGAAGAGGTTCCGACCCTTTATGGTGTTTCATCGGACGAGCATGTCTACATGACCCGCTTGGCGAATGATGGCAAGGTTACTGTTGAGTTTGGAGATGGGATAACAGGGGCACGGTTGCCAACCGGTGTTGAAAATGTCAAGGCCACTTATCGTGTTGGAACCGGTCTGGATGGAATGGTCGATGCCGAACAGGTCAGCTTGTTGATGACACGGCCACTTGGCGTCAAAGCAGTCGTCAATCCGCTTGCCCCCACGGGGGCTGCTGATCCAGAAATCATCGACGATGCGCGGCAAAACGCGCCGCTCACGGTGCTCACGTTAGATCGAATTGTTTCGCTACAAGATTTTGAGGATTTTACGCGTGCCTTTGCCGGTATTGGAAAGGCACAGGCAACCCTTTTGTGGAATGGGGAACGGCAGATGGTTCATCTGACCGTGGCGGCTGCCGATGGCAGCATCGTGGACACAAGTGCTGCCCTTTATAGCAATCTTGTCGCGGCGATTGATTCAGCCCGGCATCCCGACCAACTGGTGCAAGTCGATACCTATGAACCATTAGCGTTCAGTCTTTCGGCCAGGGTGCTGGTGGATTCCAGCGCCATTGCCGAGGATGTTTTAGCGAACGTGAGTGCTGCGTTGGTTGGCGCCTTTTCTTTTGAAGAGCGTTCTTTTGGTCAATCGGTCACGGAAAGTGAGGTATTGGCCGTGATGCAGGGGGTTTCGGGCGTGGTCGCTGTGGACTTAGATACACTGTACATTACCAACCAAAGTGCCATATTGAACAGTCGCCTGATTGTCCATGTTGCACGCTGGCAGGGGGATATGATTCAACTGGCTCAACTGTTGCTGATCGATTCTGCGGGGATTACATTAACGGAGATGACTGAATGAGTTATTAGTTGTCAGTTGTCAGCTAAAGGGACGCAATGAGTATGACTATGAGTTGTCAGTTGCTCATTGATAGCTGACATCTGATAACTGATAACTGATCACTGATAACTGATCACTGATAACTGATAACTAAAAGGCCAAAATGAGTATTACTACCGAACAGATTTATCAACTGCTTCCCGCCATCTATCGGATACGCGATGCCGAGCAGGGCGAACCGCTCAAGGCATTGATGACCGTTCTTGCCCAACAGGCGAAGGTCATGGAGGATGACATTACCCGTCTCCATGATAACTGGTTTATTGAAACCTGCGATGAATGGGTAATCCCCTACATTGGGGATTTGTTAGGTGTACGTAACCTCCATCCGATCAGCGACGCCCCTTTTAGCGTGCGTGCATTAGTGGCCAATACGCTGGTGTATCGTCGCAGAAAAGGGACGGCGCCCGTGCTTGAACAGCTGGCGTTTGATACCACCGGATGGCGGGCGAGAGCGGTGGAGTTTTTTGAGTTACTGGGCTGGACACAGCACTATAATCATATCCGATTACATAACGTGCGCACCCCTGATTTGCGTCAGACCAATCAACTGGAGTTGTTAAATACGGCTTTCGATAAAGCAGCCCATACCGTTGATGTTCGCCATATCGCCAGCGGAAGGGGTTGGCATAATATTTCCCATATAGGTCTGTTCCTGTGGCGTTTGCAAAGTTATGCCGTAACACGCGGGATGGCCCGCGCCGCCACAGGCGCACCGGCGGGACGGTACAGGGTTAGTCCACTTGGCTACGATATGCCGTTGTTCAATCGTCCCCAAACAGAAACGGAGATCACCCATCTTGCCGGAGAGATTAACGTGCCAGGAATACTGCGGCGACGTCCATTATACGATGAACTGGAAGCGCGTCGCCAAGTGCTGGTCGAGGGCGGAACGCCGGAATACCTCTATTTTGACGACCGCACCGATTCCAACGCCCCCCCTGTGGTGGAGATTTTTCTGAACGGCAGTCTGACGCCCGTGTCTGCCGATGAAATTGAGGTTTGCAACTTGCAGGATTGGCATATTCCCGATAATACAAAGCCGTACTTCAAAACGGAGCCAGATGGTTCTGTTGTTCAAGTGGATCGAAACATTCGTGTAGCGGTGGATCCTGTGTTGGGGCGGTTGACCTTTTCCTCATTGGCAGACCTTACAAAGCCTCCGAAAGTGAGTTATGCGTATGGTTTTAGCGGCGATGTAGGGGGTGGGCCTTACAATCGCCGCGAGTCGGTTGACGCCGCACTCACTCGGGAAGTGACCTGGCAGGTGGGCATCAGCAAAGAAATCGTACCTGTATCCGGTGAGGATATATTCACGACGCTGGCCGACGCAGTGACGGAGTGGCATCTTCAACCTGCAGGCACCGTTGGGGTGATTGCAATTTTAGATAGCGACACGTACGAAGAAAATCTGACCGGTGTAAACCGCATTCAGATTCCGGAAGGAAGCCAGTTGTTGATCGTTGCCGCAGACTGGCCCGAGGTCGATCTGCCAGATGGTTTTCCCGGAGCAAAGCATCGTGTTATGGGGCAACTGGACCCAGATGATCTTCGCCCGCACATCCTTGGTAACATTGAAATCATCGGGACAGCCGAACCGACCAGTCTGACTCCTGGTGAACTGGTGCTTAATGGCTTGCTGATTGAAGGCCAATTAACTGTCGCCAATGGCAACTTGAAGCAATTGGATCTGACACATTGCACGTTGGTGCCTGAAAAAGGAGGGTTGTTGGTTGCCTTGGAGAATGATCAGCTCAAGGTTGTGCTCACCCGCAGCATCTGTGGTCCTATCAATCTATCTGTATCTTCTACTCCTACCCTTCGCGTTGAGGAAAGTATTGTTGACGGTCTGGGAGGGGATGCGATTATAGCAAGTGAGACGGCTGTTGAGATCGAGAAGGCAACCCTTTTAGGTAAGGTGGTGGCGTTGAGCATCGAAGCGGGTAATTCTATTTTTACCGACAGGCTCAATGTCACGCGACTACAGGAAGGGTGTGTTCGATTTTGCTACATACCCGACGGATCAATGGCCCCGCGCCGCTTTCGCTGTCAGCCCGATTTTGCGCTAGAGGAAGCTAATGCGACAGAGCACAGTATGATTAAGGCCCGACTGCACCCCTCATTTACTTCGACAAAATACGGTGACGCGGCCTACAGTCAATTGGGTCCCACTTGTGCCGTAGAGATTCTCACCGGCGCTGAAGATGGTTCCGAAATGGGGATCTTCTGTTTTTTAAAACAGCCACAACGGATAACAAACCTTCAAACGAGGCTTGATGAGTACCTTCGTTTTGGGCTTGAAGCAGGCATCATTTTTGTAACCTAAAGGAGAAAACGGATTATGAAAGGCGATATCACACGTTCCACGTTTAAGACAGATAAGCATTACAACCGGGTTCTGATGCAGCAGGGCCGCGTGCAGATTGACGCAGACTGGAACGAACAACAGGATATTGTTAAACATCGTATTGAGACGGGGACTGTTGACGTAATCGGTCGCTGTGGCGCGCCGATGCACGATGCCGGTTTTTCCTTAATCCCGAACGGCAATGACTTACAAATCACTGCCGGCAGGTACTATGTGGATGGTATCCTCTGCGAGAACGAACAGGTCACCGCATACACGAAGCAGCCCGATCTGCCGAAGACCGATCCTATTGCGGAAGGGACGTATCTCGCCTATCTGGATGTCTGGTCGCGACACATCACAGCTCTGGAAGATCCAGGGATTCGTGAGGTGGCACTTGGCGGCCCGGATACCGCTACGCGATCAAAAACGGTGTGGCAAGTGAAACTCCATCCCCTTAACGTGGATGAGGTTGCGCTGGAGCCGGCCTGTTCCAAGTCCTTCGGGTCGTGGGATGAGGCAATCTCGCCTGGCACAGGAAAACTGGTCGCCCGAGCCCAACCGGATTTAACCTCTTCTGATCCTTGTATCGTCACGCCAGGGGCAGGATACCGGCGTCTGGAGAACCAGTTGTATCGGGTGGAATGCCACGAGAGCGGCACTTTAGGTACAGCCAAATTCAAATGGTCGCGCGATAACGGATCGATTGTCACAAAATGGGAATCGCAAGATGGCAATAATCTTACCGTCAGCAGTATCGGCCGTGATGCCGTGTTGCGCTTTGCAAGCGGGCAATGGGTTGAGTTGACAGATGATACCCGCGAGTTGCTTGGCCAGGCCGGTACGCTTGTGCAACTGTCCAAGGTGGAAGGAAGTGTCCTGACCATTGATCCCGGTAGTCTAACGATAAACTTGGCCGACTTTCCTGTCAATCCAAAAATACGCCGCTGGGACATGGAGGCGCTGCTTCAGCCAACGAATGCAGACTGGGTAGACCTTGAAGATGGCGTACAGGTTCAGTTGACTGTAGGCAGTTACAAGACGGGGGATTACTGGTTGATTCCCGCTCGCACGGCAACCGCCGATGTCGAGTGGCCCAAGAACGACACCAATACTCCGCTATCGCAGTTACCTAACGGCATCCAGCATCACTACTGCCGTCTGGCGCTGTTGGTGTTTGATGGAGAGGAGTGGACATGCGGGACCGATTGCCGCGACCTCTTTCCCCCGCTGACCGCGTTAACAGATTGTGATCTACGTTACCACAAAAAACATCTACACGGGTGGGGGATCGTCTGTGGTTTGCAGGTTGTCTGCGGTTCAGATAACGATGATGAAGGTCAAGATGAGGGTAGGAACGTTACCGTACGCGAGGGGTATGCCATTGACTGTGAAGGTAACGACATTATGATCAAGCAGGACGAAACGGTTGACGTGTTAGAGAAGATTCAAGAACACGATCAGAATGCTCTGAATATCCCGATACTTGACAGCGAGGGTAATGGAGAAATCTGTTTAAAGATAGGGCTGGGATCATGCGCAACACATTACGAAATCGAACCGTTTAAACACGAGAAAAACAGCCTTGCATCCCTTCTAACGGGGACGCTCCTCATGGATTTCTACAATGACTGCATTAAGAATATCGTTGACTTTTTTAAGGAACAACTCACCCCACCAGAAGACGAAAAGGGTTTGCCGGTTGGTCCTGTTCAGCAGCGTATTTCTGCGCTGACCAATCTGGTTGCGCAGGTGGCTAATCCGGATGCCGGACAACACATTTACATCTCGCCGCGTGAGCATACGATTTTGCGCGATCTCTACGTGGGGCTTCGTCTGCTTTTGCAGAGTGAAACTTTCTGTGCGATGTTTGAAAATGTTCGGCCATTCCCAGACTATCCTGCCACGGAACTGGGTAGCTTGGGTATGGACACGATCTTTAGCACGAACCTGCATTACAAGATGCGCCTTCGGCCCAGAAGCCCTGAAGCTTCCTATGCGGAGGCTTATACCATTGGGGAAGGGGCCAATCCGTTGAGGCCTTCCACAACGATCAATCGTTTTGACTTAAAACAAAATCTTCTGGTTGCTGAAATTGACCCATTTAAGGATACCGGGGGTGGAGACGGAAAGGGCAATATTAACACGGGCACCGTACAGGATATCGCTTTTTCCTCCGACGGCGTGCTGATTTATATGATTGCTTCAACCCGTGGAAGTCAGGATACCCTTTTGCGCGTTGGCGTGGTTTGTCATGACGCGATTGAGTGGCGGCCATTGGTTGTTTTACCTAATGTCAACCTTGTGACTCTGGCGACAAACGCTGATCTTAAAGATACGCGGATTTACGCAATCGGACGAGGGACTGGACTCTACCGGATTGACCCAACGAATGTGAGTGCCACAACGGTTCCTTTCGCTTCATTCAACGCCTACGGCCATCTCAAAATCACGTCAGATGGACGGGCTTTTGCGACCGCTGCGGCACCGGGAATAACACAACCGACGTCCTATGATCGTGTTCAAGTTGTGCAACTTTTCGGTGATGTAGCAACCAACGACGGGTTAATCCAAGAAATTCTTCTGGGAGCAACAGGTACTGACGATATTGCCATCGTTGCGGGGGCTGCTGGCAAGTCAGACACCCTGTATAGTGTTGTCGGACCAGACAATCAAGGGATCAAACACGTTTTGGTTCATGAGATCACGGGTATACAAAGAAGTTCAATAGGACAGGCTATTGCCATTGGACAGGAGTCTTCTGCGGTTCGAATGGAACCTGTCGGAAAGATGCTTCTGCTGACTTCGGAAGATGGGTATAGTGTGCGGATGATTGATATGAATCAGAACAGCCTTGTGGTGGGGTATTTGTTGCCGACTCAGGTAGGCCCGATTGCAATCAGTGTGGATGGTCTATCGCAACATGTCTATATCCTGAACTACGCCAGCAACACGATACTGACTGTT
>Ga0209082_1000734_pt1 | contig 9961 bp, 5 predicted proteins | sample ColdCreekSource_FD_184127 | JGI IMG/M metagenome (GOLD analysis project Ga0209082, IMG submission 184127) | Groundwater microbial communities from Cold Creek, Nevada to study Microbial Dark Matter (Phase II) - Cold Creek Source (SPAdes) (version 3) | ecosystem: Environmental > Aquatic > Deep...
CCGTATTGAGGATTCCTCAAAACTAAGTGTTGAGGAATTCACAGATACTAAGTGTTGTGAATTGTCTCAAAACAATACAAAGAATACTTCCATAGAAAACAAGTCCAGAGATCAATCCCACCCTACCCTCCCTGAGAGGGACTGGGACAAAGAAAACCTAGATAGCCAAGAAAGACAAGAGTTTAGTAATCGGTCACTACTTGAGATTAACGAAGTTTCTTTTGTTGCTCCGAAAGTAATTGAAGAAGAAATAAGTTCCGAGCGTGTTGAAGAAAACATCAATCAGAACACAAATACTGATGTACAAGAAGCTGTACAGGTAGAGATTGAGGTAGAAAAACCTGTAGCCAAGCCCAGACTGAAAACGAACAAGGGAACTAAACAGAAACGGAAAGATCAAGCTCCTTGGAAAGATGAAGATCAGCGGAAGGAGTTTTATTACGCTTTGATTCGAGCTTTACCTATAGTTGCCAATTCTTATTCCCCTCAAGGACTAGCTAAAACGATCATTGCCGGGTTGAAACGTGGCGAAGAACATACTTATTGGGATGACTTTGATGCAGGGTTGCCCATCGGTTCATCGACTAAACCAGAGTGGGAAATCGAGCCTGGAGTACCCTACCCGATGTTTGTGGAGTATCTAACCCTGAAAATTAAACGAGGAGATAACACTCAAACCAACGAACAAGCCCGTAATGAAGCTTTTAGGATAATTAGGCAGCCACAACAAGCAATGTCCTTCTGGGGGGTATTTAAACGCAGTGTGGTCAATGTTTCTGAGCAGATAGAACGCGATCGCGATCTGGGTGTAAGTAATCCGAACACGCCTGTATGGACGAAAGAACGAATTGAGCCATCAATCATCGAAGCTGCTGCTGCGGGTGACAAGATTATGGCAGTCAACGGTACTGCTCAAGCTGCTCAAGCTGCTACATTGTACCCTTGTGGTATCGAAGCGGCAGAAACTCCAAAACAGGAAAGTTTATCTGAATCAGCCATATCAGACCCCTGGACGGATGAGGAAAAACCTCAACTATCCATGAGGGAAATGTTAGCCCAAATGGGAGTTAAAGGTTTTTGTAAGCCTATGCCCAAAGTGTCGGAATACGAATTGGCAAAGGAAGAACGGGAACAAACTAAGCCTAAAACTAACATTACTCAAATGTCTGTTGCTGAGATTAATGATTATCTGACTGACCCGATTCTCAGAAAACAAATTATGCCTCAGCTTTGGGATAGCGATTATGGATTAATTACGGATGAATTGGGGCAAATTATTGGAGTAGAACCGCCGCCACCAGTGGAGGAGTAGTTGTCATGAATACTCCAGAAGATAAACAATCTAAAGAAAATGAATGCTTAGACATCTCGATTTGTTCAGTGGAATTGGAGGCTTCAGCTTGGCAGCAAAGCAACTTGGGGGAATACAGACAACTCAGTTTGTGGAAATCAACCCCGATGCTCAATCAGTATTGCGATCGCACTTCCCAGGAGTTCCAATTCACGCCGATATCAGAGACTACCACCCAGAACCAGGAGAATTCGATTTGTTATCAATGGGATTCTCCTACACAGGTACAAGTAATGCAGGAAAACGAACTGGTTTGTCTCACCCAGAATCAGCACTTTGGCGAGAAGGAATTAGAGTATTGCTCGAAACTCAACCCAAGTTCTGTGTTATTGAACAGCCTGAAGGAATTATCAGACGAGGACTTCGAGCTATTATTGGATACCTCCATTTGGCAGGATATTCAACAGAAATTGAGTTGGTCTCGGCAGCAAGCCTTGGGGCTGGACACCAGAGACTCAGACTGTTTATCATTTCCTACCCTGACCAGTGGGCAAACCAATTCAAAAACGCGCCCTGCTGGGCAGACCAAATGCGAGAAATGGTTCAAAGACAACGGGCTAATCAAGAGTGGCTATCAGTTAGGAACAAAAGCGATCGCGTCGATGATGGGCTTTCCGTTCAATTGGTTCGAGGGTCTGAGCGAACAATACTCGAAGAATCTGAATATACCGAGCCAAGTAAAGCACCAGGCAGAATCAGAGCCAGATATCTCGCAGGAAGAAGTGTCACACCAGGACAAGCCGCGATCGCACTCTCTAGAGTCCTCTATCTCTCAGAAATTACTGGGGGGAGATGAAAATTCCCCCCTACAAAAAGATAAACGTTCATCACCTAGCCGAGAGATTTCTATTCCCTGTCTGGTCAAACAGCCCAAACAACCTGAAGTTAAAGGTGTAATTCAGACAGATTTAGGCGATCGCTTTGTTGTATATATCTCAGATTCGGATTCTACGATTACTGTTTCCAAGTTATTTGTCTATCCAGACTTCAGTAAAAGTGTTGGACAGATTGGCAAAAACCCTAGGAAAAATCTAACCCCCAGTAAAGAAAACCCTAGGAAAAACAGACGACGGAAGAATGGACAAGGAAACGGTTCTATCTATTACCGCACTGTTACTAAGAATGGTAAGCAGTACACCGAAGCTTATTATCACTACGTAGAGAACGGTAAGAAGCGAACTAAATACATTCCTAGGAAGCTGCTAGATAGGGTTTCTGAGGCTGAATCTCGATCGCGAAGCGTTGTCGATATTCTGTTTTTACTGGGGGGAGATGAAAAAAACCCTAGGAAAAGTTCTAGCACTTTATCCACTGAAGTTGATCAAAAACCCAAAACCAATGAAGTATTGGAAACTGATAGTTTAAACCCTAGGAAAATAACACCCCCCAGTAAAAAGCGAAAAAAGGGTTATGGGACTGGATACATCGAATGTAAACCGATAAGACGCAGTGGTAAGGAGTATAAGCAATATTGGTATCACTACGAGTTTTGGAGTCAGGGCGATCGCTCTTGTAAGAAGAGTAGATATATTCCCAAGCGTTTGTTAGCAAGGGTGGAAAAGATGGAGGCGGAGAAAGCACCAGTTGAAGAGATACTCAAGGTTTTGATGAATAAAAGTAAAAAATAATCTAAAAACAAACAGAAATAACCAGTAACAATGGTAGTATTTCTGAAACTATAAATCTTGGCTCAATCATAATACTACTGTGCAAAAAGTTTTTTCTCCTTTGTTGCAGATAGGTCTATGTACCTTTGGCTATCTCTACGCCACCAGTGAAATGTCCTTGGCTCAAGTTACCACCGATGGAACTGTTAATACTCAAGTAATTGAAAACGGTAATGTTGCCGAAATAACAGGCGGAGAAGCAAGAGGCAGTAATCTCTTTCATAGCTTCCAAGAGTTTTCAGTAGGTACGGGAAATGAAGCCTTTTTCAACAACGCCAATAATATTTCTAATATTTTCAGTCGAGTTACAGGCGGCAAGATTTCCAGCATCGACGGTCTAATTCGGGCTAATGGTAGCGCTAATTTATTCCTGATCAATCCAGCAGGAATTTTGTTTGGGGAGAATGCCAGATTAGACGTAGGTGGTTCGTTTTTGGGTAGTACGGCGAGTAGTGTTTTGTTTGAGGATGGGGAATTTAGCGCGACAGATTTAGAGAATCCGCCTGTATTGACGATTAATGCTCCTATTGGTTTGAATTTTCGGGATGAGCCAGGGGATATAACTGTTAGAGGAAATGGTCAAGGTACGCGAAGACCAACCGATCTAACTGGAAATGCTTCTGCTAGAGGAACTGGTAAGCTAATTGATACACAAGAGGCTTTGCGAGTTAATACCAACAAAACTTTTGCCTTAGCAGGTGGAAATCTTTTATTTGAGGGTGCAACCATCAAAACCGCAGGAGGAAGAATTGAATTAGGCAGTGTGGGAGGAAATCAACAGGTTGGCTTCATCCCTGTAAATGAAGGTTTTAGTCTAGATTATGCAGGAGTAAAAAATTTTCAAGATATTCAACTTTCTCAAACCGTAACTGTTGATGCGAGTGGTGTAGTGGCTGGTGATATCAAAGTACAAGGACAAAATATTAGTCTGCTAGAAGGTTCTCAAATTGAGGCTAGCACAATCGGAAAATCACCTAGTCAAGACACTCCAGGAACTGTGGAAATTAATGCTCTTGATACCATCAATGTTGATGGTTCTACTTCAGATGGGATCTTTAGTGGTGTGGCGAGTCGTGTCTATACCAGTGCGGTGGGGGATGCAGGGGATGTGACTATCTCGACTACTAATTTGAATCTGACTAATAGCGGTGCAATTGATACCAGTACATCTGGAGCAGGAAATGGTGGTGATATTAACATTAATACCTCCAATTTGACCTTAGCTAATGAAGGTAGAATTGATACCAGTACATCTGGAGCAGGACATAGTGGTGATATTAACATTAATGCCACAGAGTCAGTTTCTATCAAGGGAGGATTCGATCCCCTCTTAACTGGTATTCAAAGCTTCGTAAGCGCAGAAGGGAATGGTGGTGTCATTAACATTACTACTCCCAATTTCACCGTAGCTAATGGCGGTTTGATTATTACTAATACAAACGGAGTAGGAGATGGTGGTGAAATTAACATCAATGCTACAGAATCAGTCACTGTCGATGGAGAAAACTTGTTTACTCTCATTGCCAGCCAAGTAAGCGCAGAAGGGAATGGTGGAGTAATTAACATTACTACTCCCAATCTCACTGTAGCTAATAACGGTGCAATTGATACCAGTACATCTGGAGCAGGAGATGGTGGTGCAATTAACATTAATGCTACAGAATCAGCCACTGTCACTGATGCTTATATTAGCAGCAATGTATTTGTATTTAATGTATTTGGAGTACCAGGAGGGAATGGTGGCGCGATTAACGTTACTACTCCCAATCTCACTGTAGCTAATAACGGTGCAATTGATACCAGTACAAGCACAGTAGGAAATGCTGGTAGTATCCTAATTAAAGCTGATACTCTATCTTTAAACAATAGTGGAATTTATGCTGAAAATATTCCATTTGAACCAGCTACTAACAATCAAGCACCAAATATAGGCGGTAACATAACTCTAGAAATCACTGATGATTTAACTCTACGGAACAACAGCACTATCTCAGCCAAAGGAGGAAGTAATGCTGATGGTGGTAATGTCAACATTGATACTAATTTTATAGTCGCTTTCCCAGAGGGCAATAACGATATTCTTGCTAATGCTGAACAAGGAAAGGGGGGAAATATTAATATTAATGCTCAAGCAATTTTAGGTATCGCAGAACGTCCTTTAAATGATTTAACTAACGATATCAACGCTAGTTCACAAGTCAGAGGTTTAGATGGTACTGTTAATCTTAATACTCTCGGTATTAATCCTGTTCAGGGTGCAACCGAATTACCAAGCAATGTAGTTGAACCAGAAAAAACTACTACCCAAACTTGCCAAGCCAATAGAGATGGAACAGCTAAAAACGGTTTAACTATTAAAGGCAAAGGCGGCGTTCCTCCTGCACCAGATTTACCCCTAAATTCTCAGAACATTTCAGTCAATGGCGAAATCGACCCCACCATATCTACTATTCCTGAACCAATAGAAACTAGTCTTGGGAAGATTCAACCAGCCAGAGGAATTAAAGTTACCAAAGATGGTCGGGTAACTTTAACCGCATATCGTACTAATAACGCTGGAGAACGAATACCCGAAATTAAGCCAAACTGTAACTAACGCAGCTTCTCAAATAGCGATCGCCTTTCTCGAAGTGCGATCGCCTAGCCGACTAATCTCTCTTTCAACTTGGTATATCGCTGCTGCTGCTTGACCTGCTTAACCGCGATCGCAATAGCCTTTTCCGACCCTACAATCAACGCCAGCTTCTTCGCCCTAGTCAATCCCGTGTAAAACAGATTCCTACTCAACATAATATAGTGCTGGGTATACAGAGGCAGGATAACAACGGGATATTCCGAACCCTGACTTTTATGAATACTTGTTGCCCAAGCTAGAGTAATTTCATTCAAATCGGCATAATCATAAACTACATCTCTGCCATCGAAATCGATAGTAACTTCCTTTTCAGTATGATCGATGCCCATCACCATTCCCAAATCACCATTAAACACCTCCTTGTTGTAATCATTTTTCAACTGCATCACGCGATCGCCCGTCCTTAAAATACTATCTCCTCTAGCTAACTCTGCTTTATCTTCACTGGGAGGATTGATTAGTTGTTGCAGCACCTTGTTTAAATTACGAGTCCCAATTAAACCCCTAGTCATGGGACATAACACCTGGACATCCGTAGCAGGGTTAAAACCAGCCTTGGGTATGTAATGCTCGATTAGTTCACAGATAGTTTGTACGCCGTGTTCGGCTTCTGTACCTCCCGAATGCCAGAGACAGTCAGAGGTTGCCTTCATACTGATTGGTTCGAGTTTGGGTATATGACCGTGATTAATTTGATGGGCGGTACGAATAATAGCACTAGATGCAGCTTGACGGAAGACTTGAGTTAAACGCACGACGGGAATTTTCTCCGAAGCAATTAAATCTTTAAGCACGTTACCAGGGCCGACTGATGGAAGCTGATCGATATCTCCTACTAGCAACACCTGACAATCTTCTGGTATGGCTTTAAACAGAGAATGAGCCAAGAACAAATCCACCATACTAGATTCATCCACTACGATCGCCGAACACTCTAGAGGATTATCTAAATCCCGTTTAAAGCCCATCTTACTAGGGTCAAATTCTAACAAACGATGGATGGTTTTCGCTTCTAGACCCGTCATTTCACTCAACCGTTTAGCTGCTCTGCCTGTAGGTGCTGCACAGGCAATTTTACGACCCATTGCTTTCCATAAGGTAACTATAGTACGGACTGAAAAAGTTTTACCCGTTCCAGGGCCACCAGTAAGGATCATCACTTTTTCGGAAGCTGCTTTGACCACCGCTACATATTGCTGGGGGGATAGTTCGATCTTTCTCGATGCCGTATATTTATTAATCCAACTCTTAACTCTCTCTTCGTCTACATCTAAACCACTTTCTAATTTTTTGAGTAGTAACTTAGCTAGATGTTGTTCGCTATAAAAGAAGCTGGGTTTGTAGTAAATTAATTCCTCGTCTAGTTCTTTAACTAACTGTTCTTCTTTAACCATTTCTGAGAGGATACCGACAATAGAGGATTCATCGGCTTCATGTTCGTAATTTTCCCCTGTTTCCGTACTCGTTTTGTTCTCATTTTGTTCTCTTTTGATAGTCAGTAATTCACGAGCAAAAGGAACAATCTTACTTTCAGGTAAATAACAATGACCATCTTCACTAGCCTTATCTAAAACATGAAGCACTCCTGCCTGATAACGAAACTTTGACCAAGGAGAAACCCCCACATTACGAGCAATCTTATCTGCTGTTAAAAAACCAATACCAAAAATATCAATGGCTAATTGATAAGGATTTGTTGTCACCGTTGCGATCGCCTCCTCGCCGTACTGCTTGTAAATCTTGACGGCATAGGTAGTAGAGACACCGTGACTGGAGAGAAAAATCATCACTTCCTTAATCGATTTCTGTTCTGCCCAGGTATTTTGAATCATCTTGATTCGCTTTTCGGCAATTCCAGTCACTTCCGACAGGCGATCAATCTGATTTTCGATGACTTCTAAAGTATCCAAACCGAAGTGCTTGACGATGCGTTTAGCTGTGACCGGCCCGACTCCCTTAATCAAACCACTACCTAAATACTTTTCAATCCCCGTCAACGTAGCTGGTTTAGTCTCTTTGTAGCCAACGACTTGAAACTGCGAACCATATTGGGGATGTTCGCCCCAAACTCCCTGTAGCTGTAGCGTCTGTCCTGCTTGGATGTTGGCAAAACTGCCCACGATAGTAATTAACTGTTTGACATTGCCCGTGTTCAACCGCGCCACGGTATATCCCGATTCTTCGGAGTGAAAGGTAATTCGCTCAATAACTCCAGTTAAAGATGATAGTGGCGCAGTTACGATTGATGATGTCATAGAACACCTGTTCTGATATCCAAGTCAATAATTAGTCTACTTCAACTTCAATCAACTTTTCTAACTGCGCCAGCAGAGATTCTAACTTTTTTCGCTTCTTCGGGTCTTTCCACAATTGTTTTGACTTCGATGCTACAGAGTAGGTAGTCTCAAAACGATTTCTTAGTTCTTCTTTTTCCTTAACTGGCTTGACGGTGCTTACTCTTTCTTTAATTTGACTTAAGGATAAGGAATTGGCGATCGCATCTTCTAATAACTCAGCTCTTGTTTCTTCATCTTTAATTTGGGCGATCGCTTTGGCTTTGGTGTATTCAATCTGTCCGCTTCTCAGAGCTTCAAGAATATCTTCGGGAAGATTGAGTAGGGGGATTCGGTGAGTTCTAAATGATTCGGATGTGATTCGCCCAATCCCTTGAAATACTTGCTCTATGACCTGTTGTTGTTCTGAGCGGACAACGTTGTCCGCCAACCCTCTTTGTGCTTTGGCAAGTTGATTTAGTAGAGAAATAACTCCTTCAGTGTCGCTTTCTAACTTCAGAGCTAACAGTTGTAAAATCCCTTCTGTTTCCTCTACAGGATTTAAATCTTCCCTTTGCAGGTTTTCAATCAGAGCCAGTTGTAAGGCTTCAGAGTCAGTTAGTTCTTTAATGATTACAGGAACTTCTGTTAATCCTGCTGCTGTAGCTGCCCGATAGCGTCTTTCCCCCGCTACCAATTCATATTTATTGTCTGGTAGCGATGGGCTTTGCCCGCGCTCCGCGCATCGCACTAATAATGGCTCTAGAATGCCATGTTCTTTGACTGACTGAGTTAACTGTTCCAGTTTATCAGGGTCGAAATAGCGTCGAGGTTGAGTGGCTGAAGTCACAATGCGATCGAGAGGAAGAGTTTGAGGTGATGCACTCTGTACTGTTGGCTTGTCCTTATCTGTAAATAGGGCAACATTTCTGAGTTTAGTACGTTCTGATGAGGGTTGGGTGCTTTTTCTGGGTTTGGGACTCATGACATTTTCTCCATCGCTAAAGCTAAGGAATCAAATAATTCTAAAGTTGGTTTATGTTTATTGGTACACAAAGCTAAAGGTTTTCCTCCCTCTGCTGCTTCAGCCACAGCAGTTGCTCTGGGCATAGGAGGAAAAATGGTAGCTACATCTGCTAACTGTTCAGAGATAGATTCTAGAGTACGGTTATCTAAGGAATTACTAGCTTGATACATAGTGGGCAGAAAACCAGCTATTTTTAGTTGAGGATTCAATCGTTTGCGAACTCGTGCCACTGTATGAAGTAGAGAATCAGTCCCTTTAAGTGCTTTGAATTGACATTGGATTGGGACTAGGACGTATTGGGCAGCAACTAAACTGATATGGCTCAAAATCCCCAAACTAGGAGGGCAATCAATGAGAATGAAGTCGTAATTATCCTTGAGTGGTTCGAGGATTTGTTTAAGGCGTAATTCTCTGAGTTCGGCAAAAATCAGCTCTTGTTCGGCATTGGCAAGCTCGATGTTGGCTGGTATTAAATCCATGCCGTGTATGTTTTGTTGGATGGGCAGTACTTCATCATCATCATCATTTTTTGGCACAAGAGCATCGTAAATTGTTTTTTCCAATTCAGATGGTTCTAAGCCCATAAAGCAAGAAAGGGAGGCTTGGGGGTCAATATCTACTAAGAGAACGCGGCGATTGCGCTCAGTCAGATGATAGCCGAGATTTAGAGTAGTCGTTGATTTAGCTACCCCTCCAGCTTGATTAAACAATGCGATGATTTTGCTCATAGGAGCTGCTTACTTATTAACCCTTGAATGTTTGAGGTGTTGCTTTCATCTAGGTTAATCCTAGCAGGAGCTAAAAAAAGAAAAATTTAAGAGCGCGCGATCGCGCGAGAGATACGCTCATTTTTCTTAAATGATGCGCGATTTTCAATTAATTAGGACTTACGCAAGAATCATTTCGAGAGAAGGATTTTTAAGCTGCTGAATCAGGTAATCTCGAAGAAGACCATTTTTTAGTTGGTAAACATTAGAATGATTGGCGATCGCTAAATACTTTAAGCGA
>Ga0209082_1000735_pt1 | contig 9957 bp, 11 predicted proteins | sample ColdCreekSource_FD_184127 | JGI IMG/M metagenome (GOLD analysis project Ga0209082, IMG submission 184127) | Groundwater microbial communities from Cold Creek, Nevada to study Microbial Dark Matter (Phase II) - Cold Creek Source (SPAdes) (version 3) | ecosystem: Environmental > Aquatic > Deep...
TACAAAACGCTAACGTTAAATTAGTTCTTCAGTAACACAATTTAATTTAAAACTGAAGCGTGTTCCCAAGGGTTGGGGTTGATTGATTTGTCGGTCAACCCTTTTTTGTGATTTAGTTTTCGATAAAATTGAAATTTATTTATAAATCTATCTAGTTTCTGTTTCGCCACCTATCCACAATATTCTCAATGCCATAGTAGCAAAACCGATCGCGGCTAGAGATTTAAGTAACTTCTCTGGTAAAAACTGTGATACAGTTCCTCCGGCTAAGACACCGATAAAACTAGCTAAAATTAAGGCAACAGTAGAGCCGAAAAATACAGCACGAGGATTTTTGGAATTCCCCCCAAGAGCGATCGCAGCTAGTTGGCTTTTATCACCAATTTCTGCTAGAAAAACCGTTACAAAACTCAGTCCAACAAGTTGCCAATCCATTTATTTATTAACTACCAATTACGTCACTAATTAACCAGCCAGTAATGAATAGCAGTAAGATTGCTACTGCTAAATCGAGAGTTTCGGGAGAGAGTTTTTTCGATAGCCAATATCCAATTGATACGCCGATCAAACTAGTAGCCACTAGAGCCAAAGCCGCACCAGTAAATACAGTCCAAGGGGATTGAGACTCTGCACTCATTAATAGAGTAACCAGTTGGGTTTTGTCACCCATCTCAGCGAGAAAAATTGTAATAAAAGTGGAGCTAAAAATCGGCAAAAAGTAACCTGGTTTTGGTTGTATCGACTCAGGGTTGCTGTCAATACCTTGAGGCTCTAAATCGGATATGGATAGCTGGATTTCTTCAACTGGTTCAACAGATTGGCGATCGCTAGTTTCCATTAAAGTCTTGATTTGGATTGTGATGCCATTTCGACATCTTTCCCTACTGTATACTTAGTTACGTTTTATTATCGCAAAATTTATCCTCATCTCCAAATGCGATCGCGATTTAACGGCTAAAAGCTAAGAAGCTCACAGCTAAAAGCTTATTTAAGCTTCTATATTTTGGATATCTAAATGTAGAAGCTTGCTGTATACTATTTCTTTAGGCACTTACAGGCGATAAAAATTTACATCGTCCTTACTTTTAAGGAACAACTAAGGAATGGAAAACCTAATATCAGAACAGTATCCTAATGACGGCGGCTGGCATATCAAGCGACTAGTAGGCGAGGCTAACGATAGGCTTAGTCAGATAGGCAGAAAAGGGAAGAGGGCTAAAATTGTCGCCAAGAAGTCATCTCTATCCCTACAGTTCAACTTCAAAGATGACAGCGGTAGTCCTCAAAAAAACCCTGGCTTAGGAGGGCTTCTGTCAAGCTACAAAGGAATACAAGAGGCTGAGAGAATAGCCGAACTAGTCACGGGACAATTAATGTCAGGGACGTTTACCTGGGATTGGTACAATAACTTAATAGGCAGAGATACAGTCGGGAGCCGAAAAGTATCCTCCTGCAAGGAGATACTAGAGGAGTACAAAAAGCACTACTTCAAGCAAAGGAAAGATAATAAAACAGTCCAAGGTAGTTGGTACGCGGAATGTAGACAACTAGAGGAAGTTTTTGTGAACAGTAACAAATCTTTGTCCTTGTCTCTAGTCAGACAGATAGTAGACTTAACTGAAAACAATACCGCTACTCGTACCTTCGCCCTTAACGGATTGGTACATTTCTTAAAATACTTTGACAACGACGATTACAAGACGGTTATCAAGCAGTATAAGACTAACAATAAGCCTAAGTCTAAAAAGCGCAATGTGCCTAATCAGAAACGGATAATAGAGGTGTACAGAGATGGTTTTACGCCTCACCCAAACACTTCTAAAATCACGCTGTACAGATATCCACAGTGGCAATTTTTATATGGACTACTAGCTACTTATGGCTTACGGATACATGAAGCCTGGAATATAGCTAACTGGGACAGCCCTGTAACGCTAAGGAACGGGGACTGGGTAACAGTAGAGCTAGGCGAAGATAGTGATATATCGGTACAGCGTGACGCTGGGGACATAGTGATACCCGCTATTCTCGATCCAAAGAACAGTGAGCATATTTTGTGCATCAAACACGATACTAAAACAGGCTACAGGATGGTTATGCCGATATCTCCAGAAGGTCACGACTGGACAGAGGAATTTAACCTAATACAATCTTTGAACCTGCCTGACGTCAAAGACCCGCTGGAAAGAGGAGGTAGCCATAAAACTTCCTATTACTGCTCAAGTGTTGCAGTAGGATGGTTCTCAAGGCACAAATACGGGTTTACGCCTCACGATTTACGCCATGCTTACAATCACAGGGGGCATTTGTTAGGTTACAACCCTAAAACTCTAGCTGATAGCTTAGGTCATTCGATGCAAATGAACGGGGATAATTACCTTCGTTCCATGAGCGATAGCGTCAAATTGGAAGGAATGATAGAAGCTATGGCTAAAGACCAGAATAGGCGATCAGAGCTAGAGATATTCAAAGATGAGAATGAAGCTCTCAAATCACAAATGTTATCCCTAAGAAATGAGAACGAGCTACTGAGAACTAAGCTAAAAATGTACGAGGCTATTGAAGCTATTGAATCAAGTAGTCAGCTTAATTCCGACATTAAGCTACTATAGAAGCACGTAGCAGAATTGGTTTTTTCTTCTGTTGCTTTCCTCTTGTAAAGTTCCCTTGGGTATGGGGAACTTTTTTTTGTTTGAACTGACGCTGAATATCCCCTCTCAGGCATTGAGAACAATATTATAAGTCGCCGCGAATGTTCGTAAACTGTTTTTCTGCTGCGAAAAAACCTTCGGTCAAGCAGTTGACTAACACCTCACTGCGACTTGGATATAAATTGTTCCGCCTGGGGGGAATATTTGGGCTTTTAAAAAGTAGTAGATATTAGGTGACATACTAACTTAAACGGTACATAATTACTTAACAAGAATTAGTTGAGGAAGCAAAACTATGGTTACAGATAAAGCTAGGGTTGCCACGTACCTCGATACTGAAGCAGAGGGGGCGTTGTACTGGTACGCTGACAAGAACAGGCTTACTAAATCCTCTGCTATAGAGAAGCTGATTAAGGACTCTCTGGTTAGAGGTAGCAGAGACACACCAGAGGCGATCACAACAAGCAATGACTACGAGAATAGGCTGGCTACACTTGAAGATAGGGTGAAAAGATTCTGCACGATACAAGGCTGTTTAACTGAGAAGATGGAAAAGATAGGCGAACAGCTAGCGGTACTAGAAGACTGTTCTAGTCGCCTCAAGGCTCAGATGGTAACAAAGAGCGCAGAGTATTTTACTGACGACGAGGTAGTAATATATGTAGTCTTTTAGCCGATTTTGTAGTGGACAACGGCAGGTGGAGGAGGAGAGGCTAGAGCATTTCTAGAAAGTGTTTAACACTTTGTTTAACACTTTTCAAAGATGCTCTCTTGTCCCTGATAATCGGGTAATGCTTTTTACTCGATTAGACTCTGCTTGCAAATAAACTTTTTTCCCTTAAGGCGTTTCGCTTTCTGTATCTGCTTTGATAAAATGTTCTAGACTGAAGTCAGCTAAAGTAAATGACTGTTGGTTAATTTCTTCTACTTCTGCTTTCTTTTCGTCTACTTTTGCTGTATTCGCCGCATCCCATGCTTTCCAATTGTCATCAAGCTCTTTGTACTGCTCTTTAGTTCCTTTCACTTCTGAAGCCACGCTATCAATAGTACTAACTTTGTCCTCAATTACTTCTATGCCCTCTCTGTAACGGTCTAACCTAGCCAATGCTCCACCGTTAGGTCTTACCCTCTCTAGCATACGGTCGTAGGCGTTTTCTGACACTGTACCAGCATTTAATAAAGCGTTACCAATCTTGCCCGTGTAACTGGCTGTTAGCTCGTTGACAGCTCTAGCACTGTCAACTAGTCCTTGTACACCATTTATTACGTTAGCCCCTGTTTGATATATTCGATTGTACTTAGCTATCTTCTGAGTCAAGGCTTCATAGTTTTCCTCTCCTAGAAAACTAGACAGTAGTGATGTCATTTTGGCTTTAACTATCGATGTCACATCGAAAGGCTGGTCACTTTCATCACGTATACCAACAGCGTCCAAGACCGTTGTAGCCGTCTCTGTAATGGTTATACCTAACCCTCTTGACAACATCACGGCATTGTGAACGGCTAGTGCTACACCGATTCCGTTTAGTATTTTGTCGGCGTGGGTAGCTTTCCAAGCTGTAGCAGCGAAGCTTTGCACCTTTTCTAGCCCGTAGTCAGCGTGCCTTACAGCTTCGTTAGTATTCTTGACAATCTTCAAAATACTTGCCCCTTGTGCTAGGTCTGCTAGACCAAGGGCAGAGTTCAAGCCGTCTAGCTTGGTGTTTAGTAAATTATTAGCACCTCCCAATCCCTGAGTAGGGTTAGGAGTGATTGGAGTAGGTGGACAACCCCCTCCGTTAAGACTTTGACAAATACCATTTTGTACTGCGTTAGCTATTTTCGGCTCTGTAGTTTGGTCGGCTATGTTGTCCAACCTGGGGATAACATTCGTCGTAAGACCTGCTAACAGAGCTATCTCGAATTTAGTAGCTATGTTCTCTGTTTGTAGGTCTAGTTGTTCTTGATTCACGTCGCTAGGGTTGATAGTGTTTAGCAATTGAGAGAAAAGCTGGTCAAAAGGAGAAGTCCCGTTCCTGACATCGTAATCGTGAATGTCGGGGATAATGACTGGAGCGTCGGCAAGTTTGTTACTAAGCTTAAGCACCGCCTCTTGCTGCTTGGCTGCCTCCTCAAACGCTACCGCTGCGCCTGCACCACCACCGCCGCCGCCATATTGCTTTTCTGCGTTAAGAACTTCGATAAGACGATATCTTTTCGGGTTAGGGTTTATTGTCCCCGCTTCTTCATCAATTCCCAAGTCTATTTTTAATTGCTCGAAAGCAACTCTTAAAGTTCCTACCTCATCCACTTGTTGCGCTAGTGCCTGCTCAAAAGCTGTGATCTTAAGGTCTATCGTCGCTATGTATTCTTCTAGAGCATCAATGCGGTAACTCATCTCGGAAATTGTCGCAAATGCTGAGTCTAGATTAGCTCTGACCTCGGTCAAAGAAGATTGCAGCCCCCCGATAATTTCTGTAAGCTCACCGATTTGAGCTTCGGACTGAGCTTTGAAGCTATCAAGGTCAGAACGTAGTGTATCGTTATTTGTTTGTAACTGAGAGATTGACGCTTGCTGCTCCGCAAAGTCGGCTCTTAGTTGGTTATACTGCGTTTTTTGTTGCTCGATCTGTGACTTGATCACTAAGTTGTCCAATGACTGGTCTAGAAACTTTTGCTTATTAGCCTCAATCGTGGCGTTAACAGCGTCGATATCCCCCTCATGTTTTTGATAGAGCCTAATCATATTGGTGTTGACTTGATTAGCAGCATCTTGAGATGCCTTCTCGCTAATGTCAATTCTTTTCCCTAAGATGTCAACGGTAGCTTTATTGAGTGCTAGAGTCGCTCCAATTTGCACGAGAGTGGCTAGCAAGTTTACCGCTGCCGCTGCGTGGCTAGCTGTCTGCGCCGCTTGCCCTGCTACCTGTACTCCTGTTCCAGCTACTTGCCCGATTTTCTGTAGAGAGGGTATTTCTTTTTGTATCCCGTTGCCGTGGAAGCCCATTAGTTTAGCTTCACCACTGGCTAGCTCTTTCCAGATAGCCCTTTCTCCTGATGCCACTAGTTTTACTTCGTTTAGTGAATTAAAAGCGTTTTGCAGCCACAAAGCCGCTCCCGTTGCTGCGGCTGGGGCTAAGGACAGTACAAGACTGGGTTCATCTAAAACGTTTTCATAGTCGCCTCCGCCTTTTGCTCCTAATATCTTATTGATTTTATCTTTGAGTTCGTTTAATTCAGCTTTGGTAGCTAGGTCATCACAAGTTGGCACGGCTTACGCCCTCCTTATTTCGTGTAGTTAAAAACTGATATTCCTTGGGAATTGTAGCAACAGTAACGAGTGCCGCAATCAACCCGGCAGGTGTTAGGCGGACAAGTGTTAACAGGCGTGTAATAAGATACGCTAGGACAGCGCAATCGAGTTTCGCTGTAAACCAATTGCCCATCAGCGTCTCTGGCATCAAAAACGCAAGGGCAATAGTAAACTCCAGGTGCAACAGGCGGCCCTTTAGAGATAATGTGTATGTCTGCGAATTGAGGCGGGTCAGGCTCAATGTTAGAAGAGCTAGCGAGTTTATACAGAGGAATATCTGGAGCGATGTATGAATAAGCAAGGTCGGACGGATGTTTTTGCCCTGATATAGTTATGTACGCCCATGTTTCGGGAGGACGATAGCGAGGAGGCCCGCCGGGATAATAATCGTAATAACCAGGATTCGTGTGAATAAGAAATCCTACTGTCGGGGATATCCCAGTGTCTAACAAAGGGGGAATACTGCCAAGAGTTTTGGATTGATATTTCGTCCCATCGGGTTGAATTAGCCCTGTGTAGTATTTGTAGCCAATTTTCCAGGAAACATAGTTGTCGGGAGTTGTGAAGGTGTGACTAGTCGCACTAGGGATAGATTTAATACTTTCGTTTGCATATCTGTAACGAATGCCCATAATCCGCTCGGGTAGTAACTTGTATGGTACTTTTTTTGCTAACTAATTATAGCGAGTAGGAGCATCTTTGAAAAGTGTTAAACATAGTGTTTAACACTTTCTAGAAATGCTCTCTTGTTACCAACAATAGCTGAAAAATAACGAATATAATTTAATTATTAATACGCTCAAGGAAGATGACAAGATGACAGGATGACAGGAGGTACACCAGCGTCAAATGATGTCGAATTATTTCAATCTTTTTGCACAAAATACTTTAATAAAGCTGTAAAAAAACATTTTACAGATGTCGATGGAGTCGATGACGAATCTTTAAACAAAGATGCCCCTAGACCTTTACTCAAACGCTTATGTCTACATAAAGATAAAGACCCTCTTGCTTTAACTGTTGCTAGATTATTACTTTGGTGGGTGGAAGTTGATGGTTTATTTGACGAATATATTTTCGGTATGCCATCAGAAGAGTTTGAAGTTAAACACACTTATTATCCACAATTGAAAATTCATTTTAGCGAAGATAAGTTGCTAGCTGCTAGAGCTAATCGTCGACCTGCTAGAAGCGAAATCAGTATCCGCTGGAGAGATGAAAATTATAGTACTGCGGCTATGACTTCGCTGGCTAATAAAATCAAACTTGAGTTCACAACACCTCTGTTTAGTTACGGGAAAGGTCGACTGTGCTATACGTACTGGGACAATAGGAAAGGTTACCGTTTTCAAGTCCTGGCATCGTCAGAGGCGGAAGCTAAAAGTGTAATCTCTAAGATGGTTAAGTTACAAGATAGTGAAGTACCAGACTGGGAGGAACACATGAGGGAATCGACTACGAAAATCGACTACGGCGTACAAGGAACTGTATCGGTATTAGGAAAAAGTATAAAGAAGCCAAAAAAACGCCCCGTAGCAACAGTCAAGTTCGCTTGGGCAGAATTATTTATCCCTGGAACTACCAAGCCGTTGATACTACTAGATGTAACTGGTACGAAGGGACTGGCTTTAATGATAGCTCCTAATTAAGCGTGCGCCCTATAGCTCGATATTCAAGCCTTCGTCACTTGCAATCCTGAAAAACCTTGCTATGTTTGGATTAACCATCAAATAGACGGATACACAAAACACTTGTTGTTATGGCTAAAAGATTTAGTAGATTAAAATACGCTCTCAAGACGCTACGGACACCTGCTGGCGATGGCGCAATCCCCGACGCACCAGCGGGGACGCTCCTGGCTAAATTTCAAGCCTATGAAAAAGGCGAGACTGTTGTTAAATACCCCAGAAGTGCGGACAGCAAACCCGAGTCTTTGTTACAAGCTAGCGTCCTCCCTTTTTATTTTGGAGGAGTTGCAACCAGCGGAACTATTGTTAAGTTATCTAAGCGTTCGTCCGAGGCTACGGCTGTAGACGCAGTACAAGCACTTTGTAATTTGTTACCAGTAGATGCAGAAGAGCATAGATACGAAAGAGGCTTCGTCCCCGCTAAAGCTGTCGTATTTGTCTCAACTGGTACTAATACAGTTGATGCCAGCAAAATAACTGGCGTTCCTTACAGCAAGAGAGGGGGAAAATCTTACACCTTGCCTTACGGTGCTTCAGCCGCCGAGACTAAAGAGAGCCAGGTGAGAAAAGATATCTTGACCGCTGTAGCTGGTATCACGGATGCTTCGGTTAGCTTCCGTTCTGAAAGAATCTAATTATGTTTGAGCAAGCTTTTTCTCTCGTTATTCCTAGTAGCTTGGCGAGAGAGTGCAACGACAAAGACCTCGATACCTTACTTGAATCCTATCGGTTGGCTGGAGTCGCTAAAGATAGCTTCCTTGACGGCGAAGTTACCCTCGATGAATATATGCAGCTATTAGAGTGCCACGAAATTAATATTGACGGCTATCTAGAAACCGTTGAACACAACTTAGAAGCTTTTAATTTGATTTAATTTGCTATGGCGGCTTGTGACGACTTAATCTTTTTTGATAACTCTGACGACTGGGTGCTGATAGCCAACGAAACTCGTACGGCGAATTTGACACCTAGAGGGCAGACTATTCCTATGACACCGATTGACCTTGGTGTCAGTATAAAAAGCGATTATGTCGCGGCATTAGCATCGACAACTGAGCCAAAGGATACCTGGCGGTCTGGAGGAGAACTTAGGCAAGTCTACGACTTCAGAAGCGGCAGCTCGTCAACCTTATTGAGCAACGCTCATTCGCCGCCAATATCTCTGTACATAAACAAGTTACAAATAACCAAAATGACTGTTCTTAGTTCTGATAATTTCAGGTTGGCTTATTATCCTCCTCCTTGGTTCAGAAACTGCGGTATTCGAGTTTACAAATACGTCGGCGATACTCTTAATTTTGTTGAAGATACTCTTTTTGAGATTGGTAACAAGCTTAACGAGGGGTTGCCGTCAGACAATCAAGCGATACTCGCCGCTATAGCAGACGTGAAAGCTGAGTTAGTTGCTTGCTGTGATTTCTTTGAGACAGAAATAGCCGACATCAAGCTTGGCTTGAAAACAGATTTCGACGAAGTGTTTCGTCAGTTGGCGGCTATTAGAGGCGCAGGAGGCGGAAGCGTCACTAGAACACCATCACAAAACATTGTGCTTAGTTACTTTACAAATTTATTATGACTTACGAATTAACACCTGGATTGATTGATGTAGGCGGGATTCTGGTTGAGAACTACCAGCGGGAGAGTTTGGCTGATAATTCCGCCAAGGAAGCCTTAGGACTGTCACTCGACATCACCCCGAAGGCGGGGATTGGGATTGCAGCGGTAGAAGAGTTCTTGGTGCTGAAAACAAACCTTCTCCCCGTTGGAGGCGAACAAACGTTTCTCGTAATTGATTACGCGAAAGCTTTGCAACTAGTTAGCTTGATTGTAGACGCTCCCAAAAATAAGAGTATCCGCCTCCAAGTACGAGGTTCTCGAGGTGCATCAGGAATACTCGACCAAGTGTTTATCAGGACACAAACCCCCTATCACTTTCCGCCGTTTCCATTGGATGATGCCTCGACTATAAAAATTACGGCGGTCGATGCTGAAGCGCGAGTGCATCTTGTGTGCAAGCTGTGTGTAATTCTGCCAGTCCCCGTCGCAAACGTGATAGAGGGTGATGCCTGATAACAAACAAGAAAAGAATTAAAATGACTATCCTAGATTTGAGGAAGCGGGCGTTAGCTGTTATTAGCACCCGATTCACGACTAACGCCTTGACTGAGGACGATTACCTTTTGGACGACATAGCGAGAAGACTATCGAACTTACCTATGTTGCCAGTAGGGGATAAACCTTATGAAGGCTGGCTGACTGAGAAACCCGTAGGTGCAATTGCACCTAATTGTACATCTAAAGCGGGCATTGACCTAATTAAAAAGTG
>Ga0209082_1000742_pt1 | contig 9823 bp, 10 predicted proteins | sample ColdCreekSource_FD_184127 | JGI IMG/M metagenome (GOLD analysis project Ga0209082, IMG submission 184127) | Groundwater microbial communities from Cold Creek, Nevada to study Microbial Dark Matter (Phase II) - Cold Creek Source (SPAdes) (version 3) | ecosystem: Environmental > Aquatic > Deep...
AAAACCACAATTCAATATACATTAAAAGAATATGAATCTTGAATATTCTTTTCGTTTTTGGTGTCATTTTAGTGTCAGGATTCACCCATGTAATCCTGAAATACTCCCTAATTTTTTTAAATATCTGCCAATCCACCTCCATTGTCACTTAGAGTCACCCTATTTGATGAGACTTCAAGTTTGGGTTTGTGTAACATGTAAAAAGTGCTAAGTTCCTGTCTTCTTGGGCCTGCCACGGCCCTTCTTTGGTGGCGGATGATCATCATTGTTTTCTGTAGTTGTAGATAATCTTTTGCGAGGGCTGACCACCTTGGTAATTGTATCCACCTTTTCATTAGTGCCGCTCCTGCCAGATTGGAAACTTTTAATATTTATCCAAAGCGTATTACATTTCTTAAACATTGTACCTCTCGAAATCTCCGGATGCTTCACTGTAATCGACACCCCTTGCTGCATTCCTGACTGGTCGCTCACTTGGTGGCACTGTGGGCGTTGCAGCACCCTTGCCCTTGGTGGTACTTTTGCCCGCAGGTTGTTTTCTCGGCCTTCCCCGAGCTGGTGCAATTTTGGACTTCTTGTTGTTGGGACCAGTAGTGCTTGGGTCTCCCTTTTCCTGGTCGTTTGTGGTGTCATTGGTTTTGACCGGCTGCTTGTTTTTTGCTGCTTTCTTTTCCGCCAATTGCTTGATTTTGTTCTTGTTCTTCAAAGTTTTGTCGACACGTTCCTGGATTCGAACCTGTAAGGCTATCGCCGACGGGTCATGAGTCGTCTTGGCCGACTTTAGGAGCATTCTCTTTGCAGCCTCCTTCAATTGCTTCGCGAAGTCATCATCCGTCTCACGCTCCATGCGCGCCAGGGTGATCTTCTCCGCCTTGCTTTGAAGTTTTTAAACATTTGTTAGCTGTGTTGTGTGAAGCAAAACATCATAAATATTTTACTTTGTTTCCTTTTCAATCTCCAAGGGCTCCAACTCATCCTCGAACTCAGTGTATTCGGGGTTGTTGAGTTTGTCCAGGGTCTCCTCAACCTCATCTTCCATGCAGGTGATCACAACCTCGTCCAAGATGTCATCCAAGGGGCTGTGAAAAGATGTGGCAATTTATTATAATTTTACTTGATTCACCAGTAGCAGTGGAAAGGGGTGTGCTGGATATAATTGCAAGTGGTATGTGCACAAGGTGCTGAAAAGTATTAATTGTGTGGTAACAGTGTTGTTGTGGTTTTGATTTAATAAGCGTATTTTGCTGCAAGTGTCTGTGAAGAGTTATGGAATGCTTTGCATTAAACTTACATATCTGGGTCCCCTGGCTGTATGTCTACCGCTTGATTCATTTGAGACTCAAGGGTTTTGTCCTTCATGGTATGCAATTTGTCTTCTACAAAAGATCTCATTGCGAAACTCATGTGTGCAGCTACACGCAGTGCCTGTGGCATGTTGTAGCTGCGCTCATGCACGGGCAGTGAGTGGCCCAACACAGAGCACAGCTCCTTCTTGAATTGGTAGGTGAGATCCAGCTCTCCTAAGCCGGTGGACACGGACATGCGGAAGTGTCTGGTGCGCAACAAATCTGGATTCTTTACTTGGCCCTCGCACTCCTTAGCAAATCGGGCCTGGCACCTACATGGGTCGGCGTACCCCAAAGCGCTCCTGGATCTTATTGATGCGAAGACGTACTGGTTTGCGTCGGGGATCCTCATGAACTTGCGGTAATCGATGCTGCACACAGTTTGGATCACCTCCTCGAAATGAGACTTGATGAGAGTTAAGAGGGGCAAGTTTCCTTTCCCCTTTTGTTCGAGCAACATGACGCTCTGCACCTCTTCTCTCATCATTGGTGACATCTGTCTGTCGTAGTCCTTAGAAAGTTGGTCCAGGTCTGCGCGTTGTTCGAACTCTGAAATTGTCAGATGAAATGGTTCCGACACCCGCCTCGTACTGTAGGCACCGATTGCGATGGGCATAGCCTCGATGAACTTGTGGTGGGCTGTGAAGCATGTAGCTCTGTCTCTACCCTTGTATGCTGCCATTAATTTTTTCGACTCTTCCATGGCAATTTCTTCCACAAGGGTGAGGTAGACCTTGAAGTCGTGCGGTGACACCAGAATGGACTTGAAATTGATCTTCAATGCCTTCTGTCTAGCCGCAATCCGCACGGTGTACAGCTTCCATGAATCAGAGGTAAGGTACTGCTTCAAGTACGCTCCTTCCTTTTGGGACTCTTCTCGGTCCTCCAACTTTTCATAGTGCAGGTCGTTCTGTTTGACATCAGAGCATTCCTGCATGACACTTGAAAATGTCATCACGTCATTGACCCTCAAATACTTTTTCGTTCCTGTGTCGTAGCCGCAGATTTTGTTGCAGCAATCGACGAGGGCTGTTGTGCCGTTCTCTTTTAAGTGCCAGTTTTTGTACAACATCACATCCTTCAGAGTTTTGCACTTCTCTCCAAACCGAACTTTAAAGTAATCCAAGATGTAGAACGGCAAGCGGAGGCGCTGGCGCGCTTGTGCTACCCAGGCGTGTTTGCCTTGGCCGTTTTTGGCCAGGCGGATCAGGAATGCCTCGGCTACTTCGTCTCTCAAAGCAAAGAGAGTGATGGCCAGGCGATCCTTTTTCAAATCAAAAAGTAGCTCTGAAAATGCCTTGTCCTTTCCCTGCAGCAGTCTCTGCATAGTCACATCTTCGGGTTCCAGAAGTGGTTCCGCTTTCTGGGCCATCTCTTTGGTAACGGTCTTGGTGATCTTGAGTTTCTGCGCTCCTGGGCATGATTTGAGGTGGGTTTCACGGAAGGCCTTCCTGCTTAGTGCCTGTTTGCATAGTTGGCACAATACCATCTTCTCAGTGTGCATTTCCACATGGTCTTCGTCTACTCGACGTGCCGGTACAATTGGTCTGTCCTTGAGGTTCAGTGCCCTGATGTTGTTCCTCAGTCTCCCTTGCAAATTCAGTCTTCGAACCTCAGTTTTCCAAATGTCCTCGTTGGGGTTGTTTTTCAATGCCAACGTCCTGGTGAAGAATGGGTGTTCCCTATGATGTTTAGACGTCATGTGGGTCGCAAGGGTTGACTTGTACCACACCAGACACCATGGGCAAATATTTGGCAGTCTTGGCCACGCTTCCAGTTGGAGCATTGAAGCGTTGGTCGGTGAGCTTATGACTTTTACAGGTGAAAGTTGCAGGCATTTTGGCAGTTGTGAATCTGACGTTCCTGGTGCCGCTGTAATTAATGAAGATGACATGTTATTTTTTTTATATCTCATCATGGTTGGCAACAAATGTACCTTTGCTCCGATCCGTGAACCTCAGCTTAACCTTGCACATCTTGAAAATCTGTTTGACCTCATTTGCACAACACTCTGAGGTTCGCTGTGAGTTCACACCCAGTAGGGTTGCCACGGTCCCGGGGAACTGCGTCGTGCCGCATTTCTGGAGGGCAAGGCTTTCCAAGCTCACGTCGCAAGTGGTGGTGATAGTCTGCGACTGTGCAATAGCTTCCAGGAATGCTACCAACTGCATACCAGTTGGTGAGCACGAATCTGTAATCAAAATGTAGAAACAATAAATGATTAATTAATATGCAGATCAATTCGTGAACAATGAAAATGCATTTTGCGCTTGTAAAGTCAATTTGTTTCATGGCAAATAGTATATTATGGTAGTGAAATGTGTTTCATGATTTGATCGATATAATGCTGATAAACATATATGTCCTCTACTGGTGGTAGTGGTCTCTATGTTCCGTACATTTTCTATTCCCCTTTGTCTGTGTATTTAAATACAGAGGGGACAAAAATTGCTTTTGCGGGGTAAATTTCACATCATGACATCTGAATTGTATTGAAAACATGCTCTCCCAACATTGAAAGAGGCGCTTTTTGGTAGATTTCGGATCATCTAAAATTACCTAAATTGGTTATTACAAAGTAACTCTATTTTCTGAAATGTAAGCTCCATTTACTGTATTTTTCCAAAATTGATACCACCGAAATATATTATCTTGGTAACTCTAAATGTCCAATTATGAATATGTGTGTTTCTGAAATTTCTTTACCCAAGACTGAAGGTGGACCAAATGAATTTGATGGAAAATATATTGAAATTAATCGCTCAAAAAAATCAGAATGAAATCCCCAGCCTACAGCTATGCAGTACACATTGTTATTGCCAGAGTTTATGCCCGTGGATTAAATTTTTACAATTTGAATTTATGATGTTTTACTGTCGGGTCGGAAATATGGTCTACTCACACAAATCAAATTGCATTTTCAAGCGTCTGCTGCTCAAGTCTTGCAGCATAATCCTAAGCTCATCGACGTCTTGGCCACTCGGTGCGTCCCTGTGGGCCAAGACAAGCACCTTAGGCACATCCAGTCGATGATCAACGTCTTTTAGATCCTTTGCGTTAATCTTGATGACGTTGATCAACATATTTTGCTGGTCATGTAGTCTTGGTGATCGTCTCGGTGTCCCATTATTTGTCTCACCAACACTTGATTTAGTTGGCGTCTGCTCCTTTGCTGTTGATGGAGAACATTTTTTTGATGATCTTTTCTTTGTGGTGGCTGGTGAGCAAGGGGTCAGATCTGGTGGGTATTTGTGGTACAGATCCGAGACTTCGCCTGGCTCCTCACTGTCGTCGGCCATATCCCTCAGTTCTTCCACTTCCAAATCCTCCTCAGTGTATTCTCCAACATTTGTGGCTGTCACTTTTGGATCGACTGGTGTACCTTTCAAGAATTTAATTATTTATTAGTGGTTTCATCTCGCAATGTGCGATTGTTAACTTTTCGCACAATGTCAAAAGTGTGAAGGCGGTAACACATTTAGGAGGCGTGGAACTCACCTTTTAATTTGAAGTGTGGCATTGCATTTATTATTGGTTTGAGGTTGCCATCCGGCCCCTGCTCAGACGATCCTGGTTGTGAAACGCATTCTTCCAGTTTTGCATCCTCGGGTTGTGTCCCCACATTTACTTCTCCTGCTAGTGCAATTGGTTGTTCTGCAACTTTAAATAGATATGTTAACTAGGCACTTATTGTTACTTGTCACATCACCATAATTGAGAACTATTGATGTTTAATTTTACCTTTCAAATGCATGTGAGTGAGTGACTCTGATGGAGATGTGTCCTTGTTTGGGGAATGGATTGATGAGTCTGGTGTGATAGGCGACTGAATTGCGCAGGGCTCGAATAGGATGTCAATTTCCTGGCCGGTTAAATTGAATGCGTCCTCATTTGCCTTATCAGGTGAATCTGCTGTCTCTTGAGAATTCCCCATGTCCAGGCTCTCATTAGCTGTCGTTTGCATGCTTGTGGGCAAAAGCACTTCCGCTGCTCGTTCCAGTTCCCTTTGCAGGTCTGCAATAATATTTATTTTAAGTTATAAGCGATAGCGATTAACAAGACATTTGGTGTAGCTCTACTACCTAGTTCCTCATCTATGTGAGTGGGAGGTTCACTTGGAACAGTGTGTATGTGTGGTGTTGGTTGCGTTGGGCTGGGAGTGTCAGGCAACCGAATCAGGGTCAACTGCACCTCGTCTTTGAAAGATTCATTCTCAGCGCCCTTATTTCCTGTGCGTTCTTGTTCTGGTGCCATATCTGCAATTGGATGTTGTTCGTTTGCTTAAAAGGTTATTGCACTAACAAAATTTTGAATGTGTATGTTTCTTAGCGGGTGCGAACCCGGGGTTACCTCCTTTCTCAGTGGGGGCTGGGCAAGGCATTTTAGGCAACATTGGTCCTTCAGGTGATGAAGCCAATGAGCATGGAGTGTCGGGCATCTCAATGGCTTTCCCCTGAAGGATGTGAACTCCATCAAATGCTTCAATTTCATGACTCTCGGGAGTGGCTTTAGGTGGCAACACTTTTGCTTGGTTGGTGGTGTTCCTCGTGGGTGTATCTGCAATTGAATACCATGAAATGGGGAAGTACAAATCTTCCCTAAGTAGTAATTGTTTGCCGGGTGTTGGCAAGTCATCTCCTTTTAGTATTTTATGCCCAAAAATTTTGAGTAAGTGTAATGGATTTAATAAATAAAATGGTGTCAAAATTTACAACCGTGAAATGGTTACATATTTGACAGTGTACTTTCATTTTCATCTCTTATAATTACCAATCAAATGTTACTGAAAAAGACGAAAATTCAAACAGCACAGTCTGTGTGTGTTGCACGTACACGGCGCATCTCTCAAAGCTCTCAAAGTTTAGGTGCATAATATAGTGCGTATATCAAACACTTTTCAAATGTTGTCGTTATGTTTGTGATACTAAATATGTATTATGAGAACTCATTTTTGACTCACTGCTGAATGGCACTTTCAGGGTGCTGTCGGGGTCAGACGGTGTCTCTGCAGTCTTGGGCTCAACAGTTGGAAACAGTATTCTAGCTCGGGATTTGACATTGAACGAGTTTTTTCTGTGTCGCTCCTGATGCAATGCTATTTCAAGGCTCTTTCCTGAAGCACATAAAATGTTTGATTATAGGCGTTCATCCTTCAAATAAGTGGATAGGTGTTCAAGGGCCCTCACCTCTCAGCAGTCCCTTGTCTTTCTCTTTGTTGGCATTGGCGGCGAGGGTCAGTAAACGTCCTGCTCTGGAATCCATCGTCATGCTTTGCTCCCTCTGCAGCCATCTTTTCAACGTGAAATTTCCACCCAGTTTCAGGAAAATATCCAGAGTTTTTTCATTGCATTCCTCCACCCCTGAGAAGATTTTAAACAGTTATTTGCAAAGTAACATAAGTGGCTTTTAAGTTGTTTCATTTTTTTAAGGGGAGTAGTATATATGTACATATAAATGCTTTTTTTTCATTTGGTTTGTTGCCTGATATAATCAAAAATGTGTCAATGATATACTCCACTGAATTGTATGCATTTTAACTTATGTTTATCTGTAATATTTGATAAAACACAATGTAAATTGGATGGTGTGATAAATTGTAGGTTACCTCCTCTGAATAAAACGACTCCTTGCCAACAGTCGTGACCTAGTTGAAAAGTGATGCTCTTTCCGATCCCGATTTTTCTGTTCTGCTCTGAAAGCTCGCATGACCTCACCAATTTTAGGACATTGGAATTGGTGCCGATCAGCCTTGCGGCTGCTTCAGTCATCTGAAATACCGCTAATTTAAAACAAAAAAGAGGTAGACACGGGTAGACACAATGGGGTTGCAGCAACTCAAGCGTGGGAGGCCACTTGGCGGCAAAACATGGTGGATTTGTTTAAGTTCAGTTTATCTGTCTTAAAGACGGAAATTAACAATGGAAACTACCTTTCCTAGCAGGAACAGAGGTTGCTTTGTCAATCTTTGAAGGTGAGATATCGTTCCTGGTTTTACAAAGAAGATAAAAACCGCTTGGTGATCACATAATGCAACATAACGCACTGCTGGCGAACCTTTGCCAAAATCAAGATGGTGTACAGGAAACAGGAAGCACACTTGATTTTTTGCGCGCAGCGCTGGTTATGTTTGAAGTGGCGCGCCAAATAAAGGATGTATTTTGATGTCTTTTGTTTGGAATTTTACATATTGTTAATTCAGCGCTAACACATATAGTTCCTCAAGTAATTAGTTTAATAATGTTTATTGAACGTTGTCGATGAATACAAGCAAGAACACTGCAGCTGTGTGCATTTCATTCCCATAAAAAAATATATTTGCTATCGTTTTTCTTGTACATTTTAGCAGCTTCTCGTATACTCACTTTATTCACAGTATATGAAGATTATAAAAGAGGAGCGCGTGCATATGCGTTTTTCGGTACATCGTCATTGCGGAAAATAAAACGTACCGAAAACAGCATCTGATATTCAGATTCTAACAGAGTAGCGCGTGCATATGCGTTTTTCGGTACATCGTCATTGCGGAAAATAAAACGTACCGAAAACAGCATCTGATATTCAGATTCTAATAGAGGAGCGCGTGCGTATGCGTTTTTCGGTACATCGTCATTGCGGAAAATAAAACCTACCGAAAACAGCATCTGATATTCAGATTCTAATAGAGGAGCGCGTGCGTATGCGTTTTTCGGTACATCGTCATTGCGGAAAATGAAACGTACCGAAAACAGCATCTGATATTCAGATTCTAATAGAGGAGCGCGTGCGTATGCGTTTTTCGGTACATCGTCATTGCGGAAAATAAAACGTACCGAAAACAGCATCTGATATTCAGATTCTAACAGAGTAGCGCGTGCATATGCGTTTTTCGGTACATCGTCATTGCGGAAAATAAACCAAAATCACAATATCCGCTAAATTGTTATGAAATAACAATTTTAAGTTTGCTCTTTCCGATTACAAAAAATTAACAACACACTTGACATAATTAGCTCTTCAATGTTTTTCAACCCAAATGGACAGGACTATTAAAAGTCGAAGTTCATGAAAGCAGCCCAGCAAGAAAATGTACGTCAAATGGACTTCGGTCAGATGTAAGGTCATGGATGTAGGACGTCCAAATGACGTACTCGCAATTATTTATGCCCAATTCTATCCAGAAATGCTTTATTAGTAAACCCTATCTTTTCCTTAATTTCACCTCCCTGGAGCTTATTTGGTCTGATGAACCTGGACGTCACCATGGTCCGTGCGTCATTTGGACATACTCAAAATTTTGTATTGTCCTTTTTTCGTATTATTTTTCACTTACAAAATAGGATCTTCATTTCAATAATTTTCGTACCCTAACCAAATCTCTAAATTTACTAATCAGAAAAATATTTAGAAACCATATGTATTTCATCAATAGAAGTTTTTTTTCTTTTCTAAAGAAGTGAATTAAATTAAATGTTATATTTGTAACCCGAATCAATTTAGGTATAAAAGGTCTGAATAAATTGAAGTTAAAATTGTTTTCCAAATATTTAAAATTTTAAAATCTTTAATTGTAATGGCTGGGGAGAGCAATTTTGTTATCATTACAAGGCCAATACAAATTTTGGGGACTTACAAAATCCAGTGGCGCACTATCCAGTCCAGTCTCAAACCAGGTTTTCTCAGTCAAACACAACTCCAAGGACTTGATGACCCTGAAAGCAGCTGCGGGAAAGTTTAGACACCTGTGAATTTGAATTCTGTATTTCCTAGTTTGCAATAGATTTTTTATGTATTTTATTTGGTCGTTATCAAAAAAATAAAGTTTGATATTTTTAGTAAAATATTATAATTTCTTTACATATACATGATTTACTAAATGATTTTTATTTCATTTCCAAAAATTAGCTTGTCTTTATTTGGACATTGTATGTTCCTTTTTAGGACGTGCAGATGTAAGAAAAAATTGAGATTTAATTTCAAGTCCACCTTCAATTTAAAAATATTTTGTATTTCTGAAGATATACGTAAATTAATAACCATTCATAATTTGATCCAAAGTATTTAAAGATGAAAATTGCAAAGATACTCCCTTGAAGTGAAGGAATTGTGGAATTGTAAATAATAAATTACGGTGGTTTAAAAAAGTACAAAAATATTCTTATTTATTGATTACAGGAGGAGCCACTCATAAATTGTTTTGGTACATTTCAATTTAAAAAGGTACGTATAAAGCTTTTTGATATATTTGAAATACTTTAAGGAGTCTGTAGCGCAATCCTAGGAGTACCAAGGAGGTTTCTACGTCTTCCCATAAGAACAATGTTAAATTGTTATGGCCCGTGACCCCCTAATTTTTTTATGCCATTTTGTTAAGGGCAGTCGGAGGAGTAATCCTTGAAATTTTCATCAAAAAATTTCGAGCCGTTTTTTTTTAAATAGCCAAAAAGTAGAAATCCCCATAAGACCCCATGTTAAATTTCAAAAAATCATATCTTTGGATT
>Ga0209082_1000748_pt1 | contig 9776 bp, 10 predicted proteins | sample ColdCreekSource_FD_184127 | JGI IMG/M metagenome (GOLD analysis project Ga0209082, IMG submission 184127) | Groundwater microbial communities from Cold Creek, Nevada to study Microbial Dark Matter (Phase II) - Cold Creek Source (SPAdes) (version 3) | ecosystem: Environmental > Aquatic > Deep...
GCGCGGGTGTCGCCTTTCTCATCTCCCGGTATTGTGCACGTGATATGGTTGTAAAACTGTTGGGAGAACGGTGGCGGAAAATTGATGAAGGAGTTGTATTGAGAGGGTGGGTCTATGTCGCTATCACACGACTGGTCCCGATCTTTCCGTTTAGTCTTTTAAATTACGCTTTTGGTCTAACAAAAATTCGATTTGTTCCCTACCTTTTAACCTCGTGGCTCTGCATGTTTCCCGTAACCGCTGCATATGTGGTCTTCTCCAGTTCCTTTTTGGATGTCTTGAAAGGAAAAGTTTCTTCCACCTTCCTCCTGATCGGTCTCGTCCTCCTTCTCCTTTTGCTTGTCTCCCTGATTCCATTTGTTTATCGAAAATGGAAAGGCGCCCTGCAGATTACCCCAATTCTCATCGGATGGACAACGGCGTTCTTTTCAGTTGGAGCGTCTCCCAGATGAATCAGGCAGAGTATCGTGTCCGTGAATTGGTCTGGCCACTTGAATTTGGCGTCGTCTCACCGGACGATGAACACAATAGAACACTTCTCCACAACGAGCAATCAAATCGCGCAGCAAGTTTTTAGAGGTGCCCATAAGGCAGACCGTATGAAAATTGACTCCTCGCCGCCGGTAGGATAAAATTCCCCCCCACTTATGACAGCCGAAAAAGATCTCAAGACCATACTGAAGAAAATCCAGTTTTCAGATGATGCCAAAGTTATGGCGCAGCTCGTGGATCAGTCGCTTGCTGTTAAGGTCCGTATGGGGGCCATCAAGCGTAAGATCGTCGTGATGAGTGGCAAGGGAGGGGTCGGGAAAAGTATGACGACAGCCAATCTCTCGCTTGCCTTCGCCCGCGCGGGGCATCGGGTTGGTGTACTGGATGTTGATTTGAATGGCCCCTGTATCCCCAAAATGCTTGGTGTCTCAGGACGCTTTGAGTTGACCCCAGAGGGAGCGCTCCCCCTGATCGGGCCACATAGAATGAAAATTGCTTCAATGGCGCTTTTCCTTTCAAGCGAGGCCGCCCCGGTCCGATGGAAGGGGCCGATGGAACTCTCTCCCGTCTGGTTGGGCCTCATGGAAATGAATGTGATTCGAGAGTTCATGGCCGATGTCGTTTGGGGGGAGCTTGATTATCTTTTGGTTGACCTTCCGCCGGGGGCCGCAGCGGATAAGCCCCCTGTTATTGCCGGCTTTTTGCCGGAATTGGATGGCGCCGTCGTGGTAACAACCCCGTCCGAGGTAACCAAGATCGTCGTCAAGAAATCCATTCATTACGCCCGTGATATGGGAATTAGAATGCTGGGTCTTGTTGAAAATATGAGTGGGGCACATTGTCCTTCGTGTGGAGCAGAGGTCCATTTTGCGGTGGGCGATTCCAACGATATTGTCAATGAACTCGGTCTCCCACTGTTGGGGCGGATTCCGTGCGACCGCTCTCTGTCGGAGGCCTGTGACCGTGGACAGGTGCTGGCACCGGACCACCCCATTTCACGACGGTTTGATGAAATCGTTAAAAAGATAGAAACAATTCTTTTGCCAAAATCTATATAGATTCAGGAGGGTTTCGATGAAATTTGTTTGCATGAAATGTGAAGCGTTTATGGGTTTTGAGAGTGTGCAAGTCCCAGGCGAGCAGTCACTGGGTGTCACGTTTGGGTGTCCGCAGTGTGGCGCTAAAATCGCCATGGTAACCAACCCGGGTGAAACGGCGATGGTCAATGCGTTGGGGGTCAAGATTGGGGGGAGAGTAACGCCTGCAGAACCGATGGAGTTAACCCGACAGACCCTCAAAGAGGAACCGGTGTTGGCCAAATCGTATACCCCTGTGGAGCAGCAAAAAATATTGGAAACAGAGATGACAAAGACCAAGGCGAGCGGAGGGACATGTCCCTTTTCTGGCATGATCGCGCAGATGCAGGGTGAAGGGAGCACCCAACCGACGGGGCAGGTCAAATGGTCACCGGCGGCGAGAGAACGTATTGAGCGTGTCCCCTCTTTTATGCGGCCAATGATTGAGATGGGGGTTGAAAGTTATGCACGTAAAATGGGTCTCTCCGACATTACCCCGGAGGTGATGGATGCATCCAAGAACGATCAGGGAGAGATGGCCTGGGCCGATGGCGCCATCGCCAGATTGGACAATATCCCTTCCTTTATTCGTCCGATGGCAAAAAAGGAGATTGAACGGATCGCGCGAGAAAGGGGGCAGACCCAAGTCTCAGATGCCTTAATGGAAGAAACAAAATCGAAATTTATTGGCATGGGATATTAAGGAACCGTAACGAAATAACTGACCCAGTCGTGCTGTTGATTCATCCCGGTTTGCTGTGTTGCTCGTCGCTTACATACCAAAAGATATGCGCGCTCCTCGCGCCTAGCCAGACTGGCGGCTTGTCTACCTCACTTTTGTACAAGTTATTCTCACGAGGCTCCTAAGTGGTTGACCCTGAAACGTTCATTCGCTCATTGGAAGAAGAAGTACTCTTTCATGAAGCGGTTCGGCACCCCTTTCTCATTCGATTCTCGTCCGAGAAACTGACTCTCCTCCAGATTCAGGTGTTCGGGCTTCAGCATTACCAATTGGTAAAAGTGTTTGTCAATTATATGACAAATCTTTTGCCGAAAATTCCGGACAAAGACGCTGCCGACCTGTTTCGTCGAGTCTTCGACGACGAGTTTGGCCAGTATACGATCTTTCGTAGTCACCCCGCCCTGTATCGAAAATTTCTCAACAGGTTGGGTCTTTCAGATGAGGCGTGGGGGAGGGTGAGTGTCCTGCCCGAAGTAACCGCATTCGTGGATGGGCACATGGCGCTCACGCGCGGGGGGGATTTTATCGCAGGGTTAGGCGCCGTGGGACCTGGACACGAATTTTCAATTCCGACCATGTTTTCTTATTTGGTCGCGGGTCTTCAAAAGAATACCGACCTGTCGGCTGACGACATGGAATACTTCACGCTCCACATCGAAGAAGACAAAGAACATGCGGTCGTATTCAACAAACTGATCTCTCGCCATCTGGATACGGAGGCGGGACGAATTCGGCTACGAGAGGGGACGATGCAATCGCTTTTTCTCCGCAAACGATTCTGGGACGGTCTCAACGGGGCCTTGTTACGATGTCCCTGACGATCCAGAATCAACAGCACGACTGGGTCAGTTATTTCGTTACAGTTCCTAAAGCAGGTTTAACCAATAGAGAACAATAAAGATGGCGATGAGGGCATTGAAAACCAACCCGACGATCACAATCATGTCAAACAATTTGGAATTACGATGGTCTGTTCTGTGTTCTACTTCCACAGTTGTTCTCCTCAAAAAGAGATGGATGTCAGCCACTCGGGATGTTCTTTTTCTTTGCCTTGCACAATATCAAAAAAGTGTTTTTGTATATTCAGCGTAATAGGACCTGGTTTTCCTGTTCCAATACAACGGCCATCCACTTCCCTGATAGGGGTGATCTCGGCGGCCGTTCCGGTGAAGAAGGCCTCGTCTGCGAGATAAAGATCGTCCCGACTCAACCGTTCTTCCGCAATGGGTATTTTTTGGTCCTCGGCCAATCGGATCACCGTATCCCTTGTAATACCATTTAGAAGAGACATGGGGCTGGGGGTCTTTAGAACCCCTTTCTTGACAATGAAAATATTCTCACCAGGCCCTTCAGCAACGAAGCCATCCACATCCAATAAAATCGCCTCGTCGTATCCGTTGTCTTTTGCCTCTCTCTTCGCCATCTGAGAATTGACGTAATGGCCGGTGACCTTTGCACGGGGCATACTGACATTCACATGATGACGCACAAAGGAAGAAACAGCAATTCGAATGCCGTTCCGAATCCCTTCGTCCCCCAGGTAGGTGCCCCAAGGCCATGCCGCAATGGAGAGATGGATAGGGTTTTCATGAACATACAAACCCATCTCGCCATAACCGATAAAGGCGATCGGGCGGATATATCCTGATTCCAGTCGGTTGACGCGGACGGTTTCGATAATAGCTTGCTCAATTTCTTTTTGGGAATAGGGGATACGAATTTGGACGACATGGGCCGATCCCAACAAGCGTGTGACATGGTCTTGCAGGCGAAAAATTGCACTGCCTGCCGTGACCTGATAGCAGCGAATTCCCTCAAAAACGCCCAGACCATAATGGAGGGTGTGGGTCAGCACATGGACCGTCGCCTCTTTCCACGGAACCATCTTCCCATCCATCCATATAAAAGCAGTTTCTTTCAGCACAATCTCCTCCTCTCTGAAACACTCAGAATTGTAAGAAATACATCTATCAAAAGCAACCTGTGACGTCACAAAATGACACCCTTCTTCAAATTTACACACATGCAGGTTCACACATCTTCAAGGATGTCCCTTCTATCTGAACAAGGGTCCCGAACGGGAGAGTCGCAAGCGAGTCGCCGTGACCCGATGGAAATCCAAACAAAATCGGAAATGAAAAATCGTGCAAAATCTCTAAAATAATCTCCGGCAATTCCTCCGGCCGACACCCCGGCATCTGGCCCAAAACAAGACCGCGCACAGCATCCAACTTCCCGATCGTCTTCAGGTAAGACAACATCCGATCAATCCGATAAGGGGCTTCATCGGTATCTTCGAGAAAAAGAATTTTGTCTGTTGTGTCAATCTCGTACGGGGTTCCAATCGTATGACAAATGAGTGTCAAACAGCCGCCCGTTAAAAGACCGGCTGCCATACCGAGGCGCAGCACCTGCACACCAGGGTTCCTCATCTCAATGGTCTCTCCCGCAAGAACATTCCAAAGATTGCCCTCCATTTTTGTGGAAGGAGTTTGGCCAAACGGACCAAATGGGGTGGCCACCATCGGGCCATGAAAGGTTACCCACCCAAATTTCCGAAAAAAATAAAGGAGCAATGCTGTAATGTCACTGCACCCAACAAAGATTTTATGACAGGAATGGAGGAGGGCACCGTCCAAATGAGAAATAACACGTGCCGAACCATATCCCCCACGTGCACAAAAAATGGCGTTGACTTCTTTGTTCTGGAACATTTCCAGAAGGTCATCTGCCCTTTCTTGATCTGTCCCGGCAAAATAACGGTCTCTCTTCTCAAGGCATTTGCCAAGTATGACCCGATACCCCAATTGTTCAAGCCACACAATGCCCCGTTGAAGATCGGAAAGGACAACTCGTCCTGCCGGCGCGACAATGCCAATCGTCCCTCCCACGCGAAGCGGCTTTGGCTTAATCATTGATGACTTCTTGAAAAATAAGATTATGGAGAATCGGACGAAACGGGCGTATCCTTTGGTTGTCTCGATGGGGATGAATCCGATTGGTCAGGAGAATCACCATCAGATGGCAAGCCCTGTCCACCCAAACCGATGTCCCTGTAAATCCGAGGTGGCCAAAGCTCAAATGTGAAAAAAATCGGCCTGCGGTTGACCCCGGTTGCGTTGGGGTGTCCCATCCCAACCCCCACGAAGAGCCGTCCGGAACACCATTGCCCCTTTGGCGACTGACAAATTTTTCGGCAAGAGATTGGACAAAGGGGCCTTCTCCGTTGAGAGAACTGTTCCATTTCAAGACCATACGATAGACTCCTTCTGCCGTCCCGAAAAGTCCCGCGTGTCCCGCCACACCTCCCATGCTGTGGCAGTTTTCGTCATGAACCTCCCCCTGTATAACCCGGCCCCGCCACGGACAATCTTCCGTTGCGGCAGCGGGAAGAGAGAGGGGGGGGCAATCTCGGGCCAAAAAACGGGGAAGAGAAGATGTCGTCTCTTCGACAAACGAAGCTGATTGACGATTGAAGAAACAATCCAGTCGTTCCCCCGTTACTTGTTCTACGATCTCTCCCAGCAAGATGAAACCGATGTCACTGTAGACCGCCCGTTCTCCCGGAGAGGCGATGAGCGGCTCATGGTGGGCCATTTGATAGATCGCTGCCCTTGCTTCAGGGGAACCGCTTACAATATCCCCTCCGAGTCGTTCGTAGTAAGTCGTCCGATCTGGCAGGCCGGCGCTGTGATTCAGAAGATGAAACAGAGAGACCTCTTTCTTGGTCGAGATGGAAAATTCTGGAATGAATTTTGAGACCGGGTCTTCCAATTGCACCTTCCCCTCTTGGACCAAGGTCAGCAGGGTGGCTGCCGTGACAAGCGGTTTGGTGAGGGAAGCCAAATCAAAAAATGTATCACGGGTCATGGGAACGAAATGCGGGATGAGGGTGGCCGCCCCGAACGACTGATGAAAGATGATCTCCTGATGATGAGCCACCAGCAGAACGGCGCCCGGAAACGGACTGCGGATTGTCTCTGAAAGAGGCCGTATTGCTTCTTCCATTGTTTGGACAATCCGTTTTGTTCCCTTCTCGGATAACAATTAACGGTTCATCCTTTCCAGGCCGGAGAGCAGCTTTTGATGAATCCCTCCGAATGCCCCGCTGGACATGATGCAGATCAGATCGGATGGAGTGGCCCATTGGGCCAACGCTTCCACCACCTGATCGGGAGTCGGGATAAAATAGGCCTCTTTCCTGCGCCGCTTCAGGTCGGCCACAATTTTCTCAGGACTCAATCGTAACTCAGGGGCAAGTTTGTCCGACGCAAAAACATCGGCTAGGATCGTTCGATCGGCTAAAGCCAATGCGTCCACAAACCCATCCTGAAAGAGATTTCTTCGGCTGGTGGCCGATCTCGGTTCAAAGACGGCCCACAGTCGGCGGTTTGGGTATTTCCATCGAAGCGCCGAGAGTGTCTCGGAGATGGCGGTGGGGTGATGCGCAAAATCATCCATCACAATGATGTCATTAACACTACCGACAATTTCCTGCCGCCGCTTTACCCCTTTGAATGTCAGAACGGCCTCCCGAATTTTATTCCACGAAATCCCCAGATGATGACAAAGTGCAATCACACCCAAGGCATTGTTGATGTTGTGACGGCCGGCCAATGGGGTGTCAAAGGTTTCCATCTGTTTTCCATGAAAAGAAACATCAAACGAGATCGTCTCTTCCGTAACGGCCACGACCGATGCGGTCCAGTCGGCCACGATCCCGACGCCATACGTTTGGACAGGACAAGCGGCCTCATGGACGATTTCGGCCATGGCGGGCCATCCTGCTGCGGCCACAAGACATCCATCACGGGGGAGCAACTGAATCAATTTCCTAAACGCTTCCTGGATCGCTGCAAGGTTGGGATAGATGTCGGCGTGATCCATTTCAATGCTGGTCAAAATGGCGCTAAATGGGCGATAGTGAAGGAATTTTGGCCCTTTATCAAAAAAGGCGGTATCATACTCATCTCCTTCGACGACGAAGTGGGGGCCATTTCCCATGCGATGGTTGCTATCAAAATTGTTCGCCCATCCTCCCACCATCAGCCCCGGATCCACGCCGGCGTAGGTGAGGACCCAGGCAAGAAGAGAGGTGGTGGTCGTTTTTCCATGTGTCCCGGCCACAACGAGGGATTGTTTGTCTTTCAGAAAAAACTGACTGAGTGCCTCCGGCATGGAGTAGTACGGGATATTTCGCTCAAGTGCGGCGACCACTTCGGGATTGGTTTTTGGAACCGCATTTCCGATAATCACCCAGTCTGTATCCGGCTCAATATGGTCTGCGTGAAAACCATTTTTAAGTGGGATCTGCGCCGCTTCAAGTAACAGGCTCATAGGGGGATAGATTTGGGCATCGGAGCCACTGACACGGTATCCCTTTTTTTTAAGCAAGCCAGCAAGCGCCGACATGCCGACGCCGCAGATTGCGATGATATGAATCTTTTTGGGTGACGTCCGCATCCCTCTTTTCAGCGCAAAGAGATTTTAAGTGCTGAACGATTTTCCGCAGCCGCAGGTTGACTTTGCGTTTGGATTTTTGATGGTAAACCCCGATTCTTGCAGGCCGTCGTTGTAGTCAATTTGAGTGCCCATGAGAAGGGGTTGGCTGTAGGGATCAACAAACAATTTTACTCCATGTGCCTCAATGACCGTATCTTCTTCCGTCTCGGTTTCTTCAAACTCCATGCCATATTGAAAACCGGAACAGCCACCACCTGTTACAAAAACCCGTAGACCATATTTCGCCTTGTCTTCCTGGGCCAGAAGCGCCACGACCTTGCTTCCTGCATTTTTAGTAATCGTAATCATATTGACTCCTTAGGGTTTGTGACAGAATAAGGTTTCCATTCTAGCTTCCGATTCATCCTGTCTGGCGTCGTTCTTCGTCGTTTATATACCAAAGGGTATGCACACTCCTCACGTCTAGCCAAACAGGCAACTCGAAAGTCACTTCTGTAAACCTTATTCTGTCACAAACCCTTAAGTACAGTGAGATTGCGTGGGAATTATAGCATACTAGAACAAAAAATTTTGGACCTTAGAAACTTAGACGTCCCCACTCAATACGCGTTCTTGTTAAAAAAACCTTTCCAAATGGTCAGCCACATAATTTTCAGATCAAACACCAGAGACCATTTCTCAATGTATTCCAAATCATGCTCAATTCTCTTTTCAAGGGATGTGTTGCCGCGCCAACCGTTGACCTGTGCCCACCCGGTAATACCTGCCTTGATCTTGTGGCGTAACATATATTTGGGGATCTCTGCACGAAATTTTTCGACCAACTCAGGGCGCTCCGGACGAGGGCCCACAATACTCATCTCTCCTTTAAGAACATTAAAAAACTGAGAAAGTTCATCAAGACTCGTGCTGCGCAAAAGAGCGCCGATGGGAGTGCGTCTCGGATCATTCTCCCGCGCCCAGACTGTGCCCGTCTGTTCCTCCGCACCCACACACATGGAACGGAATTTGAACATATCAAAGACACGACCGTCATATCCCATCCGCTTTTGGCGGTAAAAAACCGGGCCCTGAGAAGTGAGTTTAACAAGCAACGCAATCAGCAGAAACAGGGGAAAAATGGCAATAAGGATCATCAGAGAAAAGAAAATGTCCGTTGCTCTTTTTGAAACTTGATTCCAACCGTAAAGAGGACTTGCTTGAAGGGTCACGATGGGAAGACCTTCAAAAAGCTCTGCCTGACCTTGAATGGACATGAATTTATAGAGGTCGGGTACAATTCGCACATCCACCGTATAATCCTGAAGAAAGAGAAGAATTTTCTCCGCGCTGCAGTATTCCTCTCGTGGAAGGGCGATAAAAACCTGATTCACTTCATGGGAGGCTAATATTCTGGATAGATCATCGTAACCACCTAGCACCGTCACACCGAAAAATTGCTTACCAATTTTCTCCGGCCTCCGGGTTAAATAACCGAATACCTTCACCCCTAATTCATGGTGTTGGTGAAGCTTCTTCACCAACTCCTGGGCAAGATGTCCTGCACCGATCACCAAGGTATAACGAACGTGATGTCCTCTCCCTCTGAAAAACCGTAGGACTTCCCGGAAGGTCCATCGGTTAAGGGTCACCAACACAATGCTAAGAGACCAGAACAAAACGAAAACAAGCCGTGCATACTCGAATCTGCTCAAAAACACGCTGACCGAGATCAGCATCACCGTCGCCAAACTGCATGCCTTGACGATCTCCCATTCCTCGGAAAGACGAAAAGACATTCTGCGGGCACGATAGAGATTGAATATCTTGAAAGAAAGTGTCCAAATCAGGGTAATCGGCAATAAAAGGATCTGGTAAGGTTCCAGGGGATGGATCATAGGTGGTTGCGCAAGATAAAAACGAAGAAAGTAGGCACCCAACCATGCAATATAAATCAAGAGCATGTCGGTGAAAAACAGAAGGGATTTTAAAAACTCATCTTGTTGTTTTAACATGGATGCCGA
>Ga0209082_1000749_pt1 | contig 9770 bp, 6 predicted proteins | sample ColdCreekSource_FD_184127 | JGI IMG/M metagenome (GOLD analysis project Ga0209082, IMG submission 184127) | Groundwater microbial communities from Cold Creek, Nevada to study Microbial Dark Matter (Phase II) - Cold Creek Source (SPAdes) (version 3) | ecosystem: Environmental > Aquatic > Deep...
TCTTTGGGGAGGATGGTCAGGATAGCCTTCTCGGCGGCTCAGGGATGGATGTCTGTGATGGGGGACTTGGATCATTGGATACGGGATCCAACTGTGAGAGGGTCACCGGGGTGCCGTAGGGGCGCCTCTAAAAACCTACTACGTGATCCGATTGCTGCGGTAGAGGGAATCCTCATGTACCTCGATATGTACCCAATGTACACTGCGGTTTTTGCGCTCCGTGCGTCTTGTATTCGGATCGCTTCGCAGGGGTTGTGCCACCGGGACGGTTTTTAGTGGTGCCCATAACATAAAGGGTTGATGAAATTCAAAAGAGCCTAAAACAAGAGGGGGAAAATTGATGTTAAAAACATGTGTGGGATTTTTCCAATTGAGTTGTTTATGTATCTTCTTTTCTGCGATCACGGTCGGAAAAATAGTGTTTGCCGCTGCAAGCCAGGATATGTCGTTTACAGATGTGTCCGTTGGGGCAGACCTTGATATACAGAATTTCAATGATGGGGCTGTCACATCGGATGTGAATGAGGATGGTTATCTGGACATTTACGTCAGTCGGCACAAATCCGCTGTCCCCCTTTTAATGATCAATAATGCGGGGGATACTTTCAGTGTTGGTGGGTTTTCCAACTTTGGGACCGATCGTCATGGTGCCGCTTGGGGCGATTCTGATAACGACGGAGACCCCGATCTATTCATCTCAGTGGGGTATCCAGATAAGCCTGGACAAATCCTGTTGCAGGAGTTGTGGCGTAATGATGGTAACAATACCTTTGTTGGTATCGGAGGGACTGCTGGTGTTGATAGTCCAGCACGGGGGCGAATGGGTGCATGGTTTGACTACGACCGTGATGGGTATCTGGATCTCCTTGTTGTTGTGGATGGCGCCAGAGGAAACCAGCATTCCATTCTGTACAGAAATAATGGAAATGCGACTTTTACCGATGTAAGCTCTGACGTCGGTTTAACGAATGCACTCATTGCTTCAGATGGCTCAGTTGGGTTGTCTGACTATGATGGTGATGGAAATATGGATATCTTTTTGGGTACTTCATTTGTTAGCACGAAACAGGCGACTGATTTATTTTCTGAATTTGGTTTGTTACTACATCAGAGTCGGGATCATGTTTTCACAGATGTAGCCCAATCAGCCGGGATTGGACAGCTTTCTTTGGGGCGTGGTGTTGCGTGGGGGGATTATGATGACGATGGGGATTCAGATCTCTATGTTGCTCGTGGAGTTAGAGATGAAGGTATTATGCAGGATGGTATTTTCCTGAGGGATTTGAATAAAATCGAGTGGTTGACCTCGAACAAATTCAATGATTTTGAGGACGGCCTTGATTTTGCCACAACCGACACAAGCGTTACCTTCGACTTCTGGTCAAACAAAGACGTGCCCCTCCCGACCCCTGCGGAAATATTTATTGGAGCTTCCGGAGCCCATCCTGCGTCGGTTCCATTTACCTTGACGACAACGGGAGGGATCAATCCAACGGGTCAACCGGTTTTTACACCTGGGGTGAGTAAAGGCATCTTTATCTGGCAAGACAATCAGGGTTTCTGGCATCTTCGAGTGCTGAAAATAATGCTGCAACAATCACTGGCTGGGAAAGACACTGCAGGGTTTATTACCGTATCCGGTTCGTTCACCTCCGTCACGCCGATCAATATGGAAAAGAGTTCATTGGATATGCACAATATGCTTTTTCGAAATGATGGAGCGGGCACCTTTACCGAAGTGGGTGCTGGAGCAGGGGTGGCGGACGATCACGACGGGGTCTCTGCAAGCTGGGGAGACTTTGACAACGATGGTGACCTTGATCTCTTTGTTCTCAATGCCCTGTATGATGTTACCGACGGTACGATGACAAACAAACCAGTCATATTGTATAGAAATAACGGGGAGGGTACGTTTACCGATGTGACATCGGCGAGTCTTTTTAGTGGAGAGCTTTACTTTGTGAGGACGACTCCCAATGTGGGTGATTATAATAACGATGGTTTTCTGGACATTTTTATTGCTCCGGATGGTGGCCCTCCCCCCAACGGGAAGAAGCCTCTTGTTTTGTATCAGAACAATAAGAACGAGAATCATTGGCTGACGATCAGGCTTGTTGGGACAACGAGTAATCGAGATGCCATTGGGGCAAGGGTTACCTTGGAGGCAGGAGGGGAAACCCAGTTTCGTGAGCAGAATGGAGGGTTTCACAACATAGGCCAGAACGATTCACGTCTTCATTTTGGGTTGGGTGCCTTTCAGGCAATTGACCGTGTTACGGTCAATTGGCCTAGCGGTCTTGTTGAGAAATTTCCGGGTATTGCTGTGGATCAGATCATTGTACTGACGGAAGGGGAAGGTGTTTCGCCGGCCTCCACCCCTGAAGTGTGTGATGGTCTGGACAACGATCTGGATGGGTTGATTGACGAGGGTTTTCCCGATACCGATGGGGACGAGATTGCCGATTGTGTGGATTTGGATGACGACAACGACGGGGTGAGTGATGTGGCTGAGTTTGCGGCGGGGTCTGATCCGTTGAATGCGGCCTCGATTCCTGAAGCGTGTGATGGTCTGGACAACGATCTGGATGGGTTGATTGACGAGGGTTTTTCCGATACCGATGGGGATGGGATTGCCGATTGTGTGGATATAACACCGCTGGGTGTCTGCAACGGGCTTTCGGTGACGATTCTTGGAACGACGGGAAATGACATGATCACTGGTACGACCGGATCAGATGTGATTGCCGGCATGGATGGGAACGACACGATTAATGGGGGAGATGGAAATGATACCATCTGTGCCGGGCCTGGTGACGACACGGTGTCTGGTCAAGGGAGGGACGATACTCTCTTTGGGGAGGATGGTCAGGATAGCCTTCTCGGCGGCTCAGGGATGGATGTCTGTGATGGGGGACTTGGATCATTGGATACGGGATCCAACTGTGAGACGGTCACCGGGGTGCCATAAAGGCTTCTCTAAAAATCTGCTGCGCGATCTGATTGCTGTCATGCTCCTCGCAGGGGTTGTACCCCCGAGACGGTTTTTAGGGGCGCCCAGTAACTGCTCAGGTCACTCCCCTTTTGGCCCATGACTGCGTTGCTGTGGTGTTCGGATCTCACGTATATCCATTACGCTGCGGTTCTGTGCTTCTCGTGCCTTGTCCTGGCCAAAATAGAAGCGACCTGAGCAGTTACGGTGCCCATAGATGAACAAAGGGGAAAAACGATGTTTGAAAATATCCGTGTGGACATTGGAAGAAAACAGAAATATTATGTAAAACCTGAACGGAGGACTTGGTTCAGGCTCTATGTCAAAACCGTTCTCCAGATCGGAACTGTGGCTGTCGTCGTTTACCGATTCGGACGATGGGTGGATCGGTTGGGTATACCAATCTTGCGGGAGCTGCTGTTGATCCCTTACGGTGTCGCGAAGATGCTGGTGATGATCGGGGCCGGGATCAATATACAGACACGTGCTGAAATTGGCCCCGGTTTTATCATTCACAACTTCTCCGGAATTTTTATTCCGGAGACCAAGATCGGACAAAACTGTACGGTGAACCAAGGTGTGACGATTGGAAATATCCGAGGGGAGAAAAAACGTCCGGTGATTGGAGACAATGTTTTTATTGGAACCGGTGCGGTCATATTAGGGGATGTTCACATCGGAAATAATGTGGTGGTCGGAGCCAATTCTTTGGTCATTAGCTCAGTGCTGGATGGCCATACAGTGGTGGGGGTGCCGGCCAGAGTTGTTTCCCGAGAACCGACAAGCGAGTATTTGAAATTGATGGATAGATAAGAGTACCTCTAAAAATCTGGCAGGGGTCGGACTCCCGCGACAGTTTTTAGAGGTGCCCATAATCAAGAGACGTAGCTGGTGCAGTTGCTGAGTGAGATGAAGATGAAGACAAAGTATCCGAAGATGATGATCATTGGACTGGATGGGGCGACCCTAAACCTCATCCTCCCCTGGGCCAAAGAAGGGAAGCTGCCCAACATTGCACGTCTCCTTGCGGAAGGGGTACACGGTTATCTCGAATCCGCCATTCCTCCTGTGACCCCGCCCGCATGGAGTTCTTTCATGACAGGTAAGAATCCTGGAAAGCATGGCCATTTTCATTTCATTGAGCCGGTGCCCAAGAGTTACGAAATACGCTACACCAATGCCCTTTCCAGAAAGAGTCAGACGATTTGGAAGATTCTTAATGATGCCAAAATGACCGTAGGGGTGATCAATGTTCCCTTTACGTTTCCACCCGAACCGGTCAGCGGCTACATGATTTCCGGGATGGATACACCCGATGAAAAGAGTGACTTTGTCTATCCCCTTTCCATCCGTAAGGAGTTGGAGGCACAATGTGGGGAACTTCTCCTCGACATCCGTTATCTGGGATATATGATTAACGATGACCGGCGGAATGAGGTTCTTCGCGGATTGGAAGCCATTGACGAGCAACGAACGAAAGCCGCCACCTACCTCCTTGAGCATCATCCAACCGATGTCGTGATGCTTGCGTATACCTCTACCGATACCGCCCAGCATTATTTTTGGCACTATATGGATCCTCAGCACTATCTTCATGATGCACAAGGTGCCGAGAAATTTAAGAATGCCATTCTGAATGTCTATCAGCGACTGGACAAGACCATTGGGGCGTTTTTATCCAAGCTGCCAGAGGAAACAATTGTGATGCTGGTGTCCGACCACGGTGCTGGCCCAACCACAGATCGCGCCCTCTCTCTCAATCGGTATCTGTCCCAATTGGGCTTCCTTAAGTTCAAGTCGGATGGAACGAAAAAAGGGCGAGTGAACACGGCGCTTCAGGCCGTCGTCAGATCATTGGACACCCTGTTGAAAGGAAATCTTTCTTCCAGGCAGAAGACTCAGTTAGCCCGTATCTTCCCGGGTCTTCGGCGGACATGGGAGTCTTACAGCAGTGCCTTGACCTCCATCGATTGGGCCGAGACGAAGGCCTATTGTGTTGAGATACTCTCTTCACCTCCCGCCGTTTTTATCAACCAGAAAGGTGTCAAACCCCAGGGCACGGTGGAAAAAGGGGCGGAGTACGATGCCCTGATAACATTGATCATCCAGAAGCTGTATGACCTTAAAGATCCGAAGACGGGACAACAGTTGATCTCGAAGGTCTATCGGCGGGAAGAGATATACAAGGGTCCTTATACCGATCAAGCGCCGGACATAACGCTGGCGTGGTGGGAAGGTGGGACGTTCAATTCAAAGCCAAGCGGTTCGGGTGGGATGGGTCTTCCGCCGGTTGGTCTTCTCCAAAATACGGTTGGCCCCAAGTCCGAGTGGAGTGGAAATCACCTCCTGCATGGGACGTTGATTCTAAAGGGAGGTCCCTTCAAAGCGGGCTTGAATTTGAAGCAGGCTCGGATTATTGACATTGCCCCGACGCTCCTTCATCTTTTGGGTGTGCCGATTCCGGACGATATGGATGGACAGGTTTTGACCGAAGCGTTTACCGATGATTTTCTCTCGTCTCGTTCTGTCCAGTACCAGAAGGGGGATGCCAGCCCTGTTCATCAAGGGGATCAGGATCCTTACTCAAAAGAGGATGCCGCACGGGTTCAGGAACGGCTGAAGGATCTTGGGTACCTTGAATAAAAAGGCATCGGTGTCTCCTTTCTGAATATTTTTATAAGGTGGCTGTCGAGAAAACTGAGTAAATATAGGGATAAAACATGGCAAAATTTGTGATAATCGGTTTGGATGGCGGGAGCTTCGACCTGATCCGTCCGTGGGTGAAGGAAGGCCGATTACCTAACTTCAAGAAGATTCTAGAGGGAAGCGCCTCTGGAGAGATGCAATCTACACTCCCTCCCATGACCTTTCCAGGCTGGAGTACCTTGATGACTGGGAAAAACCCCGGTAAGCATGGCGTCTTTGATTTCACCCAACGACAGTTTGGAAACTATGAAATTGCAATCATTAATGCCGCAGACCGTAAGGCCAAGACCTTCTGGCGAATCTTGAGTGATGCGGGACGGCGTGTGGCCTCAATCGGTGTCCCCGTGACTTATCCACCGGAACCGATCAATGGGGTGATGATTAGTGGTTTTGATGCCCCGGTGAATGATCCAAAAATCATGTACCCGCCGGAGCTTTTTGACGAACTCAAAAATGAGATCGGTGGGTATATTCTGTCGGCTGATTTTGTCAGGGATGTGGTCAAGGGGCAAATTGATCAAGCCGTGGCTGCCCTCGTGGAATCGGTCGAGAGGAAGTGGGCCACGGTCCGGTATCTTCAGAAGCGAGAATCTTGGGATTGCCTCATGATTGTATTTGGAGAAACGGATGCAGGAATGCATTATTTTTGGAAATACCACGATGCAACCTCGCCTCATTTCCCTTCCGAGACAACTCGCAAAATTCATGATCCCCTGCTGACCCTCTATCAGAAGGTGGATCAGTGTCTTGGTGAACTACTGGAGGATCTCCCAGAAGACACAACACTCATGTTGGTTTCCGATCATGGTGTGGGCGGATCAAGCGATAAAATTGTCCATCTCAACCTCTGCCTGGAACGTCAAGGTTTGCTCCGTTTTCGTTCAAGCACATTCAGCGGCACGATCCAACAGCTCCAAATGAAATTCCTTAATTCGGCGAAGTCCTGGGCCAGGGCGGTGCTCCCTAAAAAAATACTGAAGCGGCTTCGATTTAAGCAGAAAGGGATGGGGATGAAAGTGGAATCACATCTTCGATTTTCATCTATTGAGTGGAAACAGACCTATGCCTATTCGGAAGAGACTCCCTACTATCCCAACATCTGGATTAACCTGAAGGGGAGAGACCCGGATGGTATTGTTGCGCCGGGCCAGGAATATGAGAGCGTCAGGCAGTCTGTTATAGATTTGATACAGGCATGGAAGGATCCTGAAACAGGGCAGTCTGTGGTACAGAAAGTGTACCGACGCGAAGAGGTCTACCAAGGGCCTCATGTGGATAAAGCGCCGGATCTAATCATTCAATGGAATTTGGACCGCGGCAATGCCTATCTGAGTCGGCCGAGCTATGCTGCATCAAGCCGACAGCCGATTGAAAAGATTCCAATCCGGGAACTCCAAAAGTCGAAGTTTATGATCAACCGATCTGGAAGTCACCGTCCGATGGGAATCTTTGCCGTACAAGGTAAAGGAATTAAAAAAGACTATCCGCTTGTGGGCGCTCGGATTGAAGATGTGGCGCCTACCCTGTTGTACCTCATGGGTTTGCCGGTGCCCCAGGACATGGATGGTCGGGTTCTGCAAGAGTGCCTGACCGATACATACCTCGTGGAGCATCCCATTGTTTATCAGCAGGTGGAGAGTGCGGGGACATCCACAGAAGCGCAGTATGCTTATACGGCGGAAGAGGTGGAGAGGGTCAGTGAGCACCTCAAGAGCCTTGGGTATCTGGAATGAAGTCATTTAAAGTCGCCGTGGTTGCGGCCTGTCCCTTTCCGGCCAATCACGGCTCTCCGGCGAGCATTCGGGAGATGTCCGAGTGCCTTGCGATCCTTGGACATGATGTCCACATTGTCACCTATCCCAATGGGCAGAACATTCCCGTATCAGGGGTGTCCATCCATCGAGTCACAGGGCTTGGTCTATCCAGCCAGATGAAGGTAGGACCATTTTGGCAGAGGCCGTTTCTGGATCTTCTGATGGTCCTCCGGTTATGTCGGGTGGTTCGGGAGAAAAAAATTGACATCATTCATGCCCATAACTATGAAGGCGCCTTGATCGGCTATTTGGCCAAGCTCTTCACCGGGAGACCCCTCCTCTACAATGCCGTCAATACCATGGCGGACGAATTGCCGAGCTACCGCTTTATCCGTCCGAAGATATTGGCCAAAACAATCGGTCGTGTCTTAGATTTTTTCGTTCCTATCACCGCCGATTATGTGACCGTTGTATCCGAAGAGCTTTATGATTTCATGATCGACCGTGGTATCCCACGAAATCGTGTCGCTGTGGTGCCGGCGGGTGTCAATCCAAAAATGTTTCAAGACGTGGATCCAAACTGGATTCGGACGAACTATCATACCGGGTCACGGCCCGTTATTATTTATACGGGCACCCTGGATCAATTCCAGAGGATTGACTACCTTTTGAAGGCGATGAAAGTGGTGGTGGCCCGAGAACCTCAGGCGCTGTTGCTGATTTGTTCGAATGTGGTGGATACACCTTCTCTCGACGAGCATTGTCATTTGGCAACGCAACTGGGAATCACGGAGAATGTGATATGGGTGAAGGAGAGTCGCCTGGAAGATCTACCCGATTCTCTCGCATCGGCTGACATTGCTGTTCTGCCCCGGCCATCATGCCCAGGTCATCCAGTGAAGCTTCTCAATTATATGGCTGCGGGCAAGGCCATCGTGGCTTTTAAAGGATCGGCCAAGGGCCTGCGGCACATGTACAACGGATTCCTCGCAGAAGACCACGACTGGGAGGGTATGGGCGAAGGAATTTCCCTGCTTCTTAAAGAGCCTCATCTCGCTCGAAAATTAGGTGAAAATGCGAGGGCGAGTATTGAAGAAAATTTTGACTGGCTCACGCTGGTGAAGGGGATCTCGGTTATCTATGAAAAACTGATGGCCAAAAAGATTCATGGAAGAAAGGAGGCCGATGATCCGAAGCTGCAGCGCTATCTCAGGAAAAGTTATTATCCGATTTTCTGCAAACGGCGGCAGCGATTGGATTTCCACGCCACAGAGCGTCGGAGTGAAAATCGGAGGAAGGATGTCAAGCCGATCACGTTTTTGGAACGGCGAAAAATGAAATATGAGTAGGACGAAAAATTGTATCAACATGCTAAAAAATGTCATACAAATATCACAGAATGTCTGTATGTCTTTTATTTATGTCTGATAAAAAAAGAATGCAGGATAGCATGATTTTTGCTTTACCGTCAGTTGGCTGTGCAGGCGTAGCAAGGATCATTTGGAAAATATGCTATAGAGCACCTCTAGCCTGTCGGCTACGGAAGGCTTTGTCAGCGAGGATATTTGAAACATGGCATCTACGGTCGGGCATTCTTTATCGGGTATCTGTATTTATGCCCTGGTATCCCAAAAGATATTGCGATCCCCTATTTTTCATGATGGGAAGGGTCTTTTCCTTTACGCGTTTCTTGCAAATTTACCGGATATAGATTTCCTCATCGGGTTTCTCTTCTACGGAGAATTTAATGCGATCCATGGAGGTGTGACCCACAGTCTATTCTTCTTAATAACGATCTCCGTGCTGCTGGGTGGGATGGGCCGAGTCTGGCCATACTCTTTAAATCCTTGGAGGGTCTTTTTCTTGGTTGGTTCTCATGATCTGATTGACTTCTTTTCCTCCTCTGCGTTGGGCTTTCATCCGGCCTATGGGATTGCGTTGTTCTACCCATTTTCTTCGGAAAAAATCGGTGCCCCTATTTCACTCTTCTATGGGGTGCGCCATAAAGATTTAGACCAGCTCTTCAGCTTCGATAACATTCGGGGCATTTTTTATGAGCTGGTGATTTTTGTTCCGGTCATGGTCTTCTTCTATTTCCTGCGTCGGAAGAGAGTGTGTTCGGGTTGGCCGATTAAGCGGGAAGATGATTTTGGAGGTCTGCCAGGGTGAGAAGACTTGGTGAGTTGTATGAGAAGCTAATCGCCTCCTTTGTGACCCTTTCAGGTGGTGAGGTCATTGTCTGGATTGGTTCCTTTTCGCTCATGATGGCAAGCTTCGTTTCCTGGTTTGCTTGGCCCCTTCAGGGAAGGGTTCCAGGGTAT
>Ga0209082_1000750_pt1 | contig 9760 bp, 8 predicted proteins | sample ColdCreekSource_FD_184127 | JGI IMG/M metagenome (GOLD analysis project Ga0209082, IMG submission 184127) | Groundwater microbial communities from Cold Creek, Nevada to study Microbial Dark Matter (Phase II) - Cold Creek Source (SPAdes) (version 3) | ecosystem: Environmental > Aquatic > Deep...
GGCTTGTTCGATGTTCATGTTTTGTATTCCTGCTTGCTGTTGGTGTTGCTACCAATGGTCAATTAAATAAAATTAAAAATGGGATAAATTGATTTTATGCGTTTATAAATACGGTGTTAGCTGGTTTTTTCCAGCTTTACCGTAGGTTTACGCCATAGACGCATCGCCCAATTCGCCAAATCATCCATATAACAATACATCACGGGAACGACTACCAGCGTCAGCAGTGATGAAGTAATTACCCCGCCAATGACAGCTTGACCCATGGGCGCACGTTGTTCAGAGCCTTCAGACAAGGCAAAAGCCAAGGGAACCATGCCGAAAATCATCGCCAAAGTGGTCATCAAAATCGGGCGTAAACGCACTTTGGCGGCTAAAAGCAGGGCTTCCGTGCGCTCTAAGCCCTCTTCACGACTACGAATGGCGAAATCCACCAACAAAATAGCGTTTTTGGTGACGAGGCCCATCAACAGCACCACACCGATGACTGAGAACATGGATAAAGTAGAGCGGAACATCAGCAGTGCCAATACAACCCCAATCAAGGTCAACGGCAGCGAGGTCATCAACGCCAAAGGTTGCAAAAAGCTCTTGAATTGGCTGGCTAATACCATATAGATAAACACAATAGCGAGTACCAACGCCGATATTGCATAGGCAAACGATTCGTTCATGTTTTTGGTAGATCCGCCAAACTGGTAACGGTAACCAGGTGGGAAGCTCACACCTTCTAGTATGGCTTTAATGTCGGCTGAAACCTCACCCGCAGAGCGATTGAACACATTGCCGTTGATGGCAACTTCGCGCGTCAAATCTCGGCGGTTGATTTGGTTTGAGCCAGTAGACTCTTTGACGGTTGCAACTTGGCTCAGTCGAATCACGCGTGACGTACCATCTGCATTTGTGCCAATGGTGAACGGTAAACGTTCAATGTCTTGTGGCGTGTCGCGTGATTGGGGTTCAAGACGCACATTGACATCATAAGTTTGGTCATCGCTTGCGCGCCACGTCCCTACAGTGACACCAGCAATCAATGTGCGTAACTGAGAGGCAATTTGCGACACGCCAAGACCTAGGTCTGAAGCTGCCTCGCGTTTCACCTCAATACTTACTGTTGGTTTGTTGGGTTTCACACTTGAATCCAAATCAACCAAGCCAGGCACGTTTTGCACTTTGCTCAAAACCAGTTGCGCTAGACGCTCAAGTTCTTTTAAATCTGGACCTTGGAGCGAAAATTCAACCTGTTTGTTGCCACCCACAGCATCTAGCAAGCCGGCGTGCGTAACGGTGATGCCTGGGACTTGTTTCAAGCGCTCGCGCAGCACGTTTGAGAGTTGGTCTGCATTGCGGCTACGGTCTTTGCGGTCAACAAGGCGAACATACACGTTCGCGTAAATTTTGCCAGCTGCGTTGCCTGTGTTCACCGTTGCCAGCGTATATTTAACCTCTGGGAACTCCCGCATAATCGCTTCGACTTGCTTGGCTTTTGCCTCAGTGACTTCCAAAGACGAACCAACGGGCGTGTAAAAGCTCACAGATGTTTCCGAAAAATCAGCCTTAGGGACAAACTCAGTCCCTAATAGCGGCACCATGAAGATACTGCCAACAAAAACAGCAATCGCCATGCCAACGGTGACCAGTTTGTGCTTTAGCGACCAGCGCAAAATGCCTTGGTAGCCGTTTGACATTGACTCAGTTGCCGAATCAAACAAGCCGGTGACGCGGCCAATAGTTTTGTCATACAACGTGACTGGAGGCCCTTTTCTGCCATGCTCCTCGATGCTGGGATCATGCCAAATACTTGACAGCATCGGGTCAAGCGTGAAACTCACAAACATAGACAGCAGCACTGCAGCAACAATGGTGATGCCAAACTCATGGAAAAATTTACCCACAATGCCGCCCATAAAACCGATGGGTAGAAACACCGCCACAATTGACAGTGTGGTTGCCAGTACTGCTAAGCCGATTTCTTTGGTGCCATCCATAGACGCGTCGTAAGCTGATTTACCCATTTGCACATGGCGTACAATGTTTTCACGCACGACAATGGCATCGTCAATCAGCAAACCCACACACAAGCTCAGCGCCATCAGAGTGATGTTGTTGATGGTGAAGCCAAACAAATTCATGAACAAAAACGTGCCGATAATGGAAATTGGTAGTGTTAAGCCCGTGATGATGGTGGAGCGCCATGAGTTTAAAAACAAAAAAACAATCAAAATCGTCAGTGCCGCACCTTCAAAAAGGGTTTGCCTAACATTATTAACCGCAACGCGAATCGGGCGTGAGCTGTCATTAATTTGTTCTAATTTCACGCCTGGCGGTAGTGTTTTGCTGATTTCTTCAATCGTCTTTTTCAAACCATCAACTACCGCAATCGTGTTGTCGTCTTGTGATTTTTGCACCTGCAACATCAGCGTACGTTGGCCGTTGTAAAGCGCCAAACTGTCGATTTCTTGTGCGCCGTCGACGACACGCGCCACTTGGTCAACGCGGATGGCGCTGCCATTCTTGCGACCAACGATAATTTTGTTGAAATCTTCTGCGCGTTTCATGCGTGCTTCAATTTGCACGACGCGTTCTTGCGATAAAGAGCGAATCGCTCCCGCTGGTAAATCCTGGTTTTCCGTCCGTATCGCGTTTGCAACTTGCTCCGGCGTGATGCCAAGCGCATCTAAGCTTTGTGGGTTTAAGTAAATGTTGATTTCGCGTTTGGTTCCACCAACAAGCGTGACAGAGCCGACACCACGAACGTTTTCTAAGCGTTTTTTCAAGGTTTGATCGGTCCAGTTTGTCAGCTCAACTGCTGTGAGCGGCTTCGCACCAGCTTTGTCGTCAGGTAAAACAGCGAGCGACCATATCGAGCGGCTAGAAGGGTCAAAACGCAGCACTCTTGGCTCTTTAACCTCAGTTCGGAAACTCGGTCGAATCGCAGCCATTTTTTCGCGCACATCGTCGGCCGCTTTGCGTCCATTCACATGCAATTGAAATTCGATGATGACAACCGATTGACCTTCGTAGCTGCGCGACGTTAGCGCGCTGATGCCCGCAATCGAATTAACGCCTTCTTCGACTTTTTTAGTGACTTCACTTTCGATGATTTCAGGCGAGGCACCCGGGTATTCGGCAATAACCACAACAACAGGAAAATCGATATTTGGAAACTGATCAACTTGCAGCCGCTGGTATGAAAACAGGCCCAACACAACGATGGCCAGCATCGCCATGGTGGCAAATACTGGGTTTTTAAGACTAACTTGGGTAAACCACATGGTACTAAATCCTTGGGTTTATTTGGTTGCCGCTTGCGTGAACTTGGTCGCTGTGCCTTCGCGCAAAGCCCCCAAAGAGCCTACCAGCACTTGTGCGTTTTCGGCGAGACCTTTGACGGCCACAACCGTTTCGCTGCGACTACCGGTTGTTGCTGTGTTAGCCACTTCACCGCGCTGCGACAGTTCTACGGCGATGTGTTTGATAACGTTGCCTTCAATCACTTGCACATAAGGCGTTGGTTTGTCGTTACGCACGGCGCTGAGTGGCACTGTCAAAGCTGATACTTTGGCTGTTCCCAAACTGCCCTGAGCAAAAAGTCCTTGGCGCAGGTTGGCTGCATTTGAAATACTGAAATAAACCAGCACATTGCGGCTGCCAGCTTGCGTGTTGGGGTTGATGCGCACCAGTTGGCTGCTCACAGGTGCTGCACTGCCTTCAATCGTCAACATCGCCGTTTGCCCCACTTTCACGCTTAAGGCATCAGCCGCGCTGATATTGGCTTCTAGTTCCATGCGGCTGGTGTCAATCACCTCAACCACGCGGGTGTCAATGCCTACGCGCTCCCCAGGTTGTGCCAAGCGCTGCGACACTGTGCCTGAAATCGGCGAACGCAGCACCGTATCCAACATCGTTTTCTTAGCGATATCTACATTGGACAACGCCGCACGGTGCGTGGCTTGCGCAGAGTTCAGTGTCGCTAAAGACGTATCTAACGCTGTTTTGGAGATAAAGCCTTGCTCAACCAAGGCTTTGTTGTTGTCAAACTGGCGCTGTGCGATGGCGATTTGCGCTTTGGCTGCATCGGCTTGGTCTTGCGCCTGTTGTTGGCGGGCGGCGTACTCAGTCACGTCAATGCGAGCAATGACTTGGCCGGCTTTGACGCTATCGCCTTCACGCACCGTCAAACCTTGCAACTCTCCAGCTGCGCGGGCTTTGATGAAAGCTGAATTTGCCGCCTTCAAGCTGCCAGAAATAGGCAAACCTACCGACAACTCTTTGACCTGCGCCCTAACCACATCCGTCGCTGCCAGCTCGACGACAGACTGTGCTTTTGCGTTTGCAGCCGTGGCTGCAGCGACCGTTTCTTGTTGCGTTTTTCTGGCTTGTAAAGCACGCATCACGCTCACGCCAACGGCGGCTACAACCATAAAAGCTATCACCCATTTGGTCCATTTGATCCAGCGTTTCATGGTCGAGTCGTCCTTAGATTGAGTGTGAGTTTGAATTTGAGAGAGGCGGTGAATGCGCCAAAATGCCATTCACGATGATGTCTGCTTGGCTGTCAAGGTAGCTCTTGGGATCTAGCGGCGCATCCATGCTGCACGTGCCCCATGAGTGCTTCCACATAGTCAGAAACATCACGGGCGCTATCACGCTATACACAGCGTAATCCATGTTGAGAGTCCGAAACTCGCCTCTATCCACGCCGCGCTGCAAAATTGCCTGAATCAGCTGCCGCCCTGGTTTCACCACGTTTTCTTGATAAAAGTTAGCCAATGTCGGAAAGTTACTTGCTTCAGACATCACCAACTTGCTGATGCCCGATGCCTTGGTGTTGCCCACGCGCTCCCACCAAGCAAACATTGCAAATCTCAGCATATCGGTTGTAGGGCCTTCGAAGCTTTCTATTTCAGCCATGCCTTGGTTGATTTGGTTGCCTATGTTTTCTCGCACCACCGCTTCAAACAAATCTTCTTTGCTTTTGAAATACAAAAACAGCGTACCTTTAGACACACCCGCTTTGGCGGCAACTTCCTCCACGCGCGTTGCTGCAAAGCCTTTGGCGACAAACAAATCCAATGCAGCATCTAATAATTCGCCCGGTCGCGCCTCTTTGCGCCGCGCATGCTTGGTGCGAGCGTTGTCTGCAGGGCAAACCGTGTTGCAAATCAGGTCTTTGATGGACATCTGGATGTTCAGAGCTGTAATTTAGGGCTGGAAGTTTGGCGCGAAGTTAGATTAATTACTGACTGATTGGTTATTAGTGTATCTTAAGCCATATCTAATATCTAATTACCTTTTGATGTAGCAGACTCATTTGCTCAGCTATTTTTCACCCTATGTAAATACTGGCTTTATACGTTTCGAAAAGTTTGTGTAAAGTAGCCACATGGAAAATACTAACAAACAACTGCCTGAAACCATCACAGAAGCTATCACCCTAGGCGGTGGCTGCTTTTGGTGCTTAGACGCCGTTTATGTTCGCGTGCGCGGTGTCTTGGCTGTAGACAGCGGCTACAGCAATGGCCATGTGCTAAACCCAACTTACCAAGACGTGTGCGGTGGTGACACGGGGCACAACGAAGTGGTGCAACTGACTTTTGACCCAGCAAACATCACCTTGACCGAGATTTTGGAGATTTTCTTCCTTGTGCATGACTCGACGACGCTGAACGCCCAAGGCAACGACGTAGGCACGCAATACCGCAGCGGCATTTACTTCACTACGCCCGAACAAGAAAAAACCGCCAAAGCATTCATCGCCCAGCTAACTGCCGACAAAGTTTTCAGCCGCCCCATCGTCACCGAGGTGCTGCCGTTGCAAAACTACTCAAAAGCCGAAGACTACCACCAAGATTTTTTCGCCAAAAACCCAAATCAAGGCTATTGCGTCGCCGTGGCAGGGCCCAAAGTGGCGAAATTGCGCAAAACCTTTGCGGATCGCGTTAAATCATAAATCGTTTTAGTTCATCATAAATTAATTTTTTGCTATTATTTTAATAGCTGTTTAGGCAGTAAATACGCCGGCTACATGCCAATTTAAGGCCAAATATAAGGCAATTCCATGCCTAAAATCGTACTTTTTAACAAACCTTTCAATGTTTTGACTCAGTTCCGCCCAGATGCGGACCGGCCAGACCGTCAAACCCTGGCGAATTACATCTACGACGCCAGTTTGCGTGTCGCTGGACGGTTGGACCTGGATTCTGAAGGTCTGCTGTTGCTCACTGACGATGGTGTTTTGAACTCGCGCATCACCGAGCCCAAAGAGAAGCAGTTCAAAACCTACTGGGCACAAGTGGACGGCATTGCCACTGACGAACAGCTGGCGGCATTGCAAAACGGTGTGCTGCTGAACGATGGTTTGACCCTGCCTGCGCTGGCTACATCTATCACTGAACCCAAAATTTGGACCAGAACACCACCCGTACGCTTCCGCGCCAACTTGCCGACGTCATGGCTAGAAATCCAAATCTGCGAAGGGCGAAATCGCCAAGTTAGGCGCATGACTGCGGCTGTCGGACTCCCCACGCTGCGGTTGATTCGGGTACAAATTGGGCCTTACAGTCTGGGCAACTTACAGCCGGGTGAAAGTCAGCTTAAAGTAGTCTAGCCCCATGCTTACCCTAATACGTTTTAGGTCGACTGTGCGTCTTATGGGTACGAATCTCGCTTAAACTGGAAGTTTTGTCGCTCAGCAAAATAAGCTAATAATTTTTTGCTCTTTCTTTTACTTTTTTCTTTTAAATCTAAGGATATGTTTATGAACGGTATTTCTATTTCCCGTCGTTTCGCTTTGATGGCTGTTGCCTCTGCCGCCATGTTGTCTGCTTGCAGCAAGCAAGAAACTGCACCTGCTGCGCCAGCCGCCGCACCTGCCGCTGCTGCCCCTGCCGCACCTGCACCAGCTCCGGCCAAGGTGTATGTGGTTGGTACTGACGCTGCCTACGCACCGTTTGAATCTGTCGCTCCTGGTGGCGCGATTGAAGGTTTTGACGTGGATGTGGTCAAAGCCGTTGCCGCTAAAGCTGGCATTGAGGTGAAATTTATCAACACACCGTGGGAAGGCATTTTCAAAACGCTTGACACGGGTGAGCGCGACATGGTGGTTTCCGCCGTCACCATCACCGACGAACGCAAGCAAACCATGGACTTCTCTGAGCCGTATTTCAACGCCAACCAGTTGATCGCTGTGAAAGACAACTCAAAAGTCGCCAAATTTGATGATTTGAAAAAGCTCAAAGTCGGCGTACAAACCGGTACAACGGGTGACGAAGTGGTACAAAAACTGTTGGGTAAAACCAGCACCAGTATCAAGCGTTTTGAATCCACTCCATTAGCTTTGAAAGAGCTAGAAGCTGGCGGCGTAGGCGCTGTGGTGGCGGACAACGGCGTCGTGCAACACTACATCCAAAATAACCCAGCGGCTAAGTTCAAAAGCGTGAGCGATGCGTCTTTTGTCCCTGAGCAGTACGGCATTGCCATGAAAAAGGGCAACACCGAATTGGCTAAAAAAATCAACGACGCTTTGGCCGCTATCAAGGCTGACGGTAGTTACGACACCATCCACGTCAAATACTTTGGCATGAAGTCAACGCTCACTGCTGCTGCACCTGCACCTGCACCTGCACCTGCTGCTGCGCCAGCCGCCGCACCAGCACCTGCTAAGTAAGTCGGCAAACGAATCTTCCCAGCGAATGCATCACCTTTAAACTGGCGATTTGAAGATAAAAGTTTAAAACCATGGATTTACGCTGGGAGATTTTGACCCCCTACACGTCCCTCTTCGTTGAGGGCGTGTGGATGACCGCCAAGCTCACGGTCATCGCTCTTACACTGGGAATGATTGCGGGTTTGCTAATTGGTTTGATTAACGCACAACCGGGTAAAGGTATTCGTCGCGTTTTGCGTTGGATTTGCACCGCTTACGTTTGGTTTTTTCGCGGCACGCCGCTGTTCGTACAAATTTTATTGGTGCATTTCGCACTGATGCCCACCTTGATTCACCCCGAGCATGGCTTGCTCATGAGTGGTGAGGCCGCTGGCGAGTTTCGCCAACTGCATGGCGCTTTTTTCTCTGGAATTGTGGCGTTGACGCTGAATGCAGGTGCTTATATTGCTGAAATTGTCCGCGCCGGTATTTTGTCCATCGCCCGTGGGCAAACGCAGGCTGCGCAAAGCTTAGGCTTGAATGAGCGCGACACCATGCGCTACATCGTGCTCCCGCAAGCCCTGCGCCGCATGGTGCCGCCGCTGGTGAACGAGGCCATTACGCTGTTGAAAGATTCCTCCTTGGTTTCCGCCATCGGCTTGGCAGAGCTGGCCATGGCTGCACGCACGGTAGCAGGTGCGTATTCCCGCTATTGGGAGCCGTATTTGGCCATATCGCTGTTGTATTTGATCATGACCGGCATTCTTACTGTTGCCGCGAAACGTTTGGAAGCAAAAAATCACTAAAAGTATTGCTAAGAAGTGCAAAATCTCTAAATTAATTACTTCTTAGCAACGTATGACATCTGTCGTTAAAAAACTTTTTCTTCAAATCTCTTTAGTGGCTCTGACTACTTCACTGCTTTTAGGCTGCAGCGGTGGCAAAAGTGGCGACACCTACAGCCAAATCGTTGTTTTCGGTGCCAGTTTGTCTGACAACGGCAACGCCGCCACCGTTGTGCCCGGCCTGTTTCCCGGCGCTCCCTACTATCCCGGTCGTGCTTCTAATGGATTGCTTTGGATTGATGTTGTCGCGGCAGACTTGGGCAACGAAGTGAAACCCTTCGTCAATGGCGGCACCAACTACGCCGTGGGCGGCTCACGTACTTGTGAAATCAGCGGCACCAGCCCCAACCCGTTTGACATGTGCTACCAAATCAACTTGTATTTAGCTTCAGCACTCAACCGTGCGGATGCTGATGCTTTGTACGTGATTGATGCCGCCACAGTGGGTAACAACATCTTCGCAGTTATCAACAACGGCTTGTCGCACAGCGAAATCACCACCACCGCGCCCACCGACATCGCCAAAATCATGGACAAGCTCTACAAAGCCGGAGCACGCCAGTTCTTAGTCACCAACGTGCCCGATGTTGGCGCAACGCCACGCGGCCAAGGCCTGCCGTCGCCAGCGACCGCAACGGCACTGTCCAACGGCTTCAACGCCACGTTAAACAACGAGCTAGCCAATTTCCGCGCCTCGCACAACGGTTCAGATGTCCGCCTGGCCGACTTCAAATCCGCAGTAGCCATCACCACCGGCTTCACCAACACCACAGACCCCTGCGTCGTCAACCTAGTTTCCTGCGCCACGCCAGATACCTATACCTACTGGGACAATTTGCACCCCACGGCAGCGACAGGGCGGAATATGGCGAAAGCTGCTTTGGCTGTTCTGAAATAACTCGGTGAATTTTGCTATAAATTTAGTAGCTGCTTAGGCAACAAATGCGCCGGCTAAGTACCAAAACGGCACTCAAAAACAGCATCACGGTGCCAACCGCTCCCGAATCCACTCACCTTGCTCATCCAAGGTATATCTCAACCGGTCATGCAGCCGACTCCTACGTCCCTGCCAAAACTGCCAACTGTCGGGTTTTAAGCGGTAGCCACCCCAGTTTGGCGGTCTTGCGGGGCCGTCCTTGAACATGGTGGGCAGAAATTGTGCGCCGTATTTGGCGGCATTGGCGACCAAAACACCTCGGTTGGCGATGACTTGCGACTGCGGCGATGCCCATGCGCCTATGCGTGAATCCATGGGGCGACTTTGATA
>Ga0209082_1000754_pt1 | contig 9742 bp, 8 predicted proteins | sample ColdCreekSource_FD_184127 | JGI IMG/M metagenome (GOLD analysis project Ga0209082, IMG submission 184127) | Groundwater microbial communities from Cold Creek, Nevada to study Microbial Dark Matter (Phase II) - Cold Creek Source (SPAdes) (version 3) | ecosystem: Environmental > Aquatic > Deep...
GCGGGAACCCCCATTACGGTGATCTTGTAGGTAAACCGTTCTCCAGGCAAAAAAGGACTGATCGCGAAGAGATGGCCTGTCAGCGCCATGCCATTTATGGCGACCGACAAGAAAAGCGTCAATATCAGTCTCTTTGATAATTGTGTCATCTGACTTTATCCAATCTCCATTGGGCACCGAATTTGTCAAAGCTATCAGAAGGAGTAAAAGAGATCAAGGTTTTGTTCAATGTGTTTGCTCGTGTTAGGTAGATTTCTGATGAGGCAATGCGGATACTGGATATTTTTTAACTTTTGCCTTACGATGCGCACTTCTTGATCCACAGCCCGTCATGGCTGTGGTATCCGGCCACCCAACCTGCATGACCTACTTCCAGAAACATAGAATTTTCATTTCCAGGGTTGGGACATTGGTTTTTTTGTTTGTTTTACTTTTTTCGGGTAGTGACCGAGAAGGATCACTTGCTTCGGACATCATGAAGGTCGTCGGGAGGGCACTGGTCGGAGTCGCCGTGGTGGGAAGGCTCTGGTGCTTGAGCTACATCGCGGGATATAAAAAAGCCGTGCTGAATGTTTTAGGCCCTTACTCGGTTTCCCGAAACCCGCTCTATTTCTTCTCTCTGATCGGCCTCATCGGGCTTACATTGGCAACGGGAATCATCACGTTTTGTCTCTTTTCTATCGCGTTGTTTTCCATGTTTTATCCGGCGGTAATCGCACAGGAGGAGCAGTTTCTGCTGTCGGAGTTTGGCCATGATTTTGAACATTATTGTAAAAAAACCCCCCGATTCTTCCCAAGCCTTGCGTGCTACAAAGAGCCTCACGAATGGGTGATCAACCCGGTGATCTTCCGTCGCCACCTATTTGATGCACTGGGGTTTTTCGGGGTTTTTAGTGTTTTTGAAATCATTGATCTGTTTCATAAACATCACCTGCTACCGATTTTTCTGCATCTCATTTAATTGTGATTCCCAAAGAGATGAAGATTAAAGAACAAATTCGTTTGATACAGGAAATGCGCGAGATGACCCCGGAATTGCTGCGTATGTTTGGGGCGTTTCAACAGCTTCCCTCTTTTCCCGCAGATCTGCACCATCGGATTGATCTATTTCGTGATCAGATAAAATGTTGGCTTTCCGACGTTCGGAAAATGGAAGAGTCAACCGATTGCATGCCGGCCGCAGAGGCAGGACGGAGAGACCATTGGTAAAACGAAAAGGTAAAAACCAAAAACTGGCACAGGATGTCGCAGCCGTCAACCGATTTGGGTGTGGTTGTATTGTGGTCATTTTATTTGGGATTGTTCTTGCCATGATCTTGGCCGGCCTGCTCCGGCGTTAGGGCTCGCGCAGGAATAACTTGAACACAAAGAGCCGTCGAGACACTCGGCTGGCAAGGCGCGAGGAGTGCGCAACCCCTTTGGGTTGTAAGCGACGAGCAACGTAGGTGGCCGAGATGGATCGGCGGCGCGACTGTGCAAGTTATTCCTGCGCGAGCCCTTAAATGTTCCACTCCCTCCTGATTCCATTTACCCTTTCTTTCCTCTCCGGATTATTTTTGGGTGAACTGTATGAATACTTTCCGCTGCTTCTAACGGCGCTTCTCCTATTTCTCATTTTTATTGAACGGTTCTTAAAACGATGGATTTCTCTCTCTCCTTCCATTTGGATCTCGGCTGCACTCGGATTCATTCTCTATCAATGGGCGATGGTCACGATCTCTCCTTCCGATCTTCGGATTTATACCGGTTTGCCTGATCCCATTCAGGTTGTTGCGCAAATAGATGGCCCCATTCAGCGTCGGTCGTCCGTAGAGAAGGGGAAAGAACAGATCATCTTGTCGATGAAAGGACGCGCAATCGGTGCCGATCATCGCCCCCTGCATGGCCGGTTTACCCTGATCGTGCCCGTGTTGACTCAAGTCGAAACATTTTCTTTCGAATATGGCGATAGGGTGGAGATGTACATCCGGCTGCGACAGCCACAACAATTTCAGAATTCCGGGGTGTTTCAGTCGGGCGACTATCAGGAGCGCCAGGGGATCAGCGGCCGCGCTTATCTATTGCACCTCACTGACATTAAAAAGGTCGGAAGCGGAGGGAATCCAATTCTGAAAAAATTCTATCGGTGGAGGAAAGAGATTGATCAACAAATGAGGACGGAACTATTTGGGGCGCCGCTTGCCCTCTATCTTGCCCTCACCATCGGGGAGAGTGGCGCCCTCACGGATGATATTCGAGAACGATTTTCGGCATCCGGAACAACCCATATCCTATCTATCTCAGGTTCTCACTTGGCGTTTGTCTCAATGATTGTATTTGGAGTCTCTCGGTGGTTGTTGCTGCATTTGCCGATGTCGTTGCTTTTACGGTTGACCCTATTCCAAAAAATTCCATCACAATGGGCGGCGTGGGTGGCAGCGGCCTCCGTAACGTTCTATGCCTTTCTGGCGGGGGGAGAAGTGGCCACAATCCGTTCACTCGTGATGATCTTGATCTACCTCTTTTCAATTTGGTTTAACCGAGCGGCCGATCTAAAAGTAAGCCTTTGTCTTGCGGCGCTCCTGATCTTGATCCCAGATCCACTGGGCATCTCCTCCATTTCGTTTCAACTTTCGTTTCTATCCGTTCTTTCTATTGTGCTCGTGATGGAGTGGTGGAAGGGGTCTCAAGGAGAGGAAGCCTTCACCTCGGAAGGATGGGTGACACAAATTCAAATATATCTCATCAAGCCAATCAGATTTCTCTTGTTAACCTCGGCAGCAGCGATGCTCGGCACTGCCCCCTTGGTCCTTTACTATTTTCATCAATTTAGTTGGGTTGGATTATTTTCCAATCTCATCATTATTCCATTCGTTGGTTTCATCGTTGTCCCCCTTGCGTTAGGTTCTGCCGTCGCTTCTCTCTGGTTACACTATTTCCCTTTTGCGATATGGCACCAACGGCTTGGGGCGTTTTATGATCAGATGACTTTTTTCTTTGCCGCATGGCCGGGCGCCGATTTTCATGTTGCTTCCCCATCGCTTCCGATGATTTTTTTATTTTATCTTGTTTTCTTTTTGATGTTGATCCACAAGGTGGCATGGAAACCACTTGTGGCAAGCTTGATCTTTTTCTTTGTTGTTTTTTTGGGATGGGGAGGGCCATGGGGACGGCTTCCCCCTGACCACGTACAGGTCACCTTTCTGGATGTCGGGCAGGGAGATGCGGCATTCCTGGAGTTTTCGAATGGGAAAACGATGTTGATAGATGGTGGGGGAAGCCTCTATCTACAAACTGGAAAAGTGGCAATCGCCCCCTATCTGTGGGAACGAAAAATAAAAACAATTGATTATCTGGTCGGGACACATCCTCAGATGGATCACATGGGAGGGTTGACCTATCTCATTCAGAAATTTAACATCGGTGAAGTTTGGACCAACGGGGTCACACAGGACAAGATGTTTTATCGGTTATTCGACAAAGCGCTTCAGGAGAAAAAGGTTTCTCGTAAGGTGATAACAACTGATGTGGCTTTAGAGAGAATCGGGGAATGTGGCGTCACGGTTCTGAATCCGACATCAGATCAATTGAATGTTTCTTCCAAGCAGCTTAACAATGATTCTCTTGTTTTGCGCATGATTTGTCATGTTTTAGAGGAGGCAGGCGCGGCGGTTTCCTTTTTGTTTACAGGTGATATTGAGAAAAAGGCTGAGGAAAAGATCGTTCAAAGCGGAGGTCCACTGCGGAGCACCTTCCTGAAGGTGCCGCATCATGGGAGCAAAAATGCTTCCAGTGATCTGTTTCTCTCGGCCGTTTCGCCAGCCGTGTCAGTGGTATCAGTGGGGGCACGCAATCCGTATCACCATCCCCATCCAGACACACTGTCGAGATTGAATCAGTCCGGGACCACCGTTTTCCGGACCGACCGAGAGGGCGCTGTCACAGTTCATCTTCAGACAAAAATAGTAGGAACCCCCTTTTGGATTGAGTTAAACCGCGAGACAGCTCTGAAAAAAATAAAATGGGATCAACCGCTGGGACAGCAGGAGTGGAGAAACATATGGGGCGTACGTTTCTCAAACAATGTCCCACCCAGCGGTTGGTATCCCCCTTGACAGACACCCCATTTTGTGTTAGAAAAACGGTGCTGTAGAGCTGCAGCGCACAGTATCCATTGGGCCAGTACATTAACGTATAACTTATTAGAGGAAAAAAGAATGAAAGGAATGAGAGTATGGGTAGCAGCTGTCGTCATGGCCGTTGGTCTGACTGGGTGTTACGGATCAAAACAAGAAGAAGCACCGGCACCTCCTGCTGCAGAAGCACCGGCACCCCCTGCTGCAGAAGCACCGGCACCCCCTGTTGAAGAAGCACCGGCGCCTCCTGTTGAAGAAGCACCGGCGCCTCCTGTTGAAGAAGCACCCCACTAGACTGTACATAGAAAAGGGGGGGACACGCGTTCTCCCCTTTTCCAGTCTCTTGGTTTTACAGTAGGCTCAGATACAAGCTTGTGCCCAATGGTTACCCTATCCCTGCGGATTGATGGAATCTCTTGTGCCTCCTGTATTTCGAAAATAGAAGCGACATTGGGCGATATGGAGGGGGTCACCCACGTATCGGTTAATCTGGCCACCTCCCGTGCCGCAATTCGGTATCTCCCTGCCCGTACCGATCCGGAGAAGATCAAAAATCGCATCCGAAGTATCGGCTATCAACCACTTGATTCATCTACCTCCGACCTGACGGCGCAATCGCTTGAAACGGAACTCCGTGTTCTGGAAAAAGAGCTGCTCGTTTCTCTCCTCTTGACCCTTCCCGTCTTTGGATTGATGTATCACCTCATCCCCTTCATACAGGACGACATTGGGATGATGTTGCAGTTTTTGTTCGCAACACTCATCCAATTTGGCGTGGGATGGCGATTTTACAGAGGTATGTGGGCAGCGGCAAAACGGGGTACGTCCGACATGAATACTCTGGTTGCGATAGGAACCTCATCGGCCTATTTCTACAGTACATTTGCCCTCTTCTTTCCAGCCCTCTTCCAAAATGGGCAGCACCTACCGACCCTCTATTTTGATACCTCCGCAGCCATTATTACATTGATCGTGCTCGGTCGGACATTGGAGATGCGGGCACGCGGAAAAATGTCGGATGCACTTCAAAAACTGATCGGGACACAGGAACACACGGCACTGGAATGGCTGGATGGGAAAGAGAAGGCGGTTCCTGTTGACAAAATCCAGGTGGGGAATTTACTGATCGTTCGGCCCGGGGGAAGAATCCCCGTTGACGGAGAGGTGGTGAAGGGGGGCTCATCGGTTGACGAATCCATGATCACTGGAGAAGGCATGCCTATTGAAAAGCGGGCAGGAGATCGGGTGATTGGAGGGACACTGAATCAGACAGGTATCCTTATATTCCGCGCAACACAAGTGGGGGAACAGACGGTGCTGTCCCATATTATTCGGTGTGTAGAAGAAGCGCAAACAACAAAACCACCCCTTTCCCAATTAGTAGATAAGATCGTCGCCTATTTTGTCCCTACTGTCATCGCCATTGCAGCCGCATCGTTTGTTATCTGGTTACAATCTGGCACAGGGGTAACAGGCGCCCTGTTGGCTGCTATTTCTGTTTTGATGGTGGCCTGTCCTTGTGCGCTGGGCCTTGCCACCCCCACCTCCATTATGGTCGGCATTGGACGGGGAGCCGAATTGGGCATTCTGATACGGAACGGCGAAATCTTGGAACGGGCCGACAAAATTGATCTCGTTGTCTTTGACAAAACCGGCACCCTAACACACGGAAAACCGATGGTCACTGATTTGATGAATCGGGGGGGAAGCCCTAAGGACCTTTTATTTTACGGCGCAAGCGCAGAGCTCGGTTCCGAGCATCCCCTTGCCCATGCACTGATTACGGAGGCGCGTACACAGAATGTCCCCTTGGTTCAACCGGATCATTTTATCGCCATTCCAGGCAAAGGGATTGAGGCCGCCGTATCGGGTAAAAAGGTTCGAGTCGGCACGGCGCGTTTCCTCCAAGAACAAGACATCCCCATTCCCAAGGGACGACAGGATGATCTGGAGTTGCTCAATAAGGGGGGAACCCTTTTGTACGTAGCGGTTGACGCCTCCTGTCTGGGGATGATCGCCATTACCGACCCGGTGAAGGAGAGCGCCAGCGGGGTGGTGGCGGCGTTGCATCGGTTGGGGATCAAGGTCATGATGATGAGCGGGGATCAGCAAAAAACGGCGGAAGCGATTGCGCATCAGCTTGGGATTGATGATGTGATTGCGGAAGTTCTACCGGAGGAGAAGTTCCGCAGGATTAAAGCACTGCAAGAGGCAGGACACCACGTGGCGATGGTCGGGGATGGGATCAATGACGCACCGGCATTGGCACAGGCCGATGTGGGGGTGGCGATTGGGACAGGAACCGATATTGCTATTGCGGCGTCGGACATTACTCTGGTCGGAGGGGAACCAAGGGGGGTGTTCACTGCTCTGGTCCTTGCTCGTTCCACCGTTCGGAACATTAAACAAAATCTTTTTTTTGCGTTCATTTACAATATCGTCTTGATTCCCGTTGCAGCCGGGGCGCTTTACCCAATGTGGGGCATTCTCCTTTCACCGATTGCAGCGGCGGCAGCAATGGCGTTATCGTCTGTCAGTGTCGTCACAAACGCACTCCGTATTAGGAAGACCGTGCTGCGGTAGCTATTTGACATACCGCCTCTGTTGCTCATAGAATGGCCGCTTGTTTGTTATGACAATCGGAGGAAACGTCCATGCAACTTATTTTGAAAGAAACTGTTGAAACGCTGGGTAAGATGGGAGATTTGGTTACTGTGGCGGATGGGTATGCCCGTAATTTTTTGCTCCCCAGAAAAATTGGGATTGTTGCCACCACAAGGAATATCAAGGTGCTAGAGCATGAAAAACGGGTCATTGCCAAACGATTACAAAAGGAGACACTCAAAGCGGAAGACGACGCTTCCCGGATCGGAAAACTCTCGTTGCGCATTCCCGTACAGGTGGGTGAAACCGAAAAGTTATTCGGGTCGGTAACCGCTAAAGACATTCACGATGCCTTGTTGGCACAAGGGATTGAGATTGACAAGAAGAAAATCTCCCTTGAAAAACCGATTAAAGAGTTGGGCATCTATACCATTCCTGTCAATATGGATCATGGCGTGGTGGCAGAGATCAAGATTGATATCGTCAGGGCGGACACCCCGGCTACGGAATAAGGACTGTCGTGATAACCGGCCATACAAAAGTGGTCGGCCTCTTTGGCCATCCCGTTGACCATACCTTGTCTCCTGCAATGCAGAATGCCGCTTTTCAAGCGGCCGGACTGTCCTATTGCTACCTTCCGTTTGATGTCCACCCTTCTGTATTAAAAGAAGCGGTTCGTTCCATTTTTCCTTTGGGAATGAAAGGGGTAAACCTCACTATCCCACACAAGCAAACAGTCATTCCTTTTTTGGACCGACTCAGCCATGACGCTGAGAGGATCGGCGCTGTCAATACGATCGAACGGTCCGGTACGCTTCTGGTGGGCCACAACACCGACGGGATCGGCTTTCTCAAATCGCTTCATGAACAGCAGGTGGATCCGGGCGGACTTCGTGTGATCTTGGTCGGAGCGGGTGGGGCGGCGTTGGGTGTCGCCCTAACACTGGCTCAACAAAATATTACCGAGATGATCCTAATCGTCAGGACGACAGAAGGGCGAACGATAGGAGGGACAACACAACTTGCCGCACGGCTCACCGCTTGGTTCCCGATGCTAAGGCTTTCTCTCCTTGAGATGACGGATAGAATCGGTCTTCCACATCTCCCACATTTTAAAACATTGCTCATCAACGCAACACCACTGGGGATGAGGGAGGGGGACCCATTTCCATTTCCACCTTCTCTCATGGAGACAGGATGGATTGTGGCCGATCTGGTCTATCGTCCTTTCGAGACTCCCTTGCTTCGAGAAGCGGCCAAGAGAGGGATCAAAACCATCTCGGGGATGGGGATGTTGCTCCATCAGGGTGCGGCGGCGTTTGAAATCTGGATCAAAGAAAATGCGCCGGTTGACGTCATGCGGAAGGCACTGGCGGCGGCGTTATCGGAGTGATACAAGGTGCCTGTTACTTCCACCGTGTGTAAATCTGGTGGTCTATTTTTAGTGCGTCCAGAACCCGACCTGCAATGAAGTTGACCATATCGTCAAGGGTTTTGGGGTGATTGTAGAAGGCCGGCATTGCCGGAATGAGGATGACCCCCATCTCCGACAAGGTCAGCAGGTTTTTTAAGTGAATCGTGTGAAGGGGTGTCTCCCGGGGGACCAAAATGAGGGGACGCCGTTCTTTCAGCGTCACGTCGGCCGCCCGTTCGATCAAATTCGATGACAATCCCTGCGCAATGGCGGCTACCGTCTTCATGGAACAGGGGGCGATGATCATTCCATCTATCTGATGGGATCCGCTTGAGATGGGGGCGGTCATGTCCCTCTCATCGCAATAGATCAGACGAGAAGATGTCTCTGCATATCTTGTCTTCAGGATAGACTGGGTCTCGTCAAAAGAGTTGCCCCAATCCAGTTGGGTCTCCCCATTCATGATGAGGCGGGCTTCCTGCGTCAACGTCAAATAAAGAGTATATTTTTCTTGTGCTTGTAGAAAAAAATTAAGAAGCCGGATTCCATAAGCAGCCCCGCTCGCCCCGGACATGCCGAGCACATAACGGATGGGGGTATTCTCATCACGGGTCATGGGGTTTTTCTGAGGGTGGTGGTGGGAATGTTGAGCAAGGCACGATATTTTGCGATGGTTCTTCTGGCGATCTCGACGTTGTGTTTGTTTTTCAGCTGACTCACAATTTCCTGATCGGTCAGGGGTTGGGCAGGATCCTCTTCCGATATCAGCCCTCGAAGCATTTCTTGGACGGAGATGGCAGAGTGTTGTTGAGGGTCTTCGGATGTTCCAGAAAGATTGTTACTGAAGAAAAATTTTAATTCGTAAATTCCTTGAGGGGTGAACATATATTTGCCATTCGTGACACGACTGACGGTTGATTCGTGCATGGAGATGTCATCGGCAACCTGTTTCAGGATCAACGGTTTTAACGCAACCGGGCCATGCTCCATAAATTCATATTGAAAACTGACAATACTCTCGCCGACCTTCCGGATGGTTGCGTTACGGCGTTCAATGTTCTGTACCATCCAGACGGCCGATTTGAATTTCTCTCTGACATATTGACGATCGGCCTCTCCGGCTCCCGATCCCGCTCGAAGAATCTGTCTGTAGTGGGCATTGATCTTTAATTTTGGAAGTCCATCGTCGTTCAACACAACGGAATACCCTGCCTCCGACTTTATGACAAATAGGTCTGGAACGATCCCCGAATTGGTGGGGGTAGAGAAGGGCCGTCCCGGCTTGGGTTCAAGTGAGGCGATAACCGCAAAGGCCGCCAACACCGCATCGACGGTGACGTGGCGTTCTTTTGCGATCTGCTGAAAACGCCTTCTTTGAATCTGTTCCAACGAGCTCTGAATCATGGCTTCTGCGAGCGAACCGGCCTGCCCCAGTTTGGCTATCTGAATCAGCAGACATTCCTTGATCTCCCGCGCACCCACACCTGGGGGGTCGAACCCCTGCACAATCTTCAGGACAAAGAGAACGGCTTGAACAGAGACACCCATCTGAGCCGCAATCTCTTCCGGAGAGGCATCCAGATAACCGTCATCATTGATATTTCCAATA
>Ga0209082_1000756_pt1 | contig 9727 bp, 5 predicted proteins | sample ColdCreekSource_FD_184127 | JGI IMG/M metagenome (GOLD analysis project Ga0209082, IMG submission 184127) | Groundwater microbial communities from Cold Creek, Nevada to study Microbial Dark Matter (Phase II) - Cold Creek Source (SPAdes) (version 3) | ecosystem: Environmental > Aquatic > Deep...
GATGTGGGGTTTTTTGCTCATGAAAAACAGTACCGGACAAGCTTTGTCATACTTGAAGCCCATCCATTACCCACGAGGGAGAGGGAGGTTGCAACCGACGTCATCTCCTGCCTCCAGTAGCAACGAGCCTTATTTGACTTCATGAGCAAATAATTCCCTCTCAATTTTCTGCTCAACCGGAGCGACAATCTCCTCTTCCAACTTACTGTTTTCCATGGCAATCTTGCGCTCATAGCCCTGGAGTTCTTTAAGGGCAACCAACTGTTGGGGCGACATTTTTTCGACGAGGATCGTACCGCCGTTGGTGATGGTTTTGAGCCGTTCCCGTATATCGGATTCCACATCATCCGGATGCTTATAGTCGAAACCGGCCTTGCGCATCTCCTCGGTATACTTCCGAAGAGCGGATTTCATACGTGGATCCTTGTCGATCAGCGTATCCAGGGGATTACGGTAGGTTCCCTTCAATTTGTCCTGTTGGAAAACTTGATCAACGGCCTTTTTGGTGCAACCACCAGTCAGCGAGAGGTTCTCCAATTCGAGCGCAACCGCAAAGGTCGCGCCGGTATTCTGGCCCAAGAGAGTGCGGTTGTAAGCAACCTGATCGGCAGGTAACAAGTTCTTAAAGATTTGAGTGTTCCGTTCACCCAATCCCACCCGGTCTGGACTGTACCCCTTGGCAAGTTGTGGGGGCTGGCCGCTGTAGACCGTCGAAATCCCGTACCCGTACTTTTCTATGAACTTTTCCTCACTGTCAGGGATCCCGGGGAGCATTTTATCAGCATTCATCCCTGCGCTTACGGTCTTGTAATCAGCAGCAACGTACTTGAATCCCTGCTCACTCATACACTTGGCAATCAGCGCTTCAACTTTCTCAATAGCCCGCACGAGTTCCTTCTGGGTAAATCCGAATTCTTCTGAACCCAGACCGGCTGGCGCCTGGGCACTAGCCCCGCCGACAAGAACGAACAGAATCATCACAGTTACTAATGCTTGAGTCATTTTATATTTCATTTCATTCCTCCTCTAAATTATGAATGTACAACAACACCATCCGTGCCCATCCCGCGAGGTTTTGCGAACCGCAGGTAGAGCGGCGGGATGACAAACAGGTTGAGCACCGCCGAGGTGACAAAGCCGCCCATAATGACCACGGCCATCGGGTGATCAATCTCGTTTCCGGGAACGTTACCGGCCACCAACAGGGGCAAGAGGGCCACAAAGGTCGTCAACGCCGTCATCGTGATAGGCAATATCCGTTCCCGTGCCCCGCGCAGGATTAGCCCGGGACCGAACGCTTCACCTTCATAGCGCTCCAGATACTGATAGTGCTCGATCAACATGATGCCGTTGCGTGCATTGATCCCCAGCACCGTGAGAAATCCCACGAGTGAGCCGAGGGAAATGTTGCCGCTACCGATGTAAGCGGCCACCACGCCGCCCACCAGGGAGGTGGGCAAGGTCAAGAAGGAGAGAGTCGTCAAGCGCCAGTTCCCAAATGACGTCTGCAACAGGAGGAAAATCCCGACCGCAGACAAGACCGAAAACAACAGCAGGCGGCGTTGGGCGGCCTGGCGCTCATGGTACTCGCCGAGCACCTCTGTGTGGTAGCCGAGAGGAAAGCTCACCTGCTTGACTCGCTCTTGGACATCTCGTGTCACCGAGCCCAAATCCCGTCCCTTCACGTTCGCCTTGATGTGAAAGCGGCGCGAGCCGTTCTCACGGAACACCACGTTGGGAGTCGGCACAATCTCGACCCTTGCCAGATCGCCGAGCCGCACGCGCCGGCCGTCGTGGGCGTCGAGCATGAGCTCGCGCACCCTCTCGAAGCTGTTGCGGGCCTCGGGATTGCTCCAGACATGCAGTTCGATGTTCTTCCCATCTCGCCAAACGTCGCCAGCCTCCTCGCTTGCGATAAAAATACCGGCGGCCCGCCGCACATCCCCGGGCTTGATGCCGTACTGCGACGCGGCGGCGATATCCACCTCGATCTGGATCTTCGGGATCTCAATTTGGAAGTCGATGTGCAAGTCGGTGATACCGTCGATCCCGGCCATCAGCTCCTTCACCTCCTCGGCCTTCTGCCGCAAGACATCCAGATCGTCCCCCCAGATCCGCACCACGATGGCCTCGCTGGTGCCGGTGAGGACCTCTTTGATACGCTCCCTGAGGTAGGTCTGGACATCACGATAGAGTCCCGGGTAGCCATGGACGGCCTCCTGGACGGCTGCAAGGGTCTTATCGTAGTCGGCCGACTTGTCGATGCTGATCCAGTTCTCGGCGAAGTTGATGCCGACCGGCTCGTCGGAAAGAGTGCCTTGGCCGATGTGGGCACCAAAGTTGCGGACCCCGGGGATGGCGCGCAGCTCCTTGCTGGCCTGCGTCACGATGCGATTCATCTCCGGGTGCGAGGTGCCCGGGCGGGCCACCCAGTGCATCAGAAAGTCGCGCTCCCTGAACTCGGGAAGGAGTTCCTGTCCGAGCCGGGGCCACAGCACGAGGGCGGCCACCACCAGAACACCGATACTAGCGTACGCGGGGACTGGCGTGCGGATGACCCGGGAGAGAACCGCCTCGTATCCACGCTGGAGCCACCGTACGAGCGGGGTCTCGCGCTCCGCGAGTGGTGCGTTTGCCAGGAGAATGAGAGCCAGCGCTGGGGTGACGGTCAGCGCGACGAGCATGGATACTAAAAGGGCCAGCCCATAGGCGAGAGCCAGCGGCTTGAAGAATGCACCGGCGAGGCCCGCCAGGAAGAGGACGGGCAAGACAGCCAGCACTTCGATCATCGTTGCAGACACAATGGCACCGCGGACCTCCAGCGAGGCATCAAGGATAATGCTCACGATCGACTTGCTGCTGCCCTCGTTCCGATGCTGGCGCAGACGCCGCACGACGTTTTCTATGTCGATGATCGCATCGTCCACGATGTCGCCGAGGGCAATGACGAACCCCGCCAAGATCATCGTATTGATGGTTCCGCCAAGCTTGTAGAGCACGAGCAGCGCAGCCGTCAGGGACAGCGGGATCGTCACGATGCTGATCAACGCGACCCGCCAGTTATACAGGAAGAAGACAAGCACCAGAACCAGAAGGACAGCGCCGATGAGCGCCGCGGAGGCAAGGTTCTGGATCGATGTCTCGATAAAGCTCGCAGGGCGAAAGATGGTGGTATCGATCTCCATTTCCGGCAGGCCGGGCTGCATCTGCGCCAGCGCCTCCTCGACCCCGCGCGTCACCTCCATAGTGTTGCCCCACGGAAATTTCTCCACGATCATCATGATCCCGACGCCGTCGTTGATGATGGCGTCTCCGTTCATGTGGGGTTGCCAGTCCCACACCACCTTCGCCACATCGCCGAGGGCGACGGGTTTATCGCCCTCCTTCACCTCGAGCGGTATACCAGCCAACTCGTTGGGCGTATCGGGCCGGAGGCTCGGCAAGATGTGCCGGATCCCCAGACGCTGGTTGGGAGTGTCGATGAATCCCCCTGTACCGATCGAAAACCCGCTGCGAAACTTGAGCATCCCCACGTCAATGGCGTCGCCGGCGGTCTCCATGACGTTGATCAGCGAGACACCCTTCTCCTTCAGGCGGTCGGGGTCCACTTGCACCTGCAGGACGCCCCACCGATCGCCCCAGATGGCCACATTCGCTACACCGGGGACCCGCATCAGCCGGGGACGCATGGTCCAATAGGCAATGAGCGCATTGTTTATCAAATTCTCACGGGACTTGTCCTTCGTGGACAGGCCGATCTTCATGACTCGACTCGTGGACGACAAGGGCTGGATCATGAAGGGGGCAGTGGCCCAAACCGGCAGCTGCGCGGTTACCTCACGCACGCGCTCCTGCACCAGCAGCCGCGAGTCAAATAGATTGGTCCCGGGCTTGAAGATGAGAATGATGTCCGACAGATCGGCAATGGACCGTGAGCGCAGAACATCAAGCCCCGGCAGGCCATTTAAGACCTGCTCCATCGGTACCGTGACCAACTCCTCGACCTCCGCCGCAGATAGACCCAGGCACAGGACCTGGACCTCTATCTTTGGCGGGGCGAATTCAGGGTAGACATCAACCGGCATATTTCGGACCTGCGTTACCCCGAAGAAGATCAACATCGCCGCCGAGAAAACGACGAGAAACCGCAACTTCAGACTGGTTCCAATTATATAACGTAGCATGGCTCTATCTCCCTAAAACGCCCGACGCTTCGCGTTGAGTCCCAGCTCCGAACTGCAGGTAGAACGCTGGCAAAACAAACAGGTTGAGCAGCGCGGTGACAAAAAGCCCGCTGAGGACGACGACGGCGAGCGGGGCTACGATCTCTAGGCCCGACACGGCGCCATAAACCACCAACGGGACCAGAGCCACTCCTGTGGCCAAGACACTCAGCAGACTCGCCCCGAACCTCTGCTGCGAACCGAGCATGACCAGGTCAAGGCCGAAGGTCTTGCCCTCCTCATGCTCAAGACGCCGGTAGCGGTCGACCAACAGGATCCCGCTGCGCACCGTGCTGGCAAGCACCGTAAGGCCACCCATCAGTGAGAGGACCGACAGCGTGCCGGGCAGCTGGGTGCCGGCCAGAGCCGCGCCGGCCAGCGGCACCGGCAAGAGGACGAAGAGCAGTGCGGCGAGCCGCCAGCTGGAGAAGCGGGCCTGCAACAGGAACAACACGGCGACCAGCGCGGCGATGGCGTAGCTCAGCAGGTAGTGCAGGGTGGTCCGCCGCTCCGTCTCCTCCCCGAGGAGTTCCACATGGTGCTCGGCGGGGAAGGTCATCCCCTTGAGGCGGGTATTGACGTCACCGATCACCGTGTCAAGGGATCGCCCCCGCACTTGTGCCGTGACGTCTACGTACCGCGAGACCGCATCGTGTTTGATGACGGAGGGATTCGACCGGAGCCGCACGTCGGCAACCTCTTTGAGGGACACAAGGCCACCACGTGGGGTGTCAATCTGGATCTCGCGTATACTCGTCAGGCTGTTGCGCTTGTCTTCCTTGCCCCACACCACGACATTGAATATCTTCTGCTCGTTGAACAGGGTTCCGGCGGTGATGCCGGACATTATGGTTGCGGCTGCCCGTCGGACATCACCCGGCTTGACCCCATGGGCGGCGGCCTTGGGGACGGACACTTCGATCTCTATGGTCGGCTCAAGGATAGGTAGCCTGACCTGTGGGCCGACCACCCCCACAACCCTGGAGATCTGCCCCACCACCTCCTCCGCCTTCGCACGCAGCACTTCGAACTTCCTGCCGTATACGCGCACGACCAAGTCGTCGTTGGTGTCCTCGGTCACTTCGCGGATGCGCATGTTCGGGTATGTGGTTACCGTGGCCCGCAGGCCGGGGTATCCCTCTGCGAATGTCCTCTTGATGGCGTCGATGGTTGCGGCGTAGTCGGCACCCGAGTCGATGTTGACCCAGAGGTCGGCACCATGGACGCTGATTACCTTGTCGGAGGTCGAGGCACGTCCGATGTGGCCGCCTACATTGCGCACTCCGGAAAGGGATCGTATCTCCTTGCTGGCCGCCGTGGCGATTCGGACCATTGCGGGCAGGGACACGCCAGACACGCCCTCGACGCGCACCAGAAGGTGGCGGTCCTGGAGAGCCGGGGTCAAGCTCGTGCCGCCAAACTGCGCCAGCACCCCCAGACCACCCAGAGTGATCACCGCAACTGCGGCGGCCATCCACACCGGCCGCCTTACGACCGCCCTTAGAAGAGTGGAGTACCCATGCCCAAGACGGTTAGCAAGGAGGGATTCGGTGTCTCCGGGTACCTCCCTGGAAAATAGCGCGACCGCCAGGGCCGGGGTGAGGGTAAGGGCGACGAGCATTGAGACGAGCACCGCAAGTGTGTAGCTGAAAGCGAGTGGTCGAAGGAAGTCGCCGCTCACCTCACCAAGCACGAGCACTGGTACCACCGAGACGATAACGATCGATACGGCCGTGAGGATCGAGCCGCGCATCTCCAAGGAAGCCGCCACGATGGTTTCGATCACGGAAGCACTACTGCCTTCGGCGCGGCGCTGCTGCAACCGCCGTCTGATATTGTCGACATCGACGATGCCGTCGTCAACGATGAGGGCGAGGGCCATCACCAGCCCGGCAACGACGACCATGTTGAGTGCCGCGCCCAGCGCCGAGAGCACGAGCCATGCAACGGAGAGGGACAAGGCAATCGTCATCGTCCCGATGAGCGCCGCGCGCCAGTTGAACAGGCACGCCCCAAGCAGGAGGACGAGCAGTACGAAACCGACTCCCAGGGCCCCGACAAGGTTGTTGCGTGCGGCCTCGACAAAGGACGCTGCCCGGAAGATGTCGGTGTCTATGTCGATACCTGACAGGCCCGGACGCATGGCGTTTATCGCCTGCTCGATCCCGCGAGTCACCTCCGAGACGCTGGAGCCGGGAGAGCGCTCGACAACGAGCATCAGGCCCGGCTTATCTTGCACAATAGCGTCACCAATGAGTGGCTGGTGGTTTTCGGTCACGTCGGCCACTTGACCGAGAGTCAGCGACCGGTCCTCCGCGCCCTCGATTGTCACACGGGCTAGCTCCTTCGCCGACTGGATGGGCTGAACGTGCTGGATCTCGAGGCGCTGGTTAGCGGTGTCGATGAAGCCGCCGATTCCGGGGGTCGAGGCCTCCACGTAAGTCAGGGGCGAGGACCACATGGCGTTGCCGGACGTGCGGATGACCTGCTGAAGCGCAACGCCGTTCTGGCGCAACTGGTTCATGTCGACCAGGACCTGGAGTTGCCTGTCCCGAAGGCCCCATATGGTCACGTTGGCCACACCAGGCACGCTGAGCAGGCGTTGCCGTATCTTCCAGCGCGTTAACACCGAAACATCGACGAGTGAATGCGTCTTGGAGGACAACCCGAGTACCATGACCCTGCTCGTGGTCGCGAGCGGATTGATGACGATCGGCTTTTGCGACACTTGCGGCAGGGCAGGCACCATGGTGAGACGTTCCTGAACCACTTGTCTTGCCCGGATAGGATCGGTTCCGGGCTCGAAGATCATCTGCAACGACGACAGGCCTGAGAGGGAGTCGGAGCGAAGCTTGTGTAGCCAAGGTATCCCGTTGAAGAACTCCTGCTCCATCGGGTTGGTGATCAGGTTCTCCACCTCCTCCGGGGCGAGCCCGAGCGCCTCCGTCTGAACATCGACGTGCACCGGCCCGAAGTCGGGGAGGGCCTCGAGGGGGGTATCGCGAAGCTGGATAATACCGGTCGCCAGAAGAGCGACCGAAACAGTTATGGCCAGAAGCCGGAATTTCGTACTTAAATCAATGATCCATTGCATCATGCCAGCATTCCTCCTTATCTTAACTACCAAACCCGAGTTCCGCACCATACAACAAGGCTACTCCGACTGTTACAACCTCGGTGCCAACGGGGGGGCCGTCCGAGATAAACGCCACGTCTCCCCGAACGTAATCAACCTTAATCTGGTGCCGGACGAAGGTGAGAGGTTCAGGTCTCTTGTACACCCATGTATTGCCGTTGGTACTGTATAGCACCGCGGAATAGGGGACGACTTTTTGCGGTACCCCGCTGGGTTGCGGCGGTTTTGCATCTTTATCAGAAGAGGGAACTTCCATCGACTGTGCCGACATCTCACGAACCAGGGCCGTCTCTATGCCCAGCCTTTCGGCCGCTTTTTGGGTCAAAAGCACGCGACTAAGTTCCGTTCCCTCGATTTTCTCGATTGTGGCGGGTTTGCTTTTCAAGTCTAACGATGACGACTCCTTTGAACACGCCGTAAGTTGTAGAGCGGCAATGATCATTACTACAGTTGATAGATTTCTGTTTTTCATTTGAGTTTCTCCTTATCATGTATTCAGCCTTCTCGTCTAAACCATCCCCTTGGCGGTATCAGGCGTCGATAATTCCAAATAGCTTATGGGCGAAACCCATAGTGCTTCCCCGGCAGTTTCGATGATCTGTTTGAGAGTCACACCTTGCGCTTGCAACTGTTTCGGATCAACTTGCACCTGCAGTTGCCGCTCCCGCTGGCCCCAAACAGACACATTGGCCACGCCCGGTACGCCTAACAAGCGGGGCTTTATCTTCCAACGGGCGAGAACCCCAAGGTCGATCAAAGATAGTTCCTTCGAGGAAAGTCCAACCATCATAAGCCGGCCTGTCGACGACAGAGGCTGAAGCATGACAGGTGGTTTTGACACGTTTGGTAATGCAAACGCTTGGGTCAGGCGTTCTTGTACCATCTGCCGTGCCCGAATGGGATCAGTACCGTGTTCGAAGGCAAGGCGAATCGATGACATGCCGTCCACCGACTTGGATTCAATCTTGGATAGCCAAGCCACCCCATTGAGCAAGTCCGCCTCGGTCGGAACCGTGATCAGGGATTCCACCTCGGCCGCGGAAAGACCGAGGGCTTCGGTCTGAACTTCCACCGTCGGGGGGTTAAACTCGGGATAGACATCCACCGGCATGTCACGAAGTTTGGCGATGCCAAAGACCATCAGCATTGCTGCGATAAAAACAACGACGAACCGAAACTTAAGACTCCACTCAACGATTGAACTTATCATAAAAGGTGCCTCCTCAAGTTTTTAGATCTTTCCCTAAACTTTCCAAAAAACCTCTCACAGGGCCGCACTTTTACCATCGATGAACCCAATTGTCAATGGATTTTTTTTAAGGCGATACGGGGGATTGATATTTTTTAAAATTTGTGTATTATCCGACGGAGCCGTAGACAGTAGTTGCCTTATCCTGGATTACGCATTAGATAGTTTTATTAAAGTTAACCTATTGAAAATAATGAAATTCGCTCAAATTTTTCTAATGCGTAGCGTTAGAACTTTTTTAATAAAATATACTTATAACATATTGATATTAAACAATTTTATGAATACATTGAACTTTCAACTTTAACAATAAAATGATCCTAATGCGTAATCTGGGCTTATGGAATGTGGGTATCTGACGAGCACATGGAAAACATAGGTGCACCCAATGTTTGTTAAGGGGACATTTGCAAAAGGCTCGAATGTGTCAGGTTAACCACGGTTTTTAGTTTTTCGAGTGGTTTTATCTTTAATGTGACAAAGAAACCAAAGAAGAAGGAAGAAACAGTTTATGAAAAGAATTATTATCGGGATCGGGATTGTGTGGGTTTGTACTTTTGGCGCCTTGTCCTCTCTATTTGCCGAGGAGACCACGGTTGTTTTGGGGGGAGAGTTAGAGTTTGAATTTGTAGATTCAGAAAATGATCCTACAGTCAAAAAGCCTGACCCCTACTTTAAAATTGATCAACTCTACCTCTATCCAAAGGTTACTTTCGGAGAAAACGTGATCTTGCGTGCCGACATTGCCATTAAGGCAGACACTGCTATCATTGAGGAGGTATGGGGCTGGTTTTCTGGACTCCCTTTCAATTCATGGCTTGAAGCCGGGTTAAACGATATGTTTATTGCAAACATTGATCGAAAACTGGAGAATGAGATTCTCATTGAGACGGCCTTCTATCGAGACGATGATATGGGGATCGCAATTGGCGGAGAACCGGCAGGGGGATTTTATTGGAAGGCATCCCTCACCAATGGCATGAAATTGGGTACGAAGGTCTTCGGTGAAGATACCGGTACTGCCACGACGATTCTTGCTGATCTCAAGAGCCCAGACTCTGCGCCAAGGCATCTCATGGCAGGATTTGGTACTGGTTTTAAATGGAATATGGGGGGATC
>Ga0209082_1000757_pt1 | contig 9725 bp, 9 predicted proteins | sample ColdCreekSource_FD_184127 | JGI IMG/M metagenome (GOLD analysis project Ga0209082, IMG submission 184127) | Groundwater microbial communities from Cold Creek, Nevada to study Microbial Dark Matter (Phase II) - Cold Creek Source (SPAdes) (version 3) | ecosystem: Environmental > Aquatic > Deep...
CCAATATTCGTTCTTTTCTCTCCACCGCATCTAAGCAGGGTTTTAACCTGTTAGAAGTGATTACTGCCGCACTCCAGGATAATGTTTCGGTTTTTCTGTTCTCCGATCTTACTAGCTAGGCAGTTACGTTTATTCAACAGTTGATAGTTGGAGTAGGGTTAATGCTAAAACAGTTCAGTCTAAAGCTGTTGGTAGCAATGGAGTAGTGGTTTCCACACAGCAAGAGGCTTCCTCAGTGGGGTTACAGGTACTGCAAGCTGGAGGAAATGCGATCGATGCTGCGGTAGCGGTGGGTTATGCCTTGGCGGTGACAGATCCCTGTTGTGGTAATTTAGGCGGTGGTGGCTTTATGCTGATTCATTTAGCTGACGGTACAGAATCTTTTATTAATTTCCGCGAAACTGCCCCTTTAAAAGCTCATAGCCAGATGTATTTAGATGAGCAGGGTGAACTAATTGAAAATTTGAGTACCGATGGTTACTTGGCGGTGGGTGTTCCAGGTACGGTTAGAGGTTTGAATTACGCCCTTGATAAATATGGGACGATGGGGCGAGAACAAGTAATTGAACCAGCGATCGCTTTAGCCAAATCAGGTTTCGTGTTGCAAACAGGAGACATAAAGATATTTGAGGCAGGAAAAGATAAATTGCTGCAACCTAATGTCGCCGAAATATTTCTGCAAGCTGGCAAGAAAACCTATCAAGTTGGCGATGTTTTAGTTCAGACTGATCTGGCTAACACCTTGAAAGCGATCGCTCAGGAGGGAACAGCCGCTTTTTATCAGGGAAAAATAGCGCACCAAGTTGTGGCAGCTAGTCAAAAGAACAACGGTATTTTGAGTTTGGAAGATTTTGCCAACTATCAAGTTGAAGAATATGAACCCGTAAGTTGCAATTATCGAGGATACCGTGTGGCTTCTTCTCCTCCCCCTGGTGGGGGTACTACCGTATGTCAGATGCTGAATATTTTATCTGGCTACGATCTCCAGGAATTAGGCTGGCATACGCCCCAAAGTCTGCATCCGATGTTCTCTTCAATGTTATTTGCTTTCGGCGATCGCAACCGTTATTTGGGCGATCCTGATTTTGTTAATAACCCAACGGATAAACTACTCTCTGCTGAATACGCGGCTGCTTTAAGAGAGAAAATAGCTTTTGAGGCACTCGATCCTGAGTCGATCTATTCCACGGATGTTCAGCATGAGGGAACAAATACCACTCATTATTCGGTAGTGGATAAAGAAGGTAATGCCGTAGCCGTAACTTATACGATTAATTCTTATTTTGGTGCGGGAGTGGTTGCCCCAGGGACAGGATTTTTACTCAACAATGAGATGGATGATTTTACTAGCAAGCTAGGAAAGTCAAATCAGTTTGGGTTGCATCAAGGATCGGCTAATTTAATCGAGCCAGGAAAACGTCCTTTGAGTTCCATGTCCCCCACCATAGTTACCAAAGATGGACAGGTTTATCTGGTTACTGGTAGCCCAGGAGGGCCGACAATTCCCACTACGGTTTTACAGGTGGTCACCAACGTGATTGATTACGGGATGGGTTTACCAGAGGCAGTGAATGCTCCCCGCGTACACTATCAAGGTTTACCTAACCGAGTAGTTAGTGAATCTCAAGCAATTACCCCTGAAGCCTTTAGAGGCTTGAAACTGCGTGGCTATAACATTATGCCTTTTATCCCCTGGGGCGCCGCCGAATCAATCATGGTTAACGCTGATCAAACAATGATTGGGGTTAATGACTTTCGTAAGCCTGCGGGAAAGGCAGTTGCCTATTAAAGTATTCCTCTAGAAACCATTTGAATCAAGAAGGGAAAGGGTTGCTACCCTCTCAAATAAGCGACGATCGCCACCAGCAAAAAACAGCCGACAAAAGTTAAGCCTAATAATACCAGAACAAAGATTTCCCCTGAAGAAAGGGGACGATCCGTCGGGTCTAAATAAGCCGTCCGAGAGTAGTTTTCCCTCTGATTTGATTCGGGTTCAGACCAACTGGGTGCTTGAATGACATTTAAACGAGAATAACCGATCTTTAAATCGTAGAGCGATCGCTTGTCAGGACTGCTCAACACAGCATAAGCCTCATTTAGTCTTTGAAACTTACTAGTGGCAACACTATAGGGTAATTCCGTCGTGTCGGGATGATATTTTTTGCTTAATTGCCGATAGCTGCGACGGATAGCAATATTTGAGGAGGAAGGATGCAGCCCCATCAAACCATAGTAGGTATTGATTAACTTTACCTGGGGTGGTAGAGTCGCTGATTTCTGTCGTGGAGCATTGCGGTTGGTCATGGTTCACGATGACGGAGAATTTCTTTATTATGTAGCGAACTTTGACCATCAAATCAAGCTAACCCCAGAGTTACCTTAAGAAATATTAAACATAATCAACAAATCGGTCTATATTTCGTGGTGCTTGTAACAGAATTTAAAGTTATCTCGTCTTTCAACGAGTGAGAATAGTGCCATGAGGTAAACTAACCTTTGATTCTATCTAGAATACGATCACGGAACATTCGCAGTTGGAGCTATATATAAATGTCCCATAGCGTCAAAATTTATGATACTTGCATTGGATGTACCCAATGTGTTCGAGCTTGTCCTACGGACGTTTTGGAGATGGTACCTTGGGATGGCTGTAAAGCTGGTCAAATTGCCTCTTCTCCTCGTACTGAAGATTGTGTAGGTTGCAAACGTTGTGAAACGGCTTGTCCTACTGATTTCTTGAGTATTCGCGTCTATCTGGGGGCAGAAACTACCCGCAGTATGGGTCTTGCTTATTAAGACTCACTCAAATCGTAAATTTCATCGATAAATTGCGGTCTGCACCACAGTTTATTTAGTGGAATACCTTAATATGTGTCGTCTGACTTTATCTAGTTGCGCTGGCTTTCGGTGTAAGTATGTGAGTTTGGCGGCATTGTTTTTTAGGGTTTAAAATATTCAGTTTTCCTCCGCAACGTCCCCATGTAGTCAGAAGCATTCTGCCTACTGTTCAATCAGGCAAAAGTCTCTTACCCTAGCAGGTAGTACTTGGTACTTGGTTTTTCTCACAGCGAACTATGCCTTCAGGAGTCGTCCACGATCGCATTACTATTTGTCTCTTGCCTTGGGTGGCGGGAATCACCTACGGCACGACTCAAAGCGCCGAGTTAACCTTAAGTTTGTCCAGCGGATATCTATTTAGCGGGATGATGTTTGGGCCCGACTTGGATATTTATTCTCTGCAATATAAACGGTGGGGGGCGATTCGCGGTATTTGGCTACCCTATCGCAAATTCTTGCGTCATCGTTCAGTGTTTTCTCATGGGCTGATTCTAGGGACTTGTGTGCGGCTGATATATCTGCTCACGGTTGTTTTTTTGCTGAGTATTTTTTGTGTGGCGATCGCTCAACTGTGTTTTGGCTTTACCTGGAATTGGCAAGATTTTGTGGGGGAACAGCTACATTTATTGTTGAAGCAGTATCCCAGGGAAACTACATCTCTTCTGATCGGCTTGGAAATTGGTGCTATGAGCCATAGTTTGAGTGATTGGATCAATTCTTATCGTAAGGGGAGGCTGAAAAATAAATCTAGTAAAGGCAAACCCCAAAAATTGCGTCCCGCCAGAATTTACCAGAAGAAAAAGTAAAGAGGCTTTGTTATCCGACTTTTTCCGACTTAAAACTCCCGACTTTCGCCGACAGACAAACTAAGGGAATTTACTTAAGCTATATCTCAAGTAAGTAAAACACAGTTTTAAGCAAAGAGGTTAAATCAGTTTATGTATCAACCCACCAGAGATTTAGCAGGAGAAGTTTGTTTTCGTCCGAATTTTTTCCAGACCAAAGGCAGAATAAATTATTTAATTGATGAATATCTGAGTTATGAACAATTAAGCGATCGCCTGGAGGATTTAGCTCAACAATTTAGGCATCCCCAACCGCGAAAATGGTCAACTATTAATTGGCAAGATATTCATCCAGAACAAGTAATCGGTCTTGAACTGGATATTTTTTTGTCTATTATTAAGGGTGCATTGGATACAGAAGCTCCCATCAGAGGGTATACCCAAACTAGCAGACAGTATCTCGAACCAATACACCCCAGTATGGCGAAGTTTGTAGGGGGAACCGTGGCAGCAGATGACAAAGTTATTGAACTGGGGTTGTGGGAAAAAGAAGAGCGTCAGCACACCCCCGCTTTAGGGAAGCTCTATCAGATGCTGGGTCAAGAACCGATCACACCCCAAGAGATAACTGCCAAAAGCTATCAAACTACAACAAATCCCTATCAAGACTTATATCACCACGGACTCCACCGAGTGGCGACAGAATATGGCGCGGCTTGTTTATACCTCTGGTTAATGTCCCATAGCACGGGTACAACTCAACAAGTCTTGGGAGAACTGTTGCAGGACGAAATCAATCATCTAGCGAAATTCTGGGGGATGGGAATGTGGCTTTATCCCGACGGTGCAGAACAGTTAATTCGCTATCTTCTTAGCCAAATTCATACTATCTTACCTGTATTCTATAAATCAACGATTAAATCTCCAAGTAATATTAAACCGACATTTCAACGTATGATGTCTGTTTTAAATTGGCAATCTTGGTCGGTTTCGGATCGGGGTGAATTGATTTACACTTTTATCTGGACTTTAAAGCGGATGTGGCGGTGGAGTGGTCAATTAACTCCAGAGTATCTACACTCATGCTGTGGAACCCCAGAATTTTTTGACCACAGTTTTGGGCATAATAATGCTGAAGACCATCAACCTAAAGTAACTATTGTCTAAGTAGCATCAACTTCCTGGCTTAATTTAATCGTCCCTAATTTTAAGATAATTTCTATGACAGCTCAACTAGTAACCAATCGATCAACCGAAATCAACCAAACGACCTTACCGAGACACGTTGCTGTAATTATGGATGGTAATGGTCGCTGGGCAGAACAAAGAGGTTTACCCCGTATTGAAGGGCATCGGCGGGGTGCGAATGCTCTGAAAGAAATGTTGCGTTACTGCAAAGATTTAGGGGTGGAAACTTTAACTGCTTATGCCTTTTCGACGGAAAACTGGGGTCGCCCCACAGGGGAAGTCAACTTCTTGATGAGTTTATTTGAGAGGCTGTTGCAAAAAGAATTAAAAGAGATGGAAGCAGAAGAAGTCTGTATTAATTTTATCGGTGACTTGACTCCTTTACCCCCCTCCTTACAGCAGGAAATGTATCGCTCGATGGAACGCACCAAGCATAACCAGGGAGTATTTTTTAATGTGGCAATTAACTATGGTAGTCGTCACGAAATGATTAACGCCTGTAAAGCGATCGCCGAAAAAGTCCAGCAAGGGGAACTATCCGCCGACTCTATCAACGACCAAACGATCTCCCAACATCTATATACCGCCGCTAGTCCCGACCCTGATCTGTTGATCCGTACCAGTGGCGAAATGCGCTTGAGTAACTTCTTACTCTGGCAGCTAGCTTACACCGAGATCTATGTGACGGACACTCTTTGGCCTGATTTTGACAACGAGCAGTTTGATCAAGCTATCGTGGCTTTTCAGCAGCGCGATCGCCGTTTTGGTAAAGTTAAGTAATCAGTCAGCCTAGTCATACTAAGTCGCTTTCTGAGCAGTAATTTTGTTTCGCGCAAAGACGTATGCGAAGCGGTATCCTTTAGGGCAAAGACGCAAAGACGTTTATCCCACTTTGATTGCAACTTGGTATCATTCTATAGAAGTTTAAAAAGTTCAATCATGGTCGAGAAGCTTGATCGCGATCGCCATTTTGGTAAAGTAACCATAACGCCTGGTGCAACTAAAAACCATATCTAGCGATCGCCAGTCAACAATTATTTTTTTAGTACAAAATAACTATTTTTTCATTTTCTACACTGACGTAGCCTATCTTTTTCTTCAGCCATAATTAATCTTCCAGTAGTTCCCAAATAATATTATCCCTGTAGGTTGACTTTCACTAGCAATCACGATCCTAATCCAGCAATAGCATCACGGGGGCAACATGAACGACGAACATATCATTTGCGCTTCATCGTCAAAAATGCCAAAGCGATCGCAATTCTTTAAGCGGAATGCTGCGATCGCTTCATGTAAACACTAGTTCCAAAGGAGGAACATTAATGATTAACTGACGTTACGCAAAAGCTATCATATTGAAATGGATATAAAGCTTTTGGAATAGACCAGCCGAGACAAGCTTCTGCCTTCTGGGGGCAATTTAAACGCAGTGTAGTAAATGTTTCTGAACAAATGGAACACGACCGCGCTTTAGGTGTAAATAATTCCATTAAAGCGATCTCCGTGGAAACATTCGCGATCGCCATCTTTTCAATTAACAGCTTCCCAAGTTTTGACTAAAGCCTCGGCTAGAGGTTCAATTACTTCACTATCTTTCCAATAACCATTATGTGAAAAAGGAGTCCAATTAGAAAAAGGATTACCTGCATTTACTTGTTGATCAACTACTACATTAGAATAGGCATCGTTGATATTTTGCAGTGGATATCCTAGTACATCATCTTTGTCGAAGAAATTAATCCACTCTCCCGTAAGCTCAGGGTAATGATTACCTAGTTGTGGCGATGGCATTGCAATTGGTTTTCCATAATCGTCATAGCTCATCGACCATAAAGGAATTTGAGTACCAAGCGTATAAAACAAATTTAATGTTTCACCTTTTTCTAGAGGATTGTCACCGATAGGAACTATTGCCTTGTTGTGTTGTAAATCCCAAACATAATTGCTGGCTATTACTGCCCCTAGACTATGGCTAATAATACACAAAGGTGCTTTTTCTCCCGCTTCAGTTGCTAATTGCTTTAGGGTCGTAGCAAAAGTATCATGAATTTTAGTATTGACTCTCTGATCACCTTTGGTCGAGTAAGCGATCGCATCTCCAAGATAATGAAATACGAAGTCGCGAAGTTTTAGAGGATTACTGAGACTATCTAAATTTAATCTGCTTGCTAAGGGATCAGATAGCTCTTGAACAACATCTGCCCAGTAGATAGGTTTGATAACTAATTTGGATTTTGCCTCTTCAAAAGTTTCTCCTCGTAGCCTAGCAAACTCGTTAATCAAAAGCTTAGGCATTCCGCTGATAAACTTATTGCTGGTCTCATCTTGCCACTCTAGATTTGCTAAACCAATACCATGAATAGCTGCGATCGCAATTTTTTGATTCATTTTTGTTATCCTTAGTGCTTCTTGAGTATTACTTAGTTTAAGTTGAGAGCTTTTTACGCCAGAGAGTACAAAGTTTTGACAAAACTTAACTACACTACCAACTGTAGCGATCGCCCATGAGGTAGCCAACCCTGCGCGATCGCTGCTGGTAATTCTGTAATAGTTCTGGGTGAAGCTGGTACGGGGAAAACTGATTTTGCCCTAGCTCTTCATGAGGAGATGTTAGGAGAGTTCAATAGTGCGATCGCTACCTACAAAGGTTCGATTAAAAAGTTCTTTGTGGCGATCGCCATGCAGTTGGATTGTCCGACTGAAAATGAACAGAGTAGTATTGCCAGCTTTACGATCTTCATCTGACAAATGTTTTTCCAAATCCATAACTAATGGCTCGCTCTTAGTCTCAGTGTTACTAAAACTTGTACTGCTCTGTGGCTGAGAAGCGGTATTGATTTTTGTTCCTGCGATGAGAGCTTTCGACAGCATATATTTCAGTGATAAATCAGGATCGGCCAGGTTAATTGATACTTCTAATTGCCTCCAATAAACCTTTGGCTTTGTTTAACGTTTCCTGATATTCCGATTCAGGCACCGAGTCGGCCACCATTCCCGCTCCTGACTGGACGGAAACCAGACATTGATTTTCTTGCTCAGGACGAACGATCATCGTCCGAATGGTAATGGCACTGTTAAGTTGTCCCTCAAAGTCATAGTAGCCATAGACTCCCGAATAAGGACCTCGTCTTTCTGGTTCTAATTCGTGAATAATTTCCATCGCTCTAATTTTTGGTGCGCCACTAACTGTCCCCGCTGGGAAACATGCTTTTAATAAATCCCAAGCAGTTTTATCGGCTTCAATTTCCCCAATCACGTTGCTAACGATATGCATCACATGGGAGTAGCGTTCGATCACCATCAACTCGTCTACGGTAACGCTACCCTTGACGCAAACTCGACCGAGGTCGTTTCGTCCCAAATCCACGAGCATGATGTGTTCCGCAACTTCTTTGGGATCAGCTAATAGTTCGGTGGCGTAGGCTTGATCTTCTTGGGGAGTTTTACCACGGGGGCGAGTCCCCGCAATTGGCCTGAGGGTGGCGATGAGTTTCCCGTCTGCTTTGCGATCTGCTTTAACCATCACCTCTGGAGAGGAGCCAATGAGCTGCCAATCACCGAACTGATAGTAACTCATGTAGGGAGAAGGATTTACCAACCGTAGAGAACGATATAAATTAAATGGGTGTCCTTTGTAAATAGTAGAAAGTCTTTGAGAGAGGACTGCTTGAAAAATATCCCCTACCTGAATATATTCTTTGACCCTGTTGACGTTTTGGCAGAATAGTTCTTCCTCAGTATTGCTACAGTAAACTAGCCCGCCATCTTCTGGGGCAAGGTTTTGCTGGGGATTCTTCCAGGACAGTGCTTTCGCCTCGATAGGTAGGGGTAATTGGAGCTTAAGCATCAATTTCGTGACGCGATCGCCAGCTAACTGATAGGCTTGTTCTAGTGTTTGACTATTATCTCGTAAATCAGCATAGGCGATCGCCCAAATTTTACGCTTCACCTGGTCAAAAATAATTAAATTATCTACCTGCATCCAAACTCCATCGGGCAAGTCTTCAGGCTGAAGTTCATTGACAGGAACTCGCGGTTCAATCCAGGGAATTAATTCATAGCCCCAGACCCCAAACAAACCACCAATCCCAGAGGGAAGTTCAGGTAATTTTACAGGTTTAATGGAAGCTAGACACTGATGGCAAATCTCAAAGGGATTACCCTGGAATTGGACAACTGAACCATCACGATGGGTCTGGGTGGTAGTGGCTCCTCTGGCTTCTAGAACCCACATGGGATCGCAACCTAAAAAGCTGTAGCGACCTAATTTTTCTTCTCCCTCAACGGATTCTAAGAGAAAGTTATAGGGTTGACCCGCACATACCTTATACCAAGCCGACACAGGGGTTTCTAAATCAGCAACTAATTCTTGATAAACAGGAACAAAATTACCTCGTTGCGCTAGTTCAGTAAACTGGTCGAAATTGGGAAAAATCATATTTGGAGACCATCATTGGAGAATCTGCCATAAAAAAGAAGGATAAGTCAGGAACATAAATTAATTTGCTTAATTTGTTCTTATCTTGATCCTTCTTAATTTTATCTGTTGCTGGTTATACCTGGTAAGGTGCTTTCCCAGAAAACTTGATGGTTGCTGGCTGAGGGTTTTGACCAATGCGGCGGTCGATCTTGCCGTTATATTCCCGTCCCTCATTCACTTTTTCAGGGAATACACCATCCGCAGGGTGCAGATATTGGATTTCTCCACTGGGGAAGACGCGATAAACTTTATAGTCCTGAATTTTAGGCTTAAACTTAGTCCGTAGTTGCGCCCCTAATGCCAGACACTGTTCTTTGCGCGCCAAATAAAGCAGGTTTTCGCCTGAATTCATGATCGCGGCCCCGCCAGTGGGCATTTCAAAAACTTGCTCTTTACTGCTTGTCCAGGTAATAGCGTATTTTTCTTCTACTTCT
>Ga0209082_1000759_pt1 | contig 9719 bp, 11 predicted proteins | sample ColdCreekSource_FD_184127 | JGI IMG/M metagenome (GOLD analysis project Ga0209082, IMG submission 184127) | Groundwater microbial communities from Cold Creek, Nevada to study Microbial Dark Matter (Phase II) - Cold Creek Source (SPAdes) (version 3) | ecosystem: Environmental > Aquatic > Deep...
CTGATTTTGGACAAACCTTGGGGCATTATGGTGTACCGCCTGGACCTTACTTGGTGATTCCGCTTTTAGGGTCATCAACACTGCGCGACACCTTGGCTTCTACGCTCATTTCTAAAGGCGATTTGGTTTGGCAACTCGACAGTGTCGCAGCTCGCAATAGCTTATATGCTTTGCGTCTATTAGATACACGGGCTAATTTGCTGCGCACAACGTCAGTTTTGGAAGGCGTTGCCCTAGATAAATACACATTTACCCGCGATATTTATCTTCAAATTCGCAGAAACGATATTTTGGATGGCAAAGAGCCACCTGAAGATCCTTCCGATACACCAGAATTCAAAGAAAATGCGCCACCGGCTGAAAAACCTAAAGTTGAGTTGGAAAAAAAGTCAGAGTCGCTGCTGGAATTGCCCTTCGTGACTATATCAGTCGCTATTCATGAGCCAGACTCTGCGCAATTATCAGTAGCATTGCCATCGCAAACAACGGAAATGAAGCATGTAACTAGCCCCGTTGCTACTGTAACTGCGGTTTTAGATGCCAATTAAAGGCTTTTGTCACCCATTTCAGTTTTTTAAACGTTATGAGCGCATGTTCAACCCTTTGTCTGAAAGTTAAATAATGAACCTTATTATGAATCGCCGTCTTTTGGTTAAATTGTGCGGTAGCTTGCTTGGTTTGAGTTTGTTGGCTACTACTGCATCTGCTGTAGCCGCCGACATGGCTGCTGATACCTTTGTGAAACAGTTGTCCGACGAAGTGGTTGAAACTATCAAAGGGGACAAATCATTTCAAGCCAGCAACATGGTCAAACTCACGGCTTTGGTGGACTCGAAAGTCATGCCACACGTGAACTTTAGACGCATTACAGCTTCTGCCGTGGGCCCTGGCTGGTTGAAGGCGACGCCTGAACAACAAAAACAACTTCAGGATGAGTTCAAATCGCTGCTTTTGCGGACTTATGCGGGTGCTTTGTCTCAAATCACCGATCAAACCATTGCTGTGAAGCCTTTGCGCGCCAGCCCAGAAGACACTGAAATCGTGGTTCGTACAGAAGTGCGCGGCAAAGGCGAGCCCATTCAGCTCGATTACCGCTTGGAAAAAACGCCAGGTGTCGGCTCTGGCTGGAAGATTTACAACCTCAACGTCATGGGTGTTTGGTTGATGGAAACCTTCCGCAGCCAGTTCTCACAAGAAATCAACGCCAAAGGTGTGGATGGTTTGATTGCCACTTTGAAGTCACGCAATCAAGCAATGGCTGGTAAATAAAATGACAACGCTTGCTTTACCGTCACTTTTAACCCACGATCAAGCCACTGCGTGTGCGCAAAGTCTTGGGTTAGAGATTCGGACAAAGAAGAGCGATGTCATTTGTATCGATGCGTCTGCGCTCGAGAAGTTTGACTCGTCGGCGCTTGCAGTTTTGCTGCAGTGTCGCCGAGATGCAGCAACAACAGGTAAAAGCTTTGCAGTAACGGATCTGCCACATCAACTGCTTGAATTGGCTGATTTATACGGCATCAGTGAATTATTCGAAAAACACCAAGGCAAAGCCTAGGGGTTTCGAAAATCACCTAGGCGTTAGAATTGAGGGTTAAACCCCTATTTTCTATGTCCGCCATTTCATTTCAATCTGTTTCCAAGATATATCCTGTCAAAAAGGGTTCGACTGGGCAAGCTCTTCACGCTCTGAATAATGTCAAATTTGACATTCAGGAAGGTGAATTTTTTGGTTTGCTCGGCCCCAATGGTGCAGGAAAAACCACGCTTATCAGCATTTTGGCTGGTTTAACGCGTGCGACATCAGGCAGCATCAGCGTTTTAGGCAGCGATGTACAGACCGATTTTGCGGCTGCGCGGCGTAAATTGGGTGTCGTCCCGCAAGAGCTAGTGTTTGACCCCTTTTTCAATGTGCGTGAAGCCCTGCGCTTTCAATCAGGCTACTTTGGCGTCAAAAACAACGATGCTTGGATCGACGAGCTCTTGCACAGTTTGGGTTTGACGGACAAAGCCAACGCCAATATGCGTCAGCTCTCAGGAGGCATGAAACGGCGTATGCTGGTAGCGCAGGCATTGGTTCACAAACCGCCTGTCATTGTGCTGGACGAACCAACAGCTGGTGTTGATGTTGAACTGCGCCAAACGCTGTGGCAATTTATCGCTAAGCTCAATAAGCAAGGCAGCACGGTTTTGCTGACCACCCATTATTTGGAAGAGGCTGAAGCTTTGTGCAACCGTATTGCGATGCTGAAAACGGGTAATGTGGTTGCTTTGGCCGATACTTCTGAGCTGTTGAAGGCCGCTTCGTCAAACGTATTTCGATTCAAAATTGATAGCGAACTCCCTAAGCAATTAGCTGACAAAGCACGTATTACGGGTCGAATTGTGCAGTTTCCTGCGCATGATGCGTTGGAGATTGAAACCTATCTCAGCGCGGTGCGGGAAGCAGGTTTGGTCGCTGAAGATGTTGAAATCCGAAAAGCAGACTTGGAAGATGTTTTCTTGGATGTGATGACGCGCGGTCATAGCTCTGGTGTTCAACAAGCAATGGGGGCATCAGTATGAACGGATGGCAAGCCCTTTTTTATAAAGAAGTTCTACGGTTTTGGAAGGTAGGTTTCCAAACTGTTGCAGCGCCCGTACTCACGTCTGTGCTTTACTTGGTTATTTTTGGCCATGTACTAGAAGACAAAGTGAAGGTGTATGACAGTGTCAGCTACACGGCGTTTTTAGTGCCTGGCTTGGTGATGATGAGCATCTTGCAAAACGCATTTGCCAACAGCTCGTCGTCTTTGATTCAAAGCAAAATCATGGGTAACTTGGTGTTTTTGCTGTTAACGCCGTTGTCGCATTGGAGCTGGTTTGTTGCTTATGTGGGTTCCGCTGTGATTCGTGGCTTGGCTGTTGGGCTTGGCGTTCTGCTGGCGACCATTTGGTTCGCCAAGCTGAGCTTGGTTGCACCTGTATGGGTCATAGTTTTCGCATTAATGGGCGCAGGTATCTTGGGCGCGCTGGGCTTGATTGCTGGCCTGTGGGCTGAGAAATTTGACCAACTGGCAGCTTTCCAAAGCTTCGCCATCATGCCCATGACCTTTTTAAGCGGTGTTTTTTACTCGATCCATTCTCTATCACCGTTCTGGCAAACCGTGAGCCATTTGAATCCGTTTTTCTACATGATTGATGGCTTTAGATATGGTTTTTTCGGTGTTAGTGACGTTTCGCCTTGGCTGAGTTTAGGTATCGTTTCTGCCGCATTGGCGATGGTTAGCTTTGTGAGCGTTTACTTGCTGAAAACTGGCTACAAAATCAGAAGTTAAATCATAATTTAGAAATACAACATGACTGCTGACGAACTAAAAAACATCATTTCAACCCATTTGAAATGCGAGCACATAGCTCTCGAAGGCGATGGTCAGCATTGGTATGCCACCATCGTGGCGGGTGAGTTTGAGGGCAAGCGTTTGATCCAACGCCATAAGTTGGTCTACGCCACTTTAGGTGAAAAAATTCAAACCAACGAAGTGCATGCCTTGTCCATGAAGACCTACACGCCACAAGAGTGGCAAGCCTTGCAATAAACTAATACTTAAATTGAAGAGTACGGGAAGAAATAACGTGGATAAATTACTTATTACTGGCGGCGCAGAACTTCATGGAGAAGTCATCATCTCTGGTGCCAAAAACGCGGCTTTACCAGAAATGTGCGCTACTTTACTTACCAACGAGCCTGTTAAGTTGCTCAATATGCCGCGTTTGCATGATGTTGCCACGATGCGCAAACTCTTAGAGAACATGGGTGTGAAGAGTGAAACGCATGGTGAGCGCGGTGGCATGACCTTGCATGCGGCAATGCCCATCTTGCCGGAAGCCCCTTACGATTTGGTAAAAACCATGCGCGCCTCTGTGTTGGCGCTGGGTCCTTTGCTTGCACGTTTCGGTCAAGCAAAAGTATCGTTACCTGGCGGTTGCGCGATTGGCTCACGCCCTGTGGATCAGCACATCAAAGGCTTGCAAGCCATGGGCGCAGACATTGTTGTTGAGCACGGCTATATGGTCGCCAAATTGCCGGCAGGGTGGACACGTCTCAAAGGTGCGCACATTACCACTGATATGGTGACGGTGACTGGTACTGAAAACTTCATGATGGCAGCCTGTTTGGCTGACGGCGAAACCGTTCTGGAAAATGCAGCGCAAGAGCCCGAAATCATCGATTTGGCAGAAATGCTCATCAAAATGGGTGCCAAAATTGAAGGCCAAGGCACGCGCAGAATCCGTATCCAAGGCGTTGACACGCTGCACGGCTGCACGCACCAGGTGGTGGCTGACCGAATTGAAGCCGGTACTTTCTTGTGCGCTGTAGCCGCAACGGGTGGCGATGTGGTGTTGAAAAACGGACGCTACGAGCACTTAGAGGCTGTCATCGACAAACTGCACGAAGCAGGTGCTAAAGTTGAATCGGTTGAAGGTGGCATGCGCGTCACCTCAAAAGGTAGACTTAAAGCGCAAAGCTTTCGTACCACCGAATACCCTGGTTTCCCAACCGACATGCAAGCGCAATTCATGGCGCTTAATGCCGTGTCAGAAGGCGCTTCCAAAGTCACAGAAACCATCTTTGAAAACCGCTTCATGCACGTCAATGAATTGGTGCGTTTGGGCGCCAGCATCACCATCGATGGCAAAGCCGCTTTTGTCGATGGCGTTACCAAGCTGTCAGGTGCGACTGTGCAAGCCACCGATTTGCGCGCATCTGCCTGTTTGGTGATTGCTGGTTTGGTGGCCGATGGTGAAACTTCAGTAGAGCGCATTTACCACCTAGACCGTGGCTACGACCAAATGGAAACCAAATTGCGCGGCATTGGTGCAAAGATTGAGCGCGTCAAAGCCTAATTTATTTCCTCGTAAACGAGTCCTGCTCGCTCCTTGGCAGGTCGTTTTACTCCTAAGTGCTTACATCGGCATCTTGCTCAACGGTGCTGTTTTCTTAAGGCGCTACGCTGAGCTTGGCACAACATCGCTGACTTTGTTCGCTGAGCTGGGCTTGGTTTTTACCTTCACCACTTTGTTGCTGAGTTTGGCCGATTTATCAGGCTTGCTCGGGAGGTGGCTAGCTCGCATTTTCGTTGTTCTGCTGCTCAGCATCTCGGTGTTAGCCAGTTATTACATGACTCTATTCAATGTGGTGATTGGCTACGGTGTCGTGCAAGCCGTACTGACGACGGACGTTGATTTATCAAAAGAAGCTGTTGGTTTTGGTTTGTTTTTGTGGTTCACGTTCTTAGCAATAGTGCCGCTGGTTCTTTGGTGGCGTTATGTTGATGTGCGTAAAAGCAAGCTTGACAGTTGGTGGTTACGGTTTAAGCAAGTGGGCGGTCAAGTTGGTTTAGTTTTGTTGTGTGCAGCAGCTTTTATTGCCATAGCGCAGTACGTGAATAATGCCGCCAACCCAACGGACACTGTCGGTCAAGACGTTGGTAAAGCCAGCCTTGCTGCGCACACCTATGTGCCCAGCAATTGGGTGGCGGGTTTGGGCATGTCAGCCTCAAGCGCGTGGGACAGCTGGGCTAGTAAAGATACAAAAGTTGATCCAGCTGTAAAGTTTCAATACAGCTTGAATGCTCTGGCTGATGATGTGATGGTGGTCGTTGTGATTGGTGAATCCGCCCGCTCCAGCAACTTTGGCTTGCTCGGCTATGAGCGCCCAACAACCCCATTTTTAGCTGCTGAGAAAAACCTTGCAGCCTTAAAAGCCACATCCTGCAACACATCCACCAAGCTGTCACTGGCCTGCATGTTTGTTCGACCGAGCGCTGTCGTTGAGCGCGGTTTGCAAGCGCCGCAAGTGTTTGAGGAAACCGTATTCTCCGTCTTCAAAAAACTCGGTTTTAGCGTTGAATTATTCGCCATGCAATCTGAGGTTTGGTTTTACAACAGCATCAAACCCGATTTTTACAAAATACGCGAAGTCATCGCCGCTGATTCGGCCAATCGCGGCAAACCTGTTTTAGATTCAATATTGGTGGATGAACTGCAGGCGTCCATGGCCAAGCATCCTAAAGGTCGTCAAGTCGTCGTGTTGCACACCAAAGGCTCGCATTTTTCTTACGCCAGTCGCTACCCACGTGAATTTGCACGCTACCAGCCAGAGTGCTCTGGTGTCGATGGCGCATGCACCAAAGCAGAATTGATCAACGCTTACGACAACAGTGTGCTTTACACCGACACCTTTTTGCACAGCCTGATGCAAAGCTTGGCGGGCAAAAAAGCTGTGCTGATCTACACCTCAGACCATGGCGAGTCTATTGACGAAAATCGTCATTTCCATGCCACGCCCAAACCGCTAGCGCCTCCTGAGCAACTGGATGTGCCGCTGATGTTTTGGGCATCCGAGCCGTATTTGAACGCCAACCCTGACAATAAAAAAGCCTTTGAACAGCTTCAACAGGCTGCTAAATCTCCTAAAAAAGGCGTAGGACATACCAATTTGTTCGATTCCATGCTTGGTTGTTTGGGTATCACTTCAAATAACGGCGGAATTGACCCGAAATTCAACCTTTGCCATTGAAATAGCCATTCAACTGGCAAAATGTCGTATTAAGCTGTCAAATTCACAGCGCTATTGATTTATTTGGAGTACCGATTTGATCACCCTAGCCTTATCAAAAGGTCGCATTTTTGAAGAAACTCTGCCGCTGCTCAAAGCCGCTGGCATCGAGGTGCTGGAAGACCCCGAAAAATCGCGCAAGCTGATTTTGACCACCAATCAGCCCGATGTGCGGGTGCTGGTGGTGCGGGCCACCGATGTGCCGACGTATGTGCAATATGGTGGTGCAGACATGGGCATTACCGGCAAAGACACGCTGCTGGAGCACGGCAGCCAGGGCTTGTACACGCCACTCGACCTGCAAATCGCCAAATGCCGCATCAGCGTGGCGGTGAAAGCCGATTTTGACTACGCCGCCGCCGTCAAACGCGGCAGCCGCCTCAAAGTCGCCACCAAATACGTGGCCATCGCCCGCGAATTCTTCGCCAGCAAGGGCGTACACGTCGACTTGATCAAGCTCTACGGCAGCATGGAACTAGCCCCGCTGGTCGGCATGGCCGATGCAATTGTCGATTTGGTGTCCACTGGCAACACACTTAAAGCCAATCATCTTGTAGAGGTAGAGCACATCATGGACATCAGTTCCCGTTTGGTGGTCAACCAGGCCGCGCTGAAGCTCAAACAAGCTCCGATCCGCGCCATCATTGATGCGTTTGCGGGTGCAATCACTAAGTGATTGACTAAGCAATCAGGTAAGTAATTCTTTTCGAAAAACAAATAAAACGCTATGACTTTAGTAGCTACTCCGGCATATTTATCAACGGCTAGTGCCACATTTGAGGCAGATTTCAAGGCACGTCTGCACTGGTCGGATGAAACCGACGCGGGCATCGAAGACGTAGTCGCCAACATCCTACGTGATGTGCAAACGCGCGGCGATGCAGCCGTTTTAGAGTACACAAACCGTTTTGATAGCTTGACGGCAGCCTCTGTGTCGTCTTTGGAATTGACGCAAGCCGAGCTGAAAGCCGCTTTTGACGCGATTCCCGCCGATCAGCGCGACGCCCTGCAAGCGGCAGCCAAGCGCGTGCGCAGCTACCACGAAGCACAAAAAAAAGCCAATGGCGAGAGCTGGAGCTACCGTGACGAAGACGGTACGCTTTTGGGTCAAAAAGTCACCCCGCTGGACCGCGTCGGCATCTACGTGCCCGGCGGCAAAGCCACTTACCCATCCAGTGTGTTGATGAACGCGATTCCGGCGCATGTTGCTGGCGTCAGTGAAATCATCATGGTCGTCCCCACCCCGCGCGGGGAAAAGAACCTGATGGTCTTGGCCGCAGCTTATATCGCCGGCGTTAGCCGCGTCTTCACCATTGGTGGGGCACAAGCGGTCGCCGCTTTGGCTTACGGTACGGAAACCATCCCTAAAGTCGACAAAATCACCGGCCCCGGCAACGCCTACGTCGCAGCTGCCAAGCGCCGCGTGTTTGGTACGGTCGGCATCGACATGATCGCCGGCCCAAGCGAGATTTTGGTTCTGGCCGACGGAACTACCCCGCCCGACTGGGTGGCTATGGATCTGTTCAGCCAAGCCGAGCATGACGAACTGGCGCAAAGCATCCTGCTCTGCCCGGACGCCGCCTACATCGCCCAAGTGCAAGAGAGCATCAACCGCCTCCTGCCCGACATGCCCCGCGCCCCCATCATTGCCAAGTCGCTTAACGACCGCGGCGCGCTGATTTTGACCCGCAGCATGGAAGAAGCCTGCGACATCAGCAACCGCATCGCTCCTGAACACCTAGAAGTCTCTAGCCGCGCCCCACACCGCTGGGAACCGCTGCTCAAACACGCCGGCGCGATCTTTTTGGGCGCTTACACCAGCGAATCCCTAGGCGACTACTGCGCCGGCCCCAACCATGTCCTGCCCACCTCAGGTACAGCCCGTTTCAGCAGCCCGCTGGGCGTCTACGACTTCCAAAAGCGCAGTAGCTTGATAGAAGTCAGCGAAGCCGGTGCCCAAGTCTTAGGCAAAATCGCTTCGGTTTTGGCGCATGGAGAAGGCTTGCAAGCCCATGCCAGAGCAGCAGAGATGCGACTAAAGTAAGTTTTACGGATGCGGTACGACTTAATTAGTGTTTGATAACCTAAAGCAAAGCGAGTTGTCCATGAAATTAACAGTATTCACATTTTTTAAAAGCATCGTTTTAAGCCTGCTACTGATAGGCACAGCCTCCGCCATGAGTCTGCGCGAACTGCGCCAACTAGAGCGTACCAACCCCAAACAAGGCGATTTGTACGTGCAGTACTACTTGATCGGGGTTTTAGAAGGCATCCAAGAGGCCAACACAGCGCTGACCCGCTCAGGCGGCAAACCCCTGTTTTGCCAAAACGAGCGCAGGCTAGATGTGACCCAAGCGCAAACCATCTTCAATACCGAGCGCAAACGCAACGCAGACTTGTACGAGGCAGACATGCCCGTGCAGCTGGTGATGATGAATGCCTTGGCTTCTACGTACACCTGTGAGTAGAGCGAATTTGCTATTATTTTAATAGCTGCTTAGGCATTAAATACGCCGGCTGTAGGTATAAATAGCACTTAAAACTCGGTTTTCAGCCCAAATCAGGCATTTCTGAGCCAAATTCGCCTAAAATTCACACGAATTTCGTGCAACACGAAATTCGTGTTAATATTCAAACATGAAAAACGTCACCATCACCGTTGAAGAGTCCGCATTGGAGTGGGCTCGGATTGAGGCTGCCAAGCGCAATTCTAGTGTTTCTAGACTTGTGGGCGAAATGTTGGTTGAAAAGATGCAGCAAGAAGACGCTTATGCGCAGGCTATGCGGGGCTGGTTGGGTAAGGAGCGGCAGTGGAAGTCGGATGGCGCGGCGTATCCTACGCGTGAGCAGACTTACGACAGAACATCATGACGCGTGTTTTTGTAGATGCCAATATTCTTCTGTACAGTGAAGATGGAGCAGACCTTGGCAAACAAGCCACAGCGATGGCTTGGTTAAAAGTCTTGTGGCAGCGCCGTATTGGCTGCCTCAGCACCCAAGTATTGAACGAGTTTTATGTCAACGCAGTCCGAAAAATCAAACCGCCTATGCCCGCTGGCGATGCTCGCGCCGAAGTGCGGCGTTACGCACAGTGGCAACCGTGGACGGTTGACCAAGC
>Ga0209082_1000760_pt1 | contig 9717 bp, 9 predicted proteins | sample ColdCreekSource_FD_184127 | JGI IMG/M metagenome (GOLD analysis project Ga0209082, IMG submission 184127) | Groundwater microbial communities from Cold Creek, Nevada to study Microbial Dark Matter (Phase II) - Cold Creek Source (SPAdes) (version 3) | ecosystem: Environmental > Aquatic > Deep...
CACCCGAAAACTAAGCATCCGAATATCAGCGAAGTGGACAGAGATTTTTGCTTCTTGCTCAGCTCTTACGACATTGACCCTGGCGCTTACACGCCAAAAATCATGACGATGACTGATTTCAATTTATGGACCTGGAACAGCCGCATTTTCCCCGGCATTGACTCGCTCAACGTTCGTAAAAACGACAAAGTGCGAATTCGCGTAGGCAACTTGACGATGACAAACCACCCGATTCATATTCACGGCCATGAATTTGAAGTGACAGGCACAGACGGCGGCCCCGTACCAAAAAGCGCGCGCTGGCCAGAGGTGACGACAGACGTTGCGGTGGGACAAATGCGGCAGTTTGAGTTTTTGGCTGATGAAGAAGGCGACTGGGCGTTTCATTGCCACAAATCACACCACACCATGAACGCCATGGGTCATGACGTGCCGACCATGATAGGCGTGGATCACCGCCACGTCGTCAAAAAAATCACCAATTTAATTCCAGATTACATGGTGATGGGCGAGCGCGGCATGGCTGACATGGGCGAAATGACCATGGAAATACCCGACAACACCGCCCCCATGATGACCGGCGAAGGTCCGTTTGGCGGGGTGGAGATGGGCGGCATGTTCAGCGTCGTTAAAGTGCGCAAAGACCAAAAACCGGGTGATTACAGCAACCCGGGCTGGTACAAGCACCCTAAGGGGACAGTGGCTTTTGAAGTCAACGGACCGGTGGCTGACCCGTTAAGGTTTAAGTCTGAAGGCAAGTCTTCCATGCCATTGATGCAAAAGAAGCAAGCTGCGGTGGAAGTGCAGATTCGTAAACCGAACATGGAAAGCATGAAGCACTAAGGTTTTAGCGCTCTATTCACTATTATTTTTATAGCTATTTAGGCAACTAATACGCCGGCTAGCATCATATTTAACCATCAAAATGACTAAACTTTACCAATCATATTTTTCAACCCTCTTTCTGACTCTCATGGTCAGTACGGCTGGCTTTTCAACAACAGCTCTGGCACACGGCGATGCAGCGCATGCTAAATCGACCAGTAACGTCAAGACCAACATGGTCAAAAAAGAGCAAAAAGAATGGGGCATTGCAGGCGACGCCAAAAGCGTTACCCGCACCGTCACCATCACGATGCTGGACACCATGCGCTTTTCCCCTGATAAATTGGATGTTAATCAGGGCGAAACCGTCAAAATCATCATCAAAAACACAGGTAGCATGCTTCATGAGCTGGTGATTGGAACTAAGAAAGAACTGGATGAGCATGCCGCCTTGATGCTTAAATTTCAAAATATGGAGCATGACGAACCCTACATGGCGCATGTAGCCGCTGGCAAAACGGGAGAGATTATTTGGACGTTCAACCGAACCGGTAATTTTGACTTTGCTTGCTTGATTGCAGGGCATTACCAAACGGGCATGGTTGGAAAGATTGCTGTTTCTGCAAAGAAATAGTAATTAAAAACATTATTCACATCAATCACTTAAAGGAAATATCATGAAAAAATTGGCTTCAATCATCATCGCATCAACTGTATTCAGCATGAGTACCGTCAGCTTTGCAGCGTCTCATGCAGTAGCTCCAGCAAATGCTGCTGCAACAGCTTCGTTACCTATGGCCGATGCTGAAATTCGAAAAATCGACCTTGAAAACAAAAAAGTCACACTCAAACACGGTGAGATTAAAAACCTAGACATGCCAAGCATGACGATGGTGTTTCAAGTCAAAGACGCGGCCATGCTAGCGAATATTAAAGCGGGTGATAAAGTCATGTTTACAGCAGACAAAGTGAATGGTGCATTCACAGTGATGTCTATCGAAAAAGCGAAGTAATTCAAATAAACCAAGCTAGCGAATGAGAGGCACGTTATGACAACCCATACCTACGACATCACTGGCATGACGTGCCAAGCCTGCGTTAAACGTGTGCAAACGGTGCTTGCACCGTTTGCCGAGCATGTTGATGTCAGTCTCAACCCCGGTCAGGTTACTCTTCTAAACCAAAAGGCTGAATACTCGCAACTGGCTGCAGCTCTCACAGGTACGCATTACAGCATCCATGAAGCTGCTCCTCGCGCTGTTGTAGCATCTATCATTCAGAAGCCAGTGGCAGCGGATATTCAAACCAGCTTGGGATGGTTTGCAACCTATCGACCCTTGCTGTTGATTTTGGCGTATCTACTCGTTGGCAGTCTGCTAATTCAAGTATCTCAACATGGCATGCGCAGCGTACATTGGCATGAAACCATGCGTTACTTCATGGCTGGTTTCTTCTTGGTGTTTTCGTTTTTCAAGCTATTAGATATCAAAGCTTTTGCCGACGCCTATGCCGGCTACGACTTGCTAGCGAAACGCTGGCATGGCTGGGGGATGATCTATCCTTTTGTAGAATTGGGTCTAGGTTTGGCCTATTTAGCCAACTGGAATCCGTTAATAACCAATTGGATCACCCTCATCATCATGGGCTTTTCAGCAATTGGCGTGATTCATGCTGTTATGGACAAGCGCAGCATTCGATGCGCCTGCTTGGGTACAGTTTTTAAGCTGCCTATGTCCACCGTTACTATCATTGAAGACCTAGGAATGGTGGTTATGGCAGCTTATATGCTATTCTTTAAATAGCACTTTAGGCAGATAATACGCTGTCTGAAGGTATATTTTCACAAAAAATTAGTGACTAGTGAATTGCCTTGAAGCGCATACGTTTAGGTTTTGCCCCATCATCACCCAAACGGCGCTTTTTGTCGGCCTCGTACTCTTGGTAGTTGCCGTTGTAGAACACCCACTGGCTGTCGCCTTCGCAGGCCAAGATATGGGTGGCGATACGGTCAAGGAACCAACGGTCATGGCTGATGACCATGACTGAGCCGGCGAATTCCAACAAAGCGTCTTCCAGCGCGCGCAAAGTTTCTACGTCCAAGTCGTTTGATGGCTCGTCGAGCATCAAAACGTTACCGCCTGCGATCAAAGTTTTGGCGAGGTGCAAACGACCGCGCTCACCACCTGACAGCGTGCCGACGCGTTTTTGCTGGTCCGCACCGTTGAAGTTGAAGCGGCCGCAGTAAGCGCGACTTGGCATTTGGAATTTGCCAACCGTCAAAATATCCAATCCGCCAGAGACGTCTTCCCACACAGTTTTGGCGTTTTCCAAGTCATCGCGGTGCTGGTCCACAAAGGCCATTTGCACGGTTTTACCGATTTTGACTTCACCGCTGTCTGGCATTTCTTTGCCTGCAATCAGCTTGAACAACGTGGATTTACCTGCCCCGTTAGGGCCGATGATGCCGACAATTGCGCCAGCGGGGATTTTGAAGCTCAGGTTATCGATCAGCACGCGGTCGCCAAAGGACTTGGTGACGTTGGTGAATTCGATAACTTCATTACCCAAACGCTCAGCCACAGGAATGAAAATCTCCTGCGTTTCGTTGCGGGCTTGGTATTCGTAGTCTGACAATTCTTCAAAACGTGCCAAACGTGATTTGCTCTTGGCTTGGCGTGCTTTAGGGTTTTGGCGTGACCATTCCAACTCTTTCTTCAAAGCTTTGGCACGGGCTTCTTCGCCCTTTTGCTCTTGCGCCAAACGCTCGCCTTTTTGCTCTAACCAGGTGCTGTAGTTACCCTTCCAAGGGATACCGTGGCCACGGTCCATCTCCAAAATCCACTCAGCCGCGTTATCTAAGAAGTAACGGTCATGGGTGATAGCGACGACGGTGCCTGAGTAGCGTTGCAAAAATTGCTCCAACCAATCGACAGATTCAGCATCCAAGTGGTTGGTTGGCTCGTCCAACAACAACATTTCTGGTTTAGACAGCAACAAGCTGCACAGCGCCACACGGCGCTTTTCACCACCGGACAACACGCCAATTTTGGCATCCCAAGGTGGCAAACGCAGCGCGTCTGCTGCAATCTCAAGTTGGTGCTCACTGTCGGTGCCAGCCGTGGCGATGATGGCTTCTAGCTGCGCTTGCTCTGCAGCCAGAGCGTCAAAATCAGCATCTTCTTCGCCGTAAGCGATATAGACTTCTTCTAAACGCGCTTTGGCAGCAAATACCTTGCCCATGCCAGCTTCCACGCTTTCACGCACGGTGTGCTCGTTGTTCAGCTGCGGCTCTTGCGGTAGGTAGCCGATTTGCAAACCCGGCATTGGCGTGGCTTCGCCTTCAATGTCTTTGTCCAAACCCGCCATGATTTTGAGCAGGGTGGATTTACCCGAGCCGTTGGTTCCCAAAACGCCGATTTTGGCACCTGGGAAAAAGCTGAGCGACACGTCTTTGATAATTTGACGCTTGGGCGGCACGATTTTGCCGACCTTGTTCATGGTGTATACGTATTGAGCCATTTTTAATTCTGTACTTGCCTTGATGAGGACTTAGCCTAGATATAGGCTTAAATTAACGAAAAGAAGCGCTAGTGAACGTGAAAATTCCAAGCGCTAAGCCTCCATTATCGCAGTTATCAGCGCTGTAACCACCTTTTAAGCGCCAAATCAGGCTTGGATCAAGTCCAAATCAACTACGAACAAACAGCGTCACCAGTGGTTGGTCGCCTACTTGGCGGCTCCAGTGGCCGTGGATGGTGGGGTCGAAAGTTGCGCCAGCGGGGACTGTGTCGTCTGAATAAAACGATTCGCCAGCTTTAAAAACCCGCGAACTTCCGTCTTGCAGGAAAATTTCCATCACGCCACTCAAAATGAACACCCACTGCGGTGTGGTGGTGCAATGAAACGTGCTGCGAAACCCCACTGGGCTCTGGCGCACCTGAAAACCACCCGATGGCTGAAGTTTTGACAGCATGGCTTGCGGGTTGCCTTCGGGCAAGGGCAAGGGTTCTTCGCGGAATTTGGCGCGACCATCGGTGTCGGTGAAAAGAATGATTTGATTGAATATCATTAAATTAATAATTAGTTAATTAATCGCTGCAGCCATTGTATTTATTGCCTGAACAGCTATGAAATAAATATCAGAAAGCTAACTCTTTATCAAAAGCGATTTGCACTTTCATGGATTTGCTTTTATCGCAAGCCAGCTTGAAAGCATCTTCGGATTGGTCGAAAGCGATGATGTCAGAAATAACGGGGTTTCCGTCAATCAAGCCTTGGTTCAAAAAGGCGACGGCTACAGCGAACTCCGAGTGGAAGCGGAACGTGCCGCGCAGCTCAATTTCTTTGGCAACCAGTATGTTCAGAGGGATCTGAGCATCACCCCCCAAGCCGATGCTGACAATCACGCCGCGCGGCATGACAACGGCTAAGCCAGCGCGCAAGGCTTTGTCGCTACCAGAGGCTTCAAACATCACGTCAAATGTGCCTTTGTCGTTTGAGTATTTATCCAATCCTTCGGGCTCTTTCACGAGGTTAACCACCTCGTTTGCACCCATTTTCAAGGCACAGACCAGTGGCAAGTCCGCCAAATCTGCCGCAACGATATGCGCTGCACCTGCACGGCGCAGTGCGGCGATCAGCAACGCACCAATCGGCCCACAGCCAGTAACCAGCACCCGCTTGCCAAAAACTGAGCCAGCGCGGGTGATAGCGTGCAGGCCGACCGACAAAGGCTCCGCCAGCGCCGCTTGCGACAGTGGCAAATCGTCTGCCACAGCATGTGCTTGGCTGGCGTCGATGATGAGAGATTCGCGGAATGCGCCTTGAATGTGCGGAAAAGGCATGGCGCTGCCGTAAAAGCGCATGTTCAGGCAGTGGTTGTGCTGTCCTTTTTGGCAATATTGGCAAGTGCCGCAAGGGCGTGAAGGCGAAATAGCGATGCGTTGACCCAATTTAAAACCAGTCACACCAGAGCCAATTTCGTCAATTCGCCCTGAAACCTCGTGCCCCAGCGCCATCGGCTCTTTCAAGCGCACCGCACCAAAACCACCGTGTTGAAAATAATGTAAATCAGAGCCACAGATACCGCCAAAAGCAACACGAATGCGTAGCTGTTGCGCACCTAGGACTTCGGGCTGTTGTTCTTCAAGGCGTAAATCTTTGGGGGCATGGCAAACGAGTGCGCGCATGGCGGTTCTCCAATTACAAAATCTGATTACAAAGTAGCTGTGACGCCACCGTCAACGTACAAAATATGTCCATTGACAAAGCTTGATGCATCACTGGCCAAAAACACGGCAGCACCCGTCAACTCTTCCACATCGCCCCAACGTCGGGTAGGCGTACGTTTAATCAGCCAATCGCTGAATTGCGGGTCATTGACCAACTTTTCATTCAACTCCGTTTTGAAATACCCAGGTCCGATACCGTTCACATTCAGGCCGTGCGGTCCCCAATCAATCGCCATGCCTTTGGTCAACATTTTGACGCCGCCTTTGCTGGCCATATAGGGCGCTATATTTGGACGTCCCATCTCACTTTGAACGGAGCAGATGTTGATGATTTTGCCGCGTTTGCGTGGAATCATGGCTTTGGCAACTGCTTGACCGACTAGGAAAACACTGTCTAGATTAGTGCGTATCAACTCATGCCAGTCGCTGGCTTTGAACTCTTCTAACGGCGCACGGCGCTGCATGCCAGCGTTGTTTATCAAAATATCGATTGCACCAATATTGCTTTCAATGTCTTGCACAGCAGACTGCACTTCTTCCTCAAGCGTTACATCGAAGCAGCGCGTATGTACGGTGAAACCTTCGCTGCGAAGCTGCACTGCCGCCGCAAGCAGTTTGTCTTCATTTCTTGCGTTTAGTACAACCGAAGCGCCAGCTTGCGCCAAGCCTCTGGCAAGTCCAAAACCGATACCTGCTGACGAACCCGTGACAAGGGCGAGGCGACCGTCTAAATTAAATTGATTTTTCATCGTTCAAGTGTATAAAAACTGCTCACAGGCTAACTACACACATTGCAAGCAAGCGCTATTACAAAATTTAATCTAGGCGTTTGCCCGTTTGTGCTTCAAAAATATGCGCTTTGTTGGCATTGATATGCAGTTGCACAATGTCGTCAGGCTTGGCGTCAGTGCGCCCGTGCATCACTGTAACAATGCGAGTGCCGCCCACTTCTAGGAGTAATTCAGTTTCAGCGCCAGTTGGCTCCACAACAATCACCTTAGCAGGGATTCCCTGACCAGATTCCATGATGCTGATATCGCCTGGACGAATGCCATAGCTGACTGCTTGCCCATCCGTTCCCTGTTTAACGCGCTCTACAGGCCAGTTCACACCTAATGCGTCAACGACAGGTTTATCTCCGGTCGTACGAAGTTTGCCTTCAAACACATTCATGGACGGTGAGCCAATAAATTGCGCCACGAATAAGTTACCAGGGCGATCAAACAACTCTAGCGGCGTACCAATTTGTTCGATGATGCCGTCGTGCATCACCACAATACGGTCTGCCAAAGTCATGGCTTCAATTTGGTCGTGCGTGACATAAACCGTCGTTGTTTTGAGACGCTGGTGTAGCGCTTTGATTTCAGCCCGCATGGAAACGCGCAATTTTGCGTCCAAGTTCGACAAGGGCTCATCAAATAAGAAAACTTTAGGGTCACGTACAATCGCCCGCCCCATAGCGACACGTTGGCGTTGACCGCCGGAGAGCTCGCGTGGGAAACGATCAAGCAAAACATCTAAGTTCAAAATTTTTGCGGCTTTGCTAACACGCTCGTCAGTCACGGCTTGATCAGCCTTTCTCAGCTTCAAACTGAATGCCATGTTGTCCCTGACCGTCATATGCGGGTACAAGGCATAGCTTTGGAACACCATGGCGATGTCGCGGTCTTTAGATTCGAGATCATTGACAACTTTGTCATCAACAGCAATATCGCCACCGCTGATTTCTTCCAAGCCAGCCAGCATGCGGAGCAGCGTAGATTTGCCGCAACCAGATGGACCAACCAAGACCACAAATTCGCCGTCTTGAATGTCAAAACTGATGCCATGAATAATTTTGGTTTTACCGAAAGATTTTTCAATATTTCTAAAAGATACGGATGCCATAATTTATCTCTAATGGGTTTTTAATTTAAATATTCTGGAAATCAGTGTTTGAGGTAAGGCGTTAGCTCTTTACCGCGCCAGCTGTTAAACCTGAAACCATATAACGTTTAAAGGTGTAATAAATTGCAGCAGGTGGCAGCGCATAAAACAATCCGGTCGCCATCAATAGCTCCCACGGCGAGTCATCCGCACCCAAGAAGTTGCCAAGAGCAACGCCCAGAGTCAGCGTGTCTTCTTTTGAGAGCAGCAAGAAGGCATACAAATATTCATTCCAAGCCAAAAGTAATGAGTAAGTGCCCACAGCCACCAACGATGGCACCATCAATGGCAGATAGACCAAGCGGAATAGTTGCATGGCAGTTGCGCCATCCATTTTGGCGGCCTCGTCTAGCTCAAACGGCAGTTTGTCTGAAGCTTGTTTGAGTACCCAAATACAGTACGGTGAAGCAATGGTCACCATCGCCAAAATCAACGACCAATGGTTGTTCAGCAAACCATAGCTACTCATGGTTTTGTACATAGGCACAGCTAAAAATGCCGCCGGAATGAAGTAGGTGCACAAAGCCAGATTCATCACTGTTCTGCCACCTCGAACTTTGAGGCGACTGATGGCAAAAGCTGCGGTCGTCGCGATAAACAAAGTAATGGCAGCAACTGAAAAAGCAATGACAAACGAATTACCCAACTGCTGCCAAAAGTGCGTTAGGTAAATATGTTTTTGCTCAAACACAACACCAAAGTTATCCAGCGTTGGTTGCTTTGGGAACAGTTGGCCAGACGTTGCTTTGTCGCGTGGCGAGATGGCAAACAATATCATGTGGTAGACCGGAATCATGGTCCACAAGAATACGGGAATGCCAATCAAAAGCAGCTTGGCTTCTGTAGTGACTTGTTTTAAGGTGATTCGTTTCATTTAGGCACTCTTTAAAATTCTTATTTAGACAAACGCTTCATCATGAAATACACCAACGGCAACACCATAGGCATAGCAACCACGATAGATGCCATAGCCAGATCAATTTGGTCTAAACGCAAGTAACGAATACCAAGCGTTGCCAATACATGCGTTAAATCTGCTGGGCCGCCGCCTGTTAGCAAGTAGACGCTATTGAAATCACCCAACGACCAAATCGTTGAAAGCAATGTAGAAGTTAGATAGACCGTTTTCAAAGATGGCCAAGAAATATATTTAAATTTTTGCCAAGTGGTAGCACCATCAACAGAAGCCGCTTCATATTGCTCGGTTGGAATAGCCAAGCGTGCAGCAACCAAAATCAGAGTCCAAAACGGCAGGGATTTCCAAATATGTGCCAGTATGGATAAAGATAAAGCCAAGGTCGGATCATTCAACCAATTTGGACCGTCAGCTCCCGTAAACTTAAAAATCAAAGTATTGATCACGCCCCATTCAGGGTTTAACATGAACCGCATCGACAAAATAGTGGGGATGGATGGAACAGCCCAAGGCAAAATGAAGATCAAAGAAAGCCATTTGATCCATGTGCGGTTATGGACAAAAAAACCTGATAAAAACAACGCCAACAGCATTTTCAAATTGATGCCGATAGCGAGAAAAATAATGGTATTAATGACCGTTCGATAAAAAATCGGATCGTCAAAAAGTTTGACGTAACTGCTAGGATTGCTAGCAAGCCACAAGCCGTAGCCAACGGGGTATAAAACGAAAATCAAAAATAACAAGGCATAGGGAACGAGCAAAATTCTGCCCCAAAATTCCCAAGACGATAGACCTTTTTTGATAGGTTGATTAGGC
>Ga0209082_1000766_pt1 | contig 9610 bp, 6 predicted proteins | sample ColdCreekSource_FD_184127 | JGI IMG/M metagenome (GOLD analysis project Ga0209082, IMG submission 184127) | Groundwater microbial communities from Cold Creek, Nevada to study Microbial Dark Matter (Phase II) - Cold Creek Source (SPAdes) (version 3) | ecosystem: Environmental > Aquatic > Deep...
TGGGTCGCCAACGGCTGGGTCAAGGTCAATGGCGTGGTTGCCGAGATGGGTTTACAGGTACAGCAACACGACAAAATCGAGATCGACCGCGCCGCCAAAGGCAAGCAAGCCAACCAGGTGACGATTTTGATCAACAAACCCATGGGCTATGTGAGCAGCCAAGCCGAAGACGGCCATGAGCCCGCTGTCACCCTGTTCACTCCCCAGAACCGCTGGGCGGATGACAACGCCCGTTTCTTCTGGAACCACTCCCAATTACCTGGCCTAGCGCCTTGCGGACGGCTGGACATCGACTCGATTGGTTTGCTCGTCATGACGCAAGACGGCCGCATCGCCCGCCAGCTCATTGGTGAAGACTCGGTTATGGAAAAAGAATACCTGGTGCGGGTGGAATACTACAAGGACGGCAACATGAGCGACCAAAGCCCCATGCTGCCCATCAATTCCGATGTGCAAGCAGCCTTCCCGCCTGAGCTCATGAACAAGTTACGTTTTGGTCTCAGCTTGGACGGCCAGCCCCTGAAACGCGCCAAAGTGGATTGGCAAAACCCTGAGCAATTACGCTTTGTGCTGACCGAAGGCAAAAAACGCCAAATCCGCCGCATGTGCGAACAGGTTGGGCTCAAGGTCGTTGGACTCAAACGGGTGCGGATTGGCAATGTGGTGCTGGGCAACTTGCCGGTCGGCCAATGGCGGTATTTAGCGCCGCATGAGAAGTTTTGAAAAGCAATCTACAGTAAATAACAATACAAAGACTATTTAGGAGACAAACCATGCATCGCGTCGCCATCAGCAGCACAGGCCTTTTCACGCCACCGCACGTTATTACCAATGAAGAATTGGTTGCTTCCTACAACCAATATGCAGAGCTGCAGAACGCTGAGCACGCCAGCGAGATTGCGGCGGGTACTTTTACCGCGTTGACACCATCTAACGTTGAGTTCATCGAAAAAGCTTCTGGCATCAAGCGCCGGTATGTGTTGGAAAAAACGGGCGTACTCGACCCCAAGCGCATGCGTCCAAATTTTGTCAAACGACCGGATGACGAGATCAGCTTGATGGCCGAGATTGGCGTGGCGGCAGCCAAAGATGCTTTGGATAGAGCCGGCAAAACCGCAGCTGATGTCGATTTCGTCATCTGCGCCAGCGCCAACATGCAGCGCGCTTACCCGGCGATGGCGATTGAGATTCAAACTGAGCTGGGCATCAAAGGCTTTGGCTTTGACATGAATGTGGCTTGCTCGTCTGCCACCTTTGGTTTGGAGATGGCTTACAACGCGGTCAAATCGGGCGCATCGAAAGCCGTTTTGGTCGTCAACCCTGAAATCACATCCGCCCATTTGGCCTGGAAAGACCGCGATTGCCACTTCATTTTTGGTGATGTGTGCACCGCAATTTTGGTCGAACGCTTGGAAGTCGCCCCGAAAGGCGCGTTTGAGATTTTAGGTACGCATTGCTTCACGCAATTCTCCAACAACATTCGCAACAATTTTGGCTTCATGTCGCACGCGGAAGACCGCGATGTGAACGAGCGCGACCAACTTTTCCAGCAAGAAGGACGCAAGGTTTTCAAAGAGGTGTGTCCGCTGGCGGCTGAGCATATCAGCACGCATTTGGCCACGTTTGGCTACTCGCCGACACAAACAAGGCGCTTTTGGCTGCACCAAGCCAATATCAACATGAACCAGTTTGTCACCCGTAAACTGCTGGGGCGCGACCCCACGGCGGACGAAGCGCCCATTATTTTGGACGAGTTTGCCAACACTGCGTCAGCTGGCTCCATCATCGCGTTTCATCGCCATCACGAAGACATCCAAACCGGCGACGTCGGCGTGATTTGCTCGTTTGGTGCGGGGTATTCGATTGGCAGTGTGGTGGTCAAACGTACTTAAATAAACTCTCTCAAATTTAGGTAAATCATGGCCAAACCCACTTCCAATCCGTTCAAGCATTTGCGATCTACGGACTTGCGGGGTTTGGCCAAGCTAGCGACGCAAGCCACGGTGAACGTGACCAAGATGGCCGAGGGCGTGACGCAATCGGTTTGGAGCACCTTGGGTGCGCCCAGCGGCAAAGACAAAGACCAAACGCGCGGGATTACAGGTTTGGTCTACAAAAGCATCCAAGGCGTGGCGCAATTGGTTGGCAAAGGCACAGAATCGCTGTTGACGAGTTTGCAGCCATTGCTAGAAAAAATTGAACAAGAACCGCAAGAATCTGCTCCGCGTGAAGCGGTTTTGGCAGCGCTGAATGGCGTGATGGGCGACCGACTTGTGGAAAGCGATAACCCGTTGGCAACACCCATGAAGCTGCGATTCAAGAACGAAACTTTGAACTGGGAGGCCATGCCAGACAAAGCGTTGCTGACGGGCAAAGTGCTGATAGTCGTGCACGGTTTGTGCATGAATGATTTGCAATGGACGGTTCAACATGATGACGAATCCTTCAACCATGCTGAAACTTTAGCCACAAAACTGGGCTACACCCCCGTTTATGTGCGTTACAACACGGGCTTGCATACTTCGCAAAACGGGCAAACGCTGTCAAATCAGCTGGAATTGCTCAGCGCCCTGTGGCCAGTGCCGTTGACTGAAATTTCCGTGCTGGTGCACAGCATGGGCGGACTGGTGGCGCGCTCAGCCGTGCATTTGGCACAGCAAAATAATCGGCAATGGGTCAAGAAACTCAAAAACATCGTTTTCTTAGGCACACCGCACCATGGTGCACCGCTGGAGAAAGCGGGCAATTGGATCGATGTACTCCTAGGCGTCACGCCGTACAGCGCCCCTTTCAAAAGACTGGTCGAATTGCGCAGCTCAGGCATCACAGATTTGCGCTTTGGCTACGTTTTAGACAGTGATTGGGAGGATCAAGACCCCCAAGGTAGATTTAGATCCAAAACAAAGCAAGAACAATCTAACCGCGAGCACTTGGCGCTGCCAGATGGCGTGGCCTGCTTCACCGTAGCGGCAACCCTGGCTGCCAAACGCAGCTTGTTGGTCGACCGACTGGTAGGCGACGGCCTGGTACCGCTGAACAGCGCACTGGGCGTGCACAGCGACCCAGCCCGAAGCTTGGCATTTCCCAAATCGTCGCAAATGGTTGTTTATCAGACAAACCACATGGCGATGCTGGGGAGTGTGGAGGTGGGGGAGCAGTTGGTGGTTTGGTTGGGCTGAAATTTGTTAGCGATAAATAAGTACGTTGCAATTTATGCATAAAAGCATTAATATGCGTTTATGCGTACCACATTAGAGCTTCCAGACCCGTTATTCAAACACTTGAAAGCACGTGCTGCGCTTGAAGGTTCGACGTTACGCGACTTAATTATTGGTTTGATTGAGAGAGGAATGAAAGTTGCAGAGCCTGAAGCAGAATCAAATTCATTACCAAGCATTCGGCTAAACGCTCCAATGGCGTTATCAACGGACAAATTTACGAATGCCGAATTAAGCGAAATGCTGTACTCAATTTCTCAGAAGCTCAAGCAATAGCGTAGATTACTGATTTGCTGCAATTTGCTATATTTTTTATAGCTGCTCAGGCAGCAAATACGCCGGCTAGAGCCATATTTAAGCCATAAAAACGCTCTTTTTGCAAGTTTTGAGCAGCTTTTATCGTTTTTTGAGCTCCTCAACGGGTCAAACGTTGAAATCTCAGCAACCAGCCCCATATCTGCCCAGTCGGCGTTGCGGCTAACCCGCTGCAAGCCGCGCTAAACTTGGAGGTTGCTTTTCGAATGAAAAGTTGCCAAATTTACTATCTAAAAACACAACATTGACACCATGACCAAGCAAACCCTGTCCTTCCAAGCTGAAGTAGCCCAACTGCTACACCTCGTGACCCACGCGCTGTACTCCAATAAAGAGATTTTCATGCGCGAGCTGATTTCCAACGCCTCGGACGCCTGCGACAAGCTGCGTTTTGAAGCGCTGGATAAGCCAGCTTTGTTAGAAGAAGCACCGACTTTGGAAGTACGCGTCAGCTTCAACAAAGACGCCAAAACGCTGACGATTGCCGACAACGGCATCGGCTTGAGCCAACAAGAAGCCATCGACAACCTCGGAACGATTGCAAAAAGCGGCACCAAGGACTTTGTCTCCAAATTGTCGGGCGACCAAAAAGCGGACTCCCAGTTGATCGGCCAGTTTGGCGTAGGTTTTTACTCTGGCTTCATCGTGGCAGACAAAATCACCGTCGAATCGCGCCGTGCGGGTTTACCAACAAACGAAGGCGTCAGATGGGTCAGTGGTGGCTCGGGCGATTTTGAGGTGGAGAGCATTGAACGCGCCCAACGCGGCACCAGCGTGACCCTGCACCTGCGCGAAGATGCTTTGGATTACGCAAGTAGCTGGAAGCTCAAAGGCATCATCGCCAAGTATTCGGACCACATCAGCCTGCCGATTTTGATGGAAAAGGAAGAGTGGAAAGAGGGCGAGGCGATTGACAAGGACGACCCATCCAAAGGCACAAGCGGCGGCGGTATGGTGATGACCGGCGAATGGGAAACCGTGAACCAAGCCAGCGCCCTGTGGACGCGTGCCAAGAAGGACATCACGCCCGAGCAATACCAGGACTTTTACAAACAAATCAGCCACGACCATGCGGACGCGCTGGCGCATACGCACAACCGCGTGGAAGGCAACCAAGAATACACCCAGCTGCTGTACATCCCGAGCAAAGCGCCCATGGATTTGTACAACCGCGAGCGCCAATCTGGCTTAAAGCTTTACGTGAAGCGCGTCTTCATCATGGACGATGCCGAGGCGCTGCTGCCAGGCTACCTGCGCTTCGTCAAAGGCGTGGTCGATTCCAACGATTTGCCGCTGAACGTGAGCCGGGAGCTGCTGCAGGAAAGCCGCGACGTCAAAGCCATCCGCGAAGGCTGCACCAAGCGCGTGCTGGGCATGCTGGAAGATTTGGCCAAGCACAACGCTTTGCCTGCCAAGGGCTCACCCGATATGGTGGAAGATGTCCTGACGACCGAAGAAAAAGCCGAGCAAGAAGCCGGATTGGGCAAATTTGACGCGTTCTACGCTGAATTTGGCGCTGTGCTCAAAGAAGGTTTGGGCGAAGACTTTGCCAACAAAGACCGTCTGGCCAAGCTGATGCGCTTTTCAAGCACCACCACAGACGCCGTCACCGTCAGCTTTGTCGACTACAAAGCCCGCATGAAGGAAGGCCAAGAGGCGATTTACTACATCACCGCCGACAACGCCGCCGCTGCCAAAAACAGCCCGCAGCTGGAGGTGTTCAAGAAAAAAGGCATTGAAGTGCTGTTGATGACCGACCGCGTGGACGAGTGGGCGCTGAACTATGTGAACGAATTTGACGGCACCCCGCTGCAAAGCGTGGCCAAAGGCGCGGTCGATTTGGGCAAACTGCAGGACGAAGACGAGAAAAAAGCCGCCGAAGAAGCCGCCGAAACCTTCAAACCCCTGCTCGCCAAGCTCAAAGAAGCCCTGAAAGACAAAGCTGAAGACGTGCGCGTGACCACCCGCTTGGTCGATTCACCCGCCTGCTTGGTGGTGCAAGACCACGGCATGAGCACGCAACTGGCACGCATGCTGAAGCAAGCCGGCCAGACCGCGCCAGAAGTCAAACCCGTGCTGGAAGTGAACGCCGAGCACGCTTTGGTGAAAAAGCTGGAAGGCTCCGTCCATTTCAACGACCTGGCACACATTTTGTTTGACCAAGCGTTGTTGGCTGAAGGCGGTATGCCAGCCGACCCGGCGGCTTATGTGCGACGGGTGAATGCGTTGTTGGTATAACTGCTTAACAACTACGCTTAAAGAGGATGAGCCTATTCCAATGTATGGGTAGGCGCACCTTTTAGGCGTGTCCAAGTTACGCTGTACAAGGCATCAGGCACACTGAACTTGAACACACTGCCACGCTTCAATTTGGATTTGACCGTGATTTTGCTGCCAGCCACAAGCTGACACAGCTGCCTAACGATAGACAGGCCTAAGCCGAAGCCTTCATCGGTTTGGACTTTTTGGTCTGGAACTTTGAAAAACTCATTGAAGATCTGTAATTTATTCTCATCCGCAATGCCTCGGCCCGTATCCCATATTTCAAAACTGAGCATTTTTTTGTTTTTCTGATGACGCACAGCTACCAATAACCCACCTTGGTTGGTGTACCGAATCGCATTGACAATTAAATTTCCTAAAATGCGTTTGATGAGTATTTCATCTATAAACACATCACCCTCAATGGGTTTGAATTTGATTTTGAGCTGCTTCTTCTGCGCCAATGGCGTAAATTGAACGCTTAGCTCATCAAATAAGTCATTGATATGAACATGGGCGGGCTGGTAATCAATCGTACCCAGCCTTAATTGCTGAAAATCAAACAAAGAATTAAACAGTGAATTAATACCGATGCAAGATTGCTGGATTTTTGGCAGCAAAATATCACCTAATGAGGCATCGTCATGCAACATAGATGCGTACATTTGCATCGCATAAACGGGCTGTCTGACGTCGTGTGCCGCATTGCTGTAAAAACGCTGAATGGTTTCATTCGCAGAAATGGCTATTTTGCGCTCTTGGTCCAGCAGTTTAGATTTGGTTGATAGGTTATCAATCAACTGCTTGTTGTCAAATTGCAGCACAAAATTATGCTTCATGTATTTGAAAAACACTCTGCTAATACGTATCAAAACCACATATTGCAGTAGTAAATAGATAATATAAATGTAATGTTTGCTCGGTGGTGAAAAGTCATACGCATTTCCAATATGCCAAAAGATACCCACAAACTGGCTAAAAATGACAACGAATATGATTCGGCTACAAAACTCTGAATGCGCACTGGTTTTGGCAACTGACATTAAGCCGATTAAATTCATCAGACAAATCATTACCATTTGGCTTTCGACCATTTGCTCATCAGCAAAAATCAAAGACGTTGCGCCAAACCACATGGTATTAAAGTACCATAAATATTTGAACCGGTTAATGATGTTTATGTTGCCCGTCATAGACTGCATATCCACCACTTGCTGGTTATATCGCGTCATTTCTTTTGCTATCAAAATATCTGTCATCACAGATACCAGCAGCCAAACCGAGCTGATATAGATATTGCTTTGAAAAAGAAGCGTGAAGAATATGCCGAGTCGAACAACGTACTCTACCAAGCGTGAGCGTGGTGTCATGAGTAATTTTATTTTTTTAAACTCAATCCAATCACTTTGTTCAGCGTGATTGGTGTCAATATCTAGGGTATGGTTTGGCATACTCAGTTTTTACTTTAAAAAAATTACTCCGCTTTATATTCGCAACCTTAAAAGCGTATTACGTGATTTTTGTCACATGTGTAACTGAATATTAGCATCAAATATTTAATGGTGCTTCCTGCATGGCTTCTATTTGCTCTTCTAGTGTATTAATTTGAGATTTCCAGTAGTCACTTGTACCAAACCAAGGGAAATTAATAGGAAAAGTGGGATCTTGCCAGCGGCGGGCAAGCCACGCGCTGTAATGGATGAGTCGTAAAGTTCTCAGCGGTTCGATGAGCGCGAGCTCACGGCGGTCAAAGGGGCGAAATTGCTCGTAACCGTCGATCAAAGCACTCAATTGCGTGGTGCGCTGGCGGCGGTCGCCACTGAGCAGCATCCACAAATCTTGCACGGCGGGGCCGCTGCGAGCGTCGTCCAAGTCTACAAAATGCGGGCCACCGTGCTTTGCGTCGGTCGGCGTCCACAAGATATTGCCAGGGTGGCAGTCGCCGTGCAGGCGAATGATGGCTATGCCTGATGCATCTGGATTGCTATCATTTTTATCACTTTTTTTATGGTCATTTTTGACCGTAGCCGGCGCATTTACTGCCTGAGCAGCTATTAAATCAATAGCGTTTTTGCATGTTTTTTGCCATGCATTTTGTACATCCAAAGGCACCATCTCGTGGCTGAGCAGCCAGTCCATGGACGCGATGCCAAAGCTTTGGACATTCAAAGCGGGTCTATGGACGAACGGTTTGGCCGCGCCCACGGTGTGGATGCGGGCTAGAAAGCGGCCAATCCACTCCAGCACTTCAAAATCGTCCAACTCTGGCGGTCTGCCGCCGCGCTGGGGGCTAACGCTGAAGGCGAAGCCGCTGAAATGGTGCAAACTTTCAGGCTTATCACTGTGTTCACCCTGCAAAACCAAGGGGCCGACAACGGGGATTTCAGCCGACATGAGCTCGTGGCTAAAGCTGTGTTCTTCACGGATTTGCGCGTCCGTCCAGCGCTCTGGGCGGTAGAACTTGACGACGACGGAGCTGGGCGCGGCAGCGTCTCTATCCAGTCCGTGTTCCAAATGCACCTGATAAACGCGGTTTTCGTAGGAACTAAGCGCCGTCAAGCGGCCATCGCCATACAAACCCACGCTGGCCAGCGCGTCTAGCACAACGTCGGGTGTCAGTGATTCAAAGGCGTGGCGCGGGCTGTCGATATGGGCATTCATAAGGTGATTGTCATTGAATTGACACAGTGTTGCAGCATTATTCTGGTTTTTAACTCTCTTGAAAAAGCCGTAGCCATGAACAAAGCCAACCTGCCTAGCAACAAGCGCCCTTCAGACGTTTTCAACAACGAAGACTCTAATACCTCCGCCAATGCAGATTTTGAATCTGTGCTGAATCTGCGCCTTAGTCGCCGTAACATGCTGCGCGGGGGCGTGGGCGCTGCTGGCGCTGTTTTGCTAGGCGGTGCAGGCTTAGCGGGTTGTGCTTCATCCGGCCCAATGATGACGGCTACGAATACGCCTTTGAACACACTTGGTTTTACACCCGTGGCCAAGAGCATGGCAGACATTGTCAGCGTGCCTGCGGGCTACAAAGCAGAAGTGTTTTACGCGCTGGGTGACCCTGTTTTGGCGGGCGCGGCAGCGTTTAAGAACGACGGCACAGACACCGACTTTGACAAACGCGCAGGCGACCACCACGATGGCATGGAGTGGTTTAGCTTGGATGCGAACGGTAAAGCATCCACCACTCACAGCGCACGCGGGCTGATTGCCATGAACCACGAAGCGACAACCGACGAGAAGCTGTCTTCATTCTTTATCCATGCAGACGGTGGCACATCAACATTGCCACGCAAAGCGTCCGAGGTGGACAAAGAGCTGATGATTCACGGCCTATCCGTCATTGAAGTGGCTGCAGATGGTGGCAAATGGAGCTACAAGCCCGCATCAAACTTCAACCGCCGCGTGACCACGATGTCTGAAGCCGTGATCCACGGTCCAGCGCGGGGCAGCGAGCACTTAATAACCAAATACAGCACAGACGGCACAAAAGTACGCGGTACTTTGAACAACTGCGGTACGGGCAAAACCCCTTGGGGAACCTATGCCTCTGGCGAAGAAAACTGGTTTGGCTATTTCACACGCGATGCCAAAGACGATGCCAAGCGTGGCGCAAAAGACAAAGCAGTTGCAGCGTTAAACCGCTACGGACGCAGAGCCGGCGCAGCCAGCCGCCACGGCTGGGAAAGCGCGGGCAGCAGCGACCAATACGTCCGTTGGAACAACAGCGCCGTTGGCGCAAGTGCCAAAGACGACTATCGCAACGAGATGAACACCTTTGGCTACATCGTTGAACTTGACCCTTACAAACC